>Ga0209795_10002190_pt1 | contig 11071 bp, 10 predicted proteins | sample AgamicOrMarz_FD_187166 | JGI IMG/M metagenome (GOLD analysis project Ga0209795, IMG submission 187166) | Agave microbial communities from Guanajuato, Mexico - Or.Ma.rz (SPAdes) (version 2) | ecosystem: Host-associated > Plants > Phyllosphere > Phylloplane/Leaf | place: Guanajuato, Mexico...
TTAAGCTGTTCTTCGCTTCATGATCTAAGCTGACTTTAGCCAGTAAGAGATTAGGACCGATTCCTGCGGTAGCTGTCAGTCTTGTTTTGCGATAGATCTCATTACGTATTCGATGTGCTAGCTCCTCGGGTGTTTGAGCAAATAAATGTAAAGAAGCTGTCGCATCAATAAACAACTCATCAATGCTATATGCATGAAAGTCTTCAGGAGCAACATACTGTAACACCAAACTAGAAATATAGTTCGAAGCCTTGATATATCTTTCCATTGATGGATTCACCACATGGATATCTTTCCTTTTAGGAATTTCAAAGAGGCGACTTCCTGTTTTGATCCCTTCTTTCTTTAATAAGGGTGTGGCAGCTAACACAACAGATCCCGACCGTTTGACATCTCCTACAACCGCAAGCCTTGTTTTCAAAGGATTTAAACCCCGTATGACAGAGGAAACCGAAGCAAAGAACGCTTTCATGTCTATGCAAATAATGACTCTGTTTGGTAGCTGCCCATAATCCATTGGAATAACTCCTCAGTAAAGAACATTTGTTCTTTATTATATACGAACAAATGTTCTTTATTCAATGGAATCTTTTCCCGATTATTGCTATGTCTTATGTTAGAGGTATTGTTTTTATATAAAAATGTTCTCTATTTAGTTCTTTAGAATTATAATGTAGTAAAAAAAAGAAAAATAAGGGGATAAATACATATATGAAAAAGGGGATAGTTTTAGCAACTGTTACAATTGTGTCTGTGAGTTTATTTGGATGTTCACCTAACCTAGAAAAGGTAAAAGGTGATCTAAACCCTACTATAGAGGAAACTAGTTTAAATGATTATATTGATGATATTGATAAAGATGTAAGTTACTCATACAAAGAAAAAGCAAATGATAATAAAGAATATAAGGTGGATATAACAGTTAAGGTGGCTAATCCCTTTAATAAGTTAGACAGGTTAGGAAAGTTTAATTTATTGTCAGATGTTACACAGGAAATCGATAATAACACTGTATATCCAGAGTGTGGATCAGTTGATTGCGACTTTGGTAGCTTACTAATTGTTGCAGATCATAATGGATCTAAAGAAAAATATTCAATGTCTGTTGGTCACTCTGGAGAACCAGTTATGAATTATGATGGTGTTAGTTATAAAGAAGAAGATTTCAATTATTATACAGAAGACGATTCGTCAACTTCTGTGAGTGGAGACAACTCATATTTAGCAGATGCTGTTTATGAATATATGGAGCAGCTATTTGATGAAATAACAGATAACGGAGAAAATTATGATCCTGATATCCATGATCCTCAAGTTACACAAGCAGCCGCCGATAAGTTTGGCATAACGTATAAGGAAGCTAGTGAAATGTATGTAGAAAAAGCAGTAGAAGAATTTCAATGATAAAAATGTAATACATGTAGTACTGATAGATCGTGACAAGCTTATACAATTAAGTGCTCAGGCTATTTAGTTTATCTAATGAGATTGGAAAGACTTTTTGTTTTGTCTAATCTTCTATAACTTAATTAAAATTGGAGGAATAAGTATGGATAATAATCTAATGCCTAAGGTTAAGTTATCTGAGTCAGTGGGTTGGTCAGAAAGTGGTGGAAGAAGGTGGATTAATGTCTTTAAAGACTACATTCCCCATGTGAAGATAGGAAGCTCAGTTCGATATAACAATGAGTCTGTTACTGTGTTAAGAGTGATTAAAAATCTTAGTGAAAGTGGATTGACCCAAAAAGAAATACTCAAAGTATTTCATGATAAAGGGATTCCTAAAACTAATGAAGATGTAGATTTAGTTGTAAAAAGTTTTCATATGAGTACAGGAGATATTCCTCCACAGAGAGAAATTATGTTACCTTTTCTAAAAATAATTAGTGATGGCAAAACGTACACAGCAAATCACATTACAAAGGAATTAACTAAATTCTTTAATCTGACGGAAGAACAAAGGACTCGATCATATGAGAATAGTAAAGATTCTATCTTTATTACACGAATAAGACAAGTAAGGTATAGTCTAAAGAACTCTAATTACATAGATGAAGTAAGCCAATCTACATATCAAATTACAAAAGAAGGTTTGATGTTACTTAATGATGATAGATCAGAAGTTCAAGATGAAATAGAAGAAATGGAAGAGGTAATTGATCCTTTTGATGTTATTGTTGATAAAGTTGATGAAATTAGAAAAGATTTAGCGAAAGCAATTATACAAAAAGTAAAACAAACTCATTGGAGAAAATTAGAACATATTATTGTAGAGTTGTTAATGGCTATGGGATATGGTGACGGTAAGATCACAGGCAAGACTAATGACGGTGGAATTGATGGGATAATTAAAGAAGACAAATTGGGATTGGATAATATATATTTACAAGCAAAAAGATGGGATAGTGCTGTAGGCAGAGAGCTAGTTCAAAGTTTCTCAGGAGCTTTGGATGATATGGGTGCAAAAAAAGGTGTATTTATCACTACTTCTTACTTCACAAAACATGCTATTGAATATGCTGAAAGATTGCAAAGTAAAAAGATTGTATTAATAAATGGTGAAACTCTTGCTAAGTTAATGATAGATTATAATATTGGTGTAACTTTAAAAGAAAAATTCATCGTTAAAAAGATAGACTTTTCGTATTTTGAAGAGGACTAAAAATAAGAAAAGTTCTTTTATTTTATAAAGTGCATAAAAGCCACTTTTGCAGACAGGTGGCTTTTGCATTTAATTCAAAGTTATTTTATCTAACTTCCTTAAATTTATTTAGTATTTTATTTTTTTGGGCAAATGACAGTAACTTATTCACGTCTCCAGTTAGATGTTCTTTTTGAAAGCTTTCTGTTATTTTAGAGTAGAAAAATATCCCAATCTCACATTCTGAACTGGACTCTTTAGTAATTGCAGAAATATCTTTAAAAATCCTAAGAAGTTCATAAAGAGCTTTAGTCAAAGACATATCAGCTATATTAATTCTTTCTTGTTTTTCTAATATTTGATTAAGTTGTTGTTGTTTTTCCTCCATTGTTACATCCGACGGATAGATGATTCTTACCTTTCCATTCTGTATCTCGTCAATATATGAGTCACTATTTTCCAGGTAAGATTCTGATAAAAGGTTTATATTGTATTGATTTTCTCCATACCATGAGTATGCGATATAACTAAATCTAAAATCATTAGCCCATTTAGGATAAGAGTTTATGAATTCATCAACAGTGCCTTTAAATACATTGTTTATTTCGTTAACGTTATGTATATTTCGCATTTCTCTAATCCGTCTTTTGGCTTCTGTTAAGAGCGACACTGTTCCAGCTCCAGTAATAAAACCCATGCCATTAGACTCTATGCTATAAAGCTTTTTTACTCCATCTTTATAAGGGAGTTCGGAACCTTCTTCGTAATTCTCCCTAGTATCAGACATAATAATAGAGAAATTATCTGCTTTTGCCATTATTATTGTAGTCATTTTAACCCTCTCCTTCTCTTCTTTCTTTCATTTTTCATAAGATTCGTGCACAGAAGGGAGAGCAAACTAACAAAGTTTACTCTCCCTTCACCTTTTGGGGAATCTAAATAAATAACTCACGTACTTGGCTTTAAGTGCATTATTAGCTATCTAAATTAACGAATTTTAGTAAAACACTTAAAAGGACTTAATATTTTTTTACACATTTTTAAAAAAGGGCCTTCTACCTTACGACTTAAGGACATTAATTTCCCTGGAATAAAAGGCTCACAACATATCATTATTAATACCGATAAGAGAAGAGTCGACATAGCTAGAATAGTTAATTCTCTAGGTATTAAAATTTCGTTTTCCATATTAGCTACTTTTAAAACCTTAAAATAAAAGCTAAAAAACACAATTATTCCACTTGTAGACCCCAGTAATTGGACTAGGTTTCTTAGAAATTTTATGCATTCTAAAAAAACCCGATAAGGAAAATTAGTATTTAAAATGCGATTATACCAGTAATAATCTCTATAGAGAGAATTAAAAACAGACCAATACTGCTTTTCTAGCCTAATGTACATGTTAGTTAATTGTTGGTAAAACAATTCTTTTTCGCTTGTATTATTGTTGTTTAAACTCTTGTACAAAGATTCTAATTGTAAAAAATTCTCTATAATTGATCTATCTCCTAATTTATGAAGGTGAATTTTATAAGAGGTATAGTCGTTGAACCATCTATTTAAATTCACTTCTTTCTCATATTCATCTTCTATATTTAGGATATACTTTAATCGCAAATACATGGGTTCTAATAAGCTTTCTAAGTTTTCCTTTGCTTGATTACTAAAAGTAGTAAAATTATTATTTCTTCTTCCATATATATAAGCCAAAGAAGACCCAACGATAACGACTAATATGGAAATATAGTCTTTAATAAAATTCATTACATCACCTTACTTTTATAATAGCATTTCATTGTATTGAAATCTAACAAACCAATGTTGCTCACAGATTATAAGGAGGTTAAGTATGAGAACATCTTTGACGAGTTCCCTCTTATTCTACTAAAAACGTTCGCAAAATTGTATGAATTTTAGAGGTCGTTCGTAATTTGTTTTTAAACTTAAACGAACGATAAAAGTGATAGATTTCCTATCTAAAAGGAAAGTTTGTAAAAGTATACTTTTACGAACTTTCGTTTTGGGAGCTATCTATTTGTTTTTATTTTCTAAAGAGTAAAAAAAGGTGATTTATGGATATGGTGATTCTGCTCGTTCATAATAAAAAAAATCAGTTGATATATAAAATTAGGGACTATTATGGCAAGGTGCCCCCGAAAATCTCTGGGGTAAAAAGCGAAAATATGGTTTATTTTGTATGTAACAGGAATAATAAATAATGATTCGAGCGAATTACGCAAGATACTGTAAAGTATCTTGCGATTAATTCTCCGTCTTCCTTACGAAGATAGAAAAAACCACTGACATAAGACAGTGGTTTTCTGTTTTTAGACTGTATACACTTTAATTAACATAATATCTCTAAAGGAAACAAGCAAGCGAACCAACCACAAATCGATTATTTTTAATCAAATTAAGATTTCTTTTTGAGTACCAACTGGTTGATTCTGATTAATCTTTGTATTTTCCCACATCCAATTATGAAATTGTGGATATGCTTTCCTATATTGTTCAGCATATAACTGATATTTTTCATGATTTTCTTTGTTAGGCTCTATTCTTTCCTTTTTAAAACGAACCATATTGGCTGCGGCTTCTTCAATATTTTTATAGGCTCCCCCAGCGACACTAGCCAGAATAGCCGAACCTAAACAAGCTACTTGGTTATCTTCAGGTACGTTTATAGAAATATTACTTACATCAGCATGAATTTGTAAAAATAATTTACTATTTGTTGCTCCTCCAGCTGCATATACCTCGTTAACATCAATTCCATTGTTTCTGAAATTGCGAATATTATAATCTGTTCCGTAAGAAATACCTTCTATAATAGCGCGGTAAATATGAGCTCTCCCGTGTTTTAATGACAGCCCAGATACTAAACCCCTTACATTTGGATCTACATGTGGTGACCTGTTTCCTTGCCAATAATCCAATACAATAAGTCCCTCAGAACCGGGAGGAATATTAATTGCCTCTTGGTTTAATACATCGTAAACGCTTAAATTTTTATTATTTGCTATAATATCTAGATCTTTACAAAAATTTGTTCTGAACCATTTAATAGTAGAACCGGTAGAAGATTGTCCTGCTTCAACCAGGCTTAACCCTGGAACTACTGCATCAGGAAATGCACCTAATATTTCTTTTGCATGAATCGGTTTATTTGTTAGTGTATAAAGATTGTGTGACGAACCTGTAAGAAGAGCTAGCTTTTCAGGCTGAGTTATTCCTAAACCAAGTATTCCATTAAGAGCATCCACTCCTCCTTGAGCCACTGGTGTACCTGGTTTTAGTCCTAACTCCTCTGCTGTACCTTTAGTAAGGCCACCGATATGTTCCCCCAATTTGCATATGTCTTGAGGAAGTTTTTCAAAAATATCACTTAATCCAATTGATTCATAAAAATTTTTAGGTATGCCCCCTTCTTCTTGATTGTAATGCCATCTATAAGTGGTAGTACTAATACTCCCGGTATATCTACCTGTGAGTTTATACGTATACCAATCGGAAAAATCCATAATCATTTCTGCATTTTGATAATTGTTAGGCTCATTTCTTTTTAACCAAAGAGCTTTACATACCATCCACTCTGGAGAAACTTTTCCATAGCCATTGTATTTCAAAGCTTTATGCCTAGTAGAGGAGATAAACTCAGCTTCCTCATGGGATCGTATATCCATCCATAAAAGAGCACGTCTTAATGGTGTTCCGTCACTCTTACAAGGGACAATGGTAGCGCAGGTTGTATCTAAACTTAATCCGATAATTTCGTCTTTGGTAGCTCCAGATTGATTCATCGCTTTTTTCATGCTATTAACTAAAGCCGACCACCATTCATTCGGATCTTGCTCTGCCCATCCAGAGTGAGGATAATACGTTTGGTATCCAGTTACCCCAAAACCAACCTGATTTCCATATAAATCATATATTCCTACCCTAACACTCTCTGTACCTGCATCTATTCCAATGACTAACTCTTTTTTCATTGTCCAATCTCCTCTTTGACAAGTTAAACCCTCTAAGTTGTAATCTACCACTTTAATCATTCTAAACTCTCGATACGCTAATAAGGATATAACTTTTATTGTTGTTTTAATATTCGCAAATTAGTCAGTTTTGATTACATTAAATAATAACTATATAAAATGTAACCTATGTTCATAAAGTCATTATATTACATGAACTTTTCGAATTTTATATATAGTAAAGAGAACTAGTACCATATATAAGGGAAACCCGTATTAATTTCCTTAATTGTCCTGCTGTAAAATCATTATAAACTTTTTCTTTACACTAAAACAGTTTCTAATTTTACCAACAATTTATTTTAAATAATAAATTAATGATACTTGCTACTTATAGAGTTTAACTACCTCTATCCCTTAATTAAAAGGTAGTGTCTTACGAGCTTCCGGTAAATAATAAGCAAAGGAAGTAGAAGGTTTTTTTGCTAAATTTGTAGAAATAATTATTATAAATGAAGCAGGTTTACATACAAAGTTTATATATAGATTATAAAAATATTGAGCATTTATAATTTGATATCCCCCCAAATGTTAACAAAAAGAGTTAGTATTATTACTTAAATTTCATCGAGTATGAATGGATAATTAAACTTAAAATGAAACTATATAGGGAGAGGAACAATTTGAAAAGTTCTGAAATGGAATCGGATTTATATTGTATTACTTGTAACGATGAAACACCTCATATTATTACTTACGTTAATGGCAATCTGGAAAGTGTTAAATGCGAAGAGTGTGAACGCATAATGAAAATACAGAGAGATATTATGAAGGAGTTTTATAAGGAAGTTTATGATCGTATCTCCACCAAACCAGCAAGAATTACAACAGAATACAAAGAAGATTTAAGTGGATTTTTATATAAGCTCCCAATTCGTGTAATTAGTAAACCTTATCGTGTTATGAGTGATTTAAATGAGTCACGTAAAGTTATTAAAAAGTTTAAATAATAAGAAATATAATTAGCATAAAAGCTTTCAATCAATGCAATTACCTATATGAATGTAAGGTCAATAACAAGAGCATCCCTAGGGATGCTCTTGTTATTTTAATCATTTTTCAAAAGGTACCATGTTAATTCATTAAATATTTTCTGCCTTTTTCTCTATAATGTGTATCAGCAATTTTTTTAACTATACTCTGACCATTTATGTAACTGACAACAGAAACACTACAATTTTCATGGACAGAATATTCATCACTTTGCGTTACTTGTAAGATATAATTTCCAATAGTTATGCCATGGGAAAAAATTAAAATATTCCCACCATCTAGAGCATGTTTTTTTATAATATCTGCAACTGCATTGGTGGTTCTTGTAAAAAGTTGTATATAGGACTCACCTTCGGGAGCACAAGCATTTAAATCTTTAAAGCTGAATAAATTTTCTAGGATATTTCCATGTTGAGTGAAGATTTCCTCTTCTATTAAAGATTCTAAAACGCCGAAGTTCATTTCCTTAAGCCGAGGATCAATGATTAAAGGGATGTCTCGATCACCTATGGCGTATTTTGCTGTGTCTAGAACTCTCTGACTGTCACTTGCGTAAGCTTCTTTAAAGTCGATATCAGATAATCCTTTCCCCACAGATTTTGCTTGAAAGATTCCTCTTTCCGTAAGTGGTGAGTCACAAAATCCTTGTATTCGTTTTTCGACATTATATTGAGTTTCGCCATGTCTGACGAAATAAAGAGTGACTTTTTTATCGTTTATCAAATCTACACACATCCTTTATTTTCAGTTACTCTCTTCTATTACATGATAAACAAAAAGGCAATCTGCATCCCCATTTTAAGTACTTATAATTTTTCATACTTTAGAATAAAAAAGATACCCAAGGGTATCCCAATACAACAAATAATGTTAGTCTGTCTCTAAAAAACAGACTAGCTAATACCTCTGACCGTTGTTTCATAAATTTCTCTGTATGTTCCAATAGCAATATTGTCTGGTCTATTATCTAAAGAGTTATGATTGAGATGTCTGATACATTCAGCTTCCAGAGCAGACTCTCCAAATTTTTTGTAAGCTACAAAACGATGAACTAGTATGGGTCTAGAAATTCCTTTATGACTTATACCAAATGTTTTATAAGTAGAATTCTTAAACTTACCAATTGAACCTTTTACAACTTTACCTTTTGGGTTAATTATTTCACCTAATTTATTAACTGTGTAGCCCTTTTGGCTTGCCATTCTTATCATTTCATTGCTTTTACTCACAAAATCAACTCCTACATGCGTGCGCCTAGACCGCACAATACACTCTTATTGAATCACTTACTTAATCTTTTTTATCTCATATTAATATTTAGGGGATTTTTCCCAGTCAGTAGCAAATTTTTCAATACCTTGATCCGTTAATGGATGCTTAGAAAGCTGCTCAATAACTGAATATGGAATGGTTGCAATATGAGCTCCAGCCATCGCTACACGAGTTACATGATCTGGGTGTCGAACAGAAGCCGCAATAATTTGTGTATCAAAGTTATGAATACGGAATAACTTTGATATCTTTTCTACTAGCTGTACTCCATCTTCAGAAATGTCATCTAAACGGCCAAGAAATGGAGATACGTAAGTAGCACCTGCTCGTGCTGCTAAAAGGGCCTGATTTACTGTAAAAATAAGTGTTACGTTTGTTTTAACACCTTTCTTAGCAAGATAGCGACAAGCCTCTAAGCCAGCTAATGTCATAGGTAATTTAATTGTTACTTTCTTATCTCCACCATTAATTTTAATAAGTTCTTCTGCCTGTTCAATCATTTCTTCTGCTGTAACTGCATCAGGTGTTACTTCCGCAGAAACAGACTCAACTTCAGGAACTACCTGACAAATTTCTGCAATACGGTCCTCAAATTTTATCCCCTCTTTAGCAACCAGGGAAGGGTTTGTTGTAACACCGGACAAAACTCCTATCTTATACGCTTTTCGAATATCCTCGAGATTTGCTGTATCAATAAAAAATTTCATAATAAACTCCTCTCAATCTTAAGTTAATTGTACAAAAATTTTATTTTTCTAACTTTCCTACAAGACTAATTAAAACTTATATGAGTAAACAAATTCTTACTTAATATCGAAGAAATTCAACTAGTTGTTGTCATTTGTAATGAATTTGCTATTTCTAGAGGTGCATTCTGAATATCACTCGATGTCAATTCCAATAATTTTTCTAGGAACTTCACTGTTTCGACTGTATGTTGAATATCTTTTTCGGTATAAACATTTTCCTTTTTGACTTCTTTGATAACTTCTTTTATAGATTCTTTATAAGCATTTGTTTTAATAAACCATTCTCCTAAAAGAGTCTGGGTAGCTTGTCTTTCGTCTTGACTTTTAACTGCAAATAAACTCTCTGTCTCAGGCTCTTTTAATGTAATCCGAGTAAAATCATTATTCATACAGATACTAAAATAGCTTCTGTGACCATCATAATATTTTTCTTTTCTTAGAAGAAAATACTTAATCCCAAATTGGATTTCATAAAATGGAACATCTATAGTAGGAATACAAACTTTTCTTATTTCACTGGTTTCTATAAAGTCTACATATATTTCTAAACCAGTTTTCGTTGTAATCACTTTGGCATCTAGCACATTCATACTTTTCGCCTCTCTTTACAATAACGTCACGATATATCTATTCTGAAATGAAATTCATTAAAACCCATCATAAATGATCATTGATTTACCTTTTAATAGATTCGATACAGTCATCTACATAAGAAATGACATGGAAGTCATAATCAAGTGGTTTACCATTGTCTTATCATATAAAGATTAAATGAATCATCATTTTTGTTTTTAAGTAAGCCCATTAGTAAGTAAGGACTTTTTCATTTTGAAAGAGTTATTTAGATAAACGCTCCATAAGAATGGCCTTTTCAGCTTCGAAACCTGGTTTTCCCAGTAAGGCAAACATATTTTTCTTATAGGCTTCAACTCCAGGTTGATCAAAAGGGTTTACACCAAGTAAATGTCCACTCATAGCACAAGCCTTCTCGAAAAAGTAAACCATCTCTCCGTACGTATATTCATTTAGTTCATCTAGTGCAATAATAAGATTGGGTACCTCCCCATCTACATGGGCTAAAAGTGTACCTTGAAACGCATTTTTATTTACTTCGTCCATCGTCTTGCCAGCTAAGAAGTTTAATCCATCGATGTTCTCTGGATCTTCTTGAATTGTCACTTCAACTTGAGGTTTCTTAATTTGCATTACTGTTTCTATAAGGTTACGTCGACCTTCCTGCACATACTGTCCCATTGAATGCAAATCTGTTGAAAAGTCAACAGAAGCAGGGAATAATCCTTTTTGATCTTTTCCTTCACTTTCTCCAAAAAGTTGCTTCCACCATTCCGATACATAATGAAGAGAAGGTTCATAATTAACAAGTAATT
>Ga0209795_10002192_pt1 | contig 11065 bp, 10 predicted proteins | sample AgamicOrMarz_FD_187166 | JGI IMG/M metagenome (GOLD analysis project Ga0209795, IMG submission 187166) | Agave microbial communities from Guanajuato, Mexico - Or.Ma.rz (SPAdes) (version 2) | ecosystem: Host-associated > Plants > Phyllosphere > Phylloplane/Leaf | place: Guanajuato, Mexico...
AAAATTATGGAGGATCATGCATGACACACGTTCGTTTTGATTACTCAAAAGCTTTAACCTTTTTTGGAGAACATGAACTTACATATTTACGTGATGCCGTGAAAGTTGCTCATCATTCACTACATGAGCAAACCGGTGCAGGTAATGACTTTTTAGGATGGATTGACCTCCCATCCGACTATGATAAAGAAGAGTTTTCACGCATTCAAAAATCAGCTGAGAAAATTAAAGCTGATTCAGATGTTCTTCTTGTTATTGGAATTGGAGGATCGTATCTTGGAGCAAGAGCTGCGATTGAAATGCTACAGCATAGCTTCTATAACGTCCTTCCGAAGGATAAGCGAAAAACACCACAAGTGATTTTTGTGGGGAATAATATTAGCTCCACTTATATGAGAGATTTGATGGATCTCCTTGACGGAAAAGACTTTTCTATTAATGTCATTTCCAAATCGGGAACTACAACTGAACCAGCAATTGCTTTCCGCATTTTCCGTAAGCTTCTTGAAGAAAAATACGGTCAAGATGAGGCCCGTAAGCGGATCTATGCCACAACAGATAAAGCAAGAGGAGCCCTAAAGACCTTAGCAACAGAAGAAGGCTATGAAACATTCGTAATCGCTGATGACATTGGTGGACGTTATTCTGTTCTAACAGCAGTTGGTTTGCTTCCAATCGCAGTAAGCGGGGCAAGCATCGAGAAAATCATGGAAGGTGCTGCAGTGGCACAAACAGACTTCGGTCATTCCGAACTTGAAGATAATGCCGCTTACCAATATGCTGCTGTTAGAAATGTGTTGTACAACAAAGGTAAAACCATTGAAATGCTGATTAATTATGAGCCAGGCTTGCAATATTTTTCAGAGTGGTGGAAACAGTTATTTGGCGAAAGTGAAGGTAAAGATCAAAAAGGTATTTATCCTTCTTCAGCGAACTTTTCAACGGATCTTCACTCACTTGGACAATATGTTCAAGAAGGGCGCCGTGATTTGTTTGAAACAATCATAAAAGTGGAAACTCCTCGTCACGAGCTGAAAATTGAAGCTGAGGAAAATGATTTAGATGGTTTGAATTATCTTGCTGGTCAAACAGTAGACTTCGTCAATAATAAGGCATTTCAAGGGACGATGCTTGCCCATACTGATGGCGGCGTGCCGAACTTAATTGTGACAATTCCAGCAATGGATGAGTATACATTAGGGTATCTTGTCTACTTCTTTGAAAAAGCCTGTGCCATGAGCGGCTACTTACTAGGTGTAAATCCTTTCGACCAACCAGGTGTTGAAGCATACAAAGTAAATATGTTCGCCCTTCTAGGTAAACCAGGATACGAAGAGAAAAAAGCAGAATTAGAAAAACGTTTATAAAATATAGAAAAGAGAACTGATGGGATACATTCAGTTCTCTTTTTTTATTAGGCTGTGTTAAAAGTTAATGTTGATTTTGGCGCTCTGTTGATTGAAGTGCCTGGAACGGAAATCAACAGACAAGTTTAACACAGCCTTTTATTAAAATGATTTGATTTGGAGAAACTAATGGTATCGAAAATTAGGGGGTTAATGTTGATGATTGAGTTACCATCGAAAGTGGAAGGAAAACAGTTTGACTTATATGAACTTGAACAAAAATTAAAACCAATCGGCTATTCGATTGGCGGAAACTGGGATTATGACCATGGTGCTTTTGACTATAAGCTTGATGATCAGGATGGCTATCAATTCGTACGGCTGCCCTTTCAAGCCGTCGATGGGCAACTAGATGATAACAATTGTACGGTAAGGCTAGGAAGACCATTCCTCTTGTCCCATAAATATGAAGCAGGGCTTGATGATGAAGGAAGCACAGGAACCTTTTCAGGGACCTTAAATCAATTTCAGGAACCTGTCGATAAGGATGCGAGCATTCCCGAGAAGTATAGGGAATCTGGAACAGCATTGGTACAGGAATTGGAAATGCTTCTTCTTCAGGATTAAGCTATTTAAAAATTAATAATTGGTCATTCTCTTCAATAGACATTGAGTGGGATGGATTCAGTAATGTTTCCTCCCCTCTTTGAATGCCAATCAGGAGAAATCCCTTTTTTAATAATAAATGACATACATCGCTGAAGGGCTTACCAATTTCCGGTTCCTCAACGGGATAAGATGACAATCTACTTTCCTGTAACTCATGGACAACATTTGACAACAGTCCATCCCCATTCGAGTGTAGACTGTTTACCATAAATACACTAGTTAATTTATTTGATTGAATTACTTCATCGGCACCGGCTCGATAGGCATTCACTACTTGCTCTCTCGTTAAAATTTCCACGATGCATTTTACTTGTGCACATATTCCTTTAATAGTGAGCAGGGTAAGAATGCTATTCATATCTGCTTGCAGTTCATCATTTCCCCGATCTGCAGTTATTAATACCTTTTCCGCATTTTTGATATCACTTTTGACGATGGTTTCATCTACATGACCTTTCCCTTGAATAAAGTGCACAAACCTTGACTTTACTGGGTTCGCCTCAAGTGTTTCGTCAATTAATACTATCATTTGTTGATATTTTGTGGTTGTAAGCTTTTTTATTAACTCTTTTGATCGTTCATTCCAGCCGATAATGATGATATGTCCCTTACCCTTATAAGGAATTCTCCCTTCGGATAAGGCATCTTGTTTTGTGACGGCAGCTGCGGCCAATGTTCCAAAATAGGAAGAAACAAATGCAACACCGAATAGGATTAGGATTAATGCGGTTAGTCTGCCTAAGAAGGAGTGTGGGACATAATCGCCATATCCTACTGTTGATGCGGTAATAATGGCCCACCAGATGCCATCAAAAATCGTGGGAAAAGTGGTTGGCTCTAAAAAGTGAATAGATATTCCAAATGAGAGAAACACAAGCAATGCCATTAATAGAATTCGGACGAGGAGCGGCAAACGTAAGAAACTGATATACACTCTGTTCGGCATAATCGTCACCTCTTTCTTGTGTCTTTAGCTCCACCACTTAGATTAGGTGCTGAAACAGTTATTTCTATTATTAACGAAAACGAATTAATCTAATAGGACCATTTAATGATTTTATAATAGGACAATGTTCACAAAAGATACTTTTATTTTTCTCAAAGCTACTTGTTTTTAATGCCCAAAACTTTTAAATTATGGTTACTACCATTAATATAGTTACAACATAGGAAGAGGGTTAGTTTCATGGGGACTAGTTTAAACACGCTACTATCAAATATTGAAAAAACAAGGGTTGAAATGATTGAATTAGCGCATCGTTACGGTTACTCTAATCCTTATGTAGTTCAATGCAGTCAGAAGCTCGATTCTCTATTAAATGTCTATGATAATTTTGGAAAACGATAATGTAGGATACACAATAAAACCTTCCGTTGTTTCGGAAGGTTATTTTTTGTATAGATAAAATTCCAAAATTTCTCTGTAAAAAAGAGAGAATAAATTTCCTATAAATGCAAAATTTATAACGGAATTGCCCGTTAGTAAGTCTTGACCTATGAGGTGAAGAAAGTGCGAATTAAAATCCAAAAAGAGCAAAGATTCATCCTCTTTGCTTTGCTTGTTATAGTGACCTATCTTTCTCCACTATTTATTCTACAGGAAAATGCGCATATAAGAGTCCATGATAATCTGGATTCGAACCTTGCTTGGTATAAGGTTTTAGCTAGAAGTGGAGAAATGTTCGGCTCTGTTAATGCAACCATTCCCCAAATAATAAATGGGCAATTATCGAGAAATGCCTTTGGAACAGAATATAGTATCATTGTTTGGCTCTACGCCCTTTTCCCAACGATGATAGCGTATGGTTTAAGCCAAGCCCTGACAAGAATAGTAGCGTTTTTTGGAATGTATTGGCTCCTAAAAAAACACTTTTTACCTGGTGAAAAGTGGCTGTTTTTACAAATTGGAACCGCTCTCGCCTTTGCCCTTACGCCGTTTTGGCCGTCTGGGATGCTGAGTACGATGGGGATGCCGCTTGCACTTTGGGCATTCCTTAACATTCGCAACGGTGAGGGAGCATGGAAGGAATATCTGGTGCTCACTCTATTACCTTTTTATGCAAGTATTGTTTTAGGTTTTTTCTTTTTCTTAACGGCTATGGGGGTCTTATGGTTAACCGATTGTTTTAGAGGGAAGGGATGGAACCTTCGTTTTTTAATAGCAATAGTTTATATGACATTGATTTTTATGTTGGTTGAATATCGACTCTTTTTTTCGTTTCTAGTAATTGATGACCCAAATAGTCGGGATGAAAATATTTATGCAGCCCTCCCTTTTTGGAGATCATTAAGACTTGTTTTAAAAAATTATCTGCTAGGCCACACCCATGTGATGACGGTTCATACTTTATTCATTTTACCCCCAACCTATATTGCTATTTATCTTGTCTGCATGAAAAAGCTTTGGAAGCAGGAAAAGCTATTTGTATTTTTATTCATTTTAAATATTTTGTTATCGATTTGGTATGCTTTTTGGTTTTATGAAGGATGGATGCCTTTGGTCAAGAGATTCCATTTTCTGGGTACCTTTAATTTCGCCAGGTATCACTTTTTACGACCGATGGTGATTTATTTAGGCTTTGCTCTTGCATTAAAAATCCTTTCGCTTCAAGGAAAGAACTGGGCTAGGACGGCTAAGTGGTTTGCCATCTTGCAGCTCCTCTTTTTGGGGCTGTTTAATGATGAAGTCATTTATCGAAATAAGCCCACTGTCAAAGAATTTTTTGCTGTGGAATTGTTTCGGGAAATAGAGGCGTATATCGGACTTCCAAAGGAAGAATATCGTGTGGCCAGTATTGGAATACACCCCGCTATCTCTCAATATAACGGGTTTTACACGTTAGATACCTATAATAATTTTTATCCATTAGCCTATAAACATCAGTTTAGGAAAATAATTGAAAAGGAATTGGCGAAAAATAAAAGGGTCCGCAAATATTTTGATAAATGGGGCGGTCGTTGTTACCTTTTTACTGCTCAACTTGGAAAACATTATATGATCAAAAAAGATTCTAAACAGCATTTGAAGAATTTAGAATTGAATACTAGTGTTTTTAAAAAAATGGGCGGCCGCTATATCTTTTCAGCTCTGCCTATCGATAATCCCAAGGAGAATCATTTAGTGTTTGTTAAAGTATTCGAATCGAAATCATCAGCATGGAAAATTTTTTTATACAAGACATTGTAGACCAGCGGGGGTTTTAAATTGATGATGGAACCAGTTCTTACAATTGTTGTGCCTTGCTATAACGAGGAGGAGGTTTTACCTGTAACCATATTGCAGCTTCAATATTTGTTGGAAGAACTTATTTCCGATAGGTTTGTTTCGAAACAAAGCAAAATCTTGTTTGTCGATGACGGAAGTCAGGACCATACTTGGGAAATGATATATAAAGAAGGATTAAGGAATGAATTTGTTCGGGGCTTAAAGTTATCTAAAAATGTAGGTCACCAAAATGCATTACTTGCAGGTTTATATACAGCAAAGGATCATTCTGATTGCATTGTATCCATTGATGCCGATTTACAGGATGATATCAAAGTAATTCGTCAGTTTTTACAGAAGTTTCATGAAGGGTATGAAATTGTTTACGGTGTGCGGAAGAGACGTGATACGGATACTCTCTTTAAACGATCTACTGCCATCGGATTTTATAAAATCATGGAAAAGATGGGTGTTGACCTCGTTTATAATCATGCTGATTTCCGATTAATGAGTAAAAGAGCAGTACATGAGTTAGAACGATTTAGCGAAGTCAATTTATTTTTACGCGGGATTGTTCCGCTCCTTGGCTTTCGTTCGGATGTAGTTTATTATGACAGGCTTGAAAGGCAAGCGGGGGAAACGAAATATCCTTTAACAAAGATGCTTGCCTTTGCTTTTGACGGAATTACCTCCTTTTCTGTTTCGCCGATTCGCTTTGTATTATTATTGGGACTGATTTCTTTTTTCTTGAGCCTATTCTTTGGAGTCTATTTTTTAACGCTTAAGTTTTTTGGGGATACAGAGACGGGCTGGACATCGCTTATTACTTCGATTTGGCTTATTGGGGGCTTACAGTTAATTGCGCTCGGCTTGATTGGTGAATATATTGGGAAAATTTATAAAGAATCAAAGCAGCGTCCAAAATATATTGTTGATATTGATTCCTTTAGTCTGCCAAAACCTAGGAATCAGATACTTAATCAAACAGTAGAGGATGAATTTTATAATCTTGAATTTAGAAAAATATCTGAAACCAACCACTAGCTCGCTTGTTCGTTTTCTCCTTGTGGGTATTGCGAACACATTTATTGGTTTAGGTGGTATATTCTTTCTTCTTAACATTGTGGGCTTATCCTACTGGACATCCACGTTAACAGGAAATGCGATAGGGGCATCTGTAAGCTTTTTATTAAATAGGACTTTTACGTTTAAAAGCAATGTTTCCTTTCATGAAGGTGTGCCAAGGTTTTTGGTGCTTATTCTTATTTGTTATTTTTCAGCTTATTTCTGTAGTAAGAAATTATTCGAATTAACAAGTCAATATTATCTGCTTAGCACTTCTATTAAGGAAAGTGCCTCCGTTCTATTAGGAAGTACTTTGTATACAATAGCTAATTATTTTGGACAAAAGTTTTTTGTTTTTAAGAATAGCTCCTTTCGATGACTTTGTTGATTTATATAAAATCAGTGTGAGAGTTTTCCTTGATGTTAAGGAAGCTCTTTTTACTTTTTAGTGGTACAAACCTATTTCTCTGAATAAAAATTATAGACAGGCTTCTACTTATTTATTAGGGAGAGATATGGATGAATGTATTTTTGAGCTATATACTGTTAGGATTATCGCTGGCTGCTCCGATTGGTCCGATTAATGCAGCGCAGATTGACAGGGGCATTAGGAACGGATTTATGAATTCGTGGCTAATTGGAGTCGGGGCTGTTATTGCAGATGGCGTGTATATGCTTGTAGTTTATATAGGAGTTGTCCAGTTTCTTGAAACAGCATTTATGCAAACGTTTCTTTGGTTTTTTGGCTGTTTTGTCCTGATGTATACAGGAATAGAAACCTTCATGAACGCTGGGAAAATTAATTTAGAGCAATCTAGAGGTAAGGAACCACTCATAAAATCATTCTTCTCAGGATTTCTTATGTCGATTTCTAATCCCTTAACGATTCTATTTTGGTTAGGGATTTATGGGTCCGTCCTTGCAAAAACAGCTGCATCCTCAAATCCGACTCAATTAGTTCTGTACAGCTGTGCGATTTTTATTGGGCTATTGATTTGGGATATTGCCATGGCAAGTGTATCAAGCAGTTTTCGTAAATTCTTAACTCCCCGCTTACTTGTAGGTATATCTTGCCTGTCCGGTCTTTCATTGATTGGCTTTGGGATATATTTTGGAATGCAAGCCTTTAATAATGTATTTTAGAAATACCGATCCCTATAAATAATTTGGATTATTCATACAATTTGTTGACAGGTAAATCCCTTTCCAATTAATATTATGTTATATACACGGGAAGCAGTAAAACATAATGTTTCTTATCGGCTACTATACAATATTATTGATAGGAGAGGAAGTATGGAACTTATAGCACAAAGAAGTGAATTAATCGAAGTGGCTAAGGGAATCCGCCCTGCCGATTTATATATTAAAGGCGGAACGGTGATTAATGTTTATTCTGGTGAATTTTTAAAACAAAATATTGCTGTTTATAAGGATTGCATTGCTTATATTGGTACAAGTGAAGCCTCAATCGGTGAATATACAAAAGTAATTGATGCAGAAGGAAAGTACGTATCACCAGGGTTTATCGAAGCACATGCCCATCCATGGGTATTTTATAATCCCGTAAGTATGACAGAAAAGGTTTTGCCATTAGGAACCACTACCACCGTGAATGATAATTTATTTTTTTATTTACATATGGGAGCAAAAGGGTTTAAAGAAATGGTTAAGGATTTAAGACCATTACCCGGCAACTTTTTTTGGCTGGCCCGGCTTGTATCACAAGCGGATTATTCGGGGGAACGGGAGTGGTACAACCATAAGGATATCAGGGAACTGTTGGAACTTGATGAAGTGCTAGGATCAGCGGAAGTAACTAGATGGCCGCTATTATATAACGGTGATCCATTTTTACTTGATACGATGAATTTTATTAAGGAGCTTGGCAAGGTCTCCGATGGGCATACAGCAGGCTGTTCTTATGAAAAATTGAATGCTGTTGTTGCATCAGGTGTAACAGCTTGTCATGAAGCGATTACAGCAAGTGAAGCCTTTGACCGGCTTCGATTAGGAATGTGGACAACACTTCGAAACAGTTCACTTCGTCCGGATTTGCAAGAAATTATTAAACTGATTACCAAGGGAAATGTAAATACAAGCAGAATTCTTATGACAACCGATGGCCCGCATCCTTCATTTATAGAAAAAGAGGGATTTGTTGATGGTCTGATAAGGCAGGCTGTTGAACTAGGAGTCCCTGTGATGACTGCGCTTCAGATGGTCACCCTCAACGCTGCAACTTACCTCCGATTGGATGATTATATCGGCGGCCTTGCTCCTGGCAGAAAAGCAGACATCCTTCTATTACCTAATCTAGAAGATTTCCGTCCCGAACTCGTGATTGCATCTGGGGAAATCGCAGCGGAGAAGGGGAGGCTAACGGTTTCATTGCCTGAAATAGATTGGCAACAATATATTGTTCGTCAGCCTTTTGCCTTTTCTAAATCACTCTTAGAAAATATCAATCTTTATCGCTATCCACATCCATCCGAACATGATTCAGTCCCTGTTGTTTATTTTAAAAGTAATGTCATTACCCAAAGAAAAGATACGGAATTTCCATCCGTTAATGGTTATGCGGACCTTTCTGGTCATGAAGGACTGGTACAGGCAGCATTAATTGACCGTAATGGAGAATGGGTGAGCAAGGGGATTTTGGAGCGATTTGCAGTAAATTTAGATGGGATGGCTTCTACGTATAATACCACCACAGAACTGTTAGTAGTGGGGCGGGATCCTGAAGCAATGGCCAAAGCGGCAGGTAGAGTTCATGAGATGGGGGGAGGAATTGCAATTGTAGATGGAGATGAAATTGTCGTAGAAATCCCTCTGCCGTTTACAGGAATGATGACAACAAATACAGGATTTAATGTTGCAGTGGAGTATCATAATCAATTGTTATCTGCCTTACAGGAACGTGGGTTTCCATTCCATGATATTCTTTACACTTTATTATTTTTAACATGTGACTTTCTCCCAGGTCTTCGATTGGTCCCTTATGGTTTGTACGAGGTAAAGACGGATGATATTTTGTTACATGCTGCCCCATTGGACACCATGAGCTATCAGATTAAAAATTAACCTATAAAGAGGATTATGCCTTTGACAGCATGATCCTCTTTTCTACTTTTCTAGCACTGAATAATGCCAAATGCCTTGAATAAGTTCCTTTCCGATTCTTTCGTTATCTTCTAAGTAATCTAAATGACCGATAATTTCAGACATAACAAGAGAAAATTGCTCGTAATAGGTATTTTTGTAATAGGATTTAGCAATATCACTCCCGGTTGAACATCCAGATTGTATTAACTGAAGGAGACGTTCGGCTTTAGCATCAATTCGATGCAGCCGTTTACTTATTAATTCGTTTGGCTGTTCAATGATTGTTCCATGTCCAGGGAAAACCATATCCACGTTTAAGGCTAAGCATTTCTTTAAGGAATCTATATGCTGCAGGAGTGTGGGGATTCTGTTTCCAAATAAATCGGGTTCAACTAGAGCGTTGCTAGAAATATGTTCAATCAATAAATCACCGGAAAATAACCAGTTATTCTTTTTATCATAAAAGGAAAGCTGGTCGGGTGAATGCCCAGGAACCTCGATAATAGTAAAATCGAGGAGCTGGTTGGTGGTAATTTCCATGACATCTGCTTGAATAGCGTTTTGTTTATTCCGCTTGATTGCATTTTTTAAATAAACGATCTGCTTTTCCCCGTTTTCACCGCAGCCCATTTCTCGATAAAGCTGTGAATAAAACGCTATTCTCATCTCAAGAAAGTCGGCGTCCCTTTTTAAACGGAGAATAGACTCGGGATGGGAAAAGACTAGAATGGGATTTTCAGCGGTAATTCGATTGACTAATCCAATATGGTCAATATGATGATGAGTCAGGATAATTTCCGTTATATCCTTAATTGTGAATCCATTCTTTTGTAAAGTTTCGATTAATCCATCCCAGCATTCCTCATTATTCCAACCTGCATCTATCAATGAAAGGGAATGTTCCTGCTTTACTAGAAAGAAGTTAACACTCTTCAATGAAGAACGATCTGGAATAATGATCGGGAATACCTCACAGCCTGCTTTTTTCAAATCATACAAAGCTTACACCTCACAAAAAGATTTTCCTGTTTATTTTTCAAAAGATTTTGAATTTGATTTTTATTATATCAACCGATTGAAATCCAAGCAATTATTTCACTTCTTGAATTTACTACGGTTGTCAAAAAAGAATAATACAAGAGAAACATTTTAATGTTTTTACTATGGTGGTGTGAAAAATATTAAATGAGAGAAAAAGGGAGAATGAATAAGATAATCAAAGAAAAGGACAAGAAAAATAGTGAAAATAGTTAAATTTTAAGTATTGCAAATAATTAGAAAACTATATATATTATGTATTAACGACGAAAGAAATTAAATCGTAATAAAAAATTGAGGAGGATTTAAAATGACAACAACAGTAACAGAGGCAAAAACACTTACCGTAAAAAAATTAAATGGTGTGGCAGAGGTACATATTCATGTCAATAAAACCAACGCCTATGACTTGGAATACTACAAGGAATTAAATGCAGCTATTGATGATATTCGTTTTGATAGTGAAATTAAAGTAGCGGTATTAATGAGTGATATGCCTAAATTCTTCTCAGCTGGAGCAAATATTAATTTTCTAAAAGCTGCGGAGCCACGCTTTAAAACACAATTTTGCTTATTCTGTAATGAGACATTAGACAAGATCGCTCGTTCACCGCAAATCTGGATTGCATGTTTAGAA
>Ga0209795_10002193_pt1 | contig 11065 bp, 10 predicted proteins | sample AgamicOrMarz_FD_187166 | JGI IMG/M metagenome (GOLD analysis project Ga0209795, IMG submission 187166) | Agave microbial communities from Guanajuato, Mexico - Or.Ma.rz (SPAdes) (version 2) | ecosystem: Host-associated > Plants > Phyllosphere > Phylloplane/Leaf | place: Guanajuato, Mexico...
CTACTTTTCGACAATTTCTGGTTTGTAATGCGTGTTGCCATAACTCACTAAATATCAAAAAAACTTCTGATCGTTCATTGTACGTGAAAATTACTCTCATTACAGTACGGATGTAGCGTAATCTCACTAAGTTTTACAGTTTTTTTCCAATAATGTTGATCGATTATTTATACAGTTTTTCGTACATCTGGATTTAAGTTTTTTGCTATACTAAGCCGTTTTTAAAATCAGGTATTTTTAATGGCCGCTTTATCTATCCATGAACGTAAACGTTTACGTCAAATTGGTCATGTGCTTAATCCGGTTGTCATGATTGGTGGACAAGGCTTAACAGACGCGGTAATCGAAGAAACGCTTCGTGCCTTAAATGACCATGAACTTATTAAAGTTAAGATTGCTGGTGAAGACCGTGAAGCGCGTACTGCAACAATTGATGCAATTGTAGAAGCAACAGGTGCAGAAGCTGTGCAAAAAATTGGTAAAATTGTTTTGCTTTACAAAAAGGCTGCTAAACAAAACCAGCATTTGTCTAATCTTGTCCGTCACGCTCATCTAGCAAACTAATTTAATTTGACAAACTATGGCAAGTTACGAACTTTCAGCTTTTGATCGTTTTCAAGCTGTTTCCGTTGTTAGCGCAATTGAACAGCAAGCACCCTATACCTTAAATATCGGTTTTTGGATTCGTGATCCAAATCAACTTATTATCTGGCCTCAAGAAGTCGCGGCTCATCCTCGTCAAGATTTTTTGTGGGAAGAAACTTGCTTCGAAATTTTTGTTGGCGTGCATGATGAAGATTATTATCGGGAAATTAATCTTTCCCCTTCTCAAGCATGGCAGTCATATCAGTTTGAAGAATATCGCTATCCAGAAAGTATACCTCCCCTTGCTGCTTACGATATTGAACTGAATCATCTCAAGCGTACTCACTATGGCTTAAATGTTAGTCTTGATTTTGGACAATTTATGCAACAGCATCGCTTGAAATGGTCAAACCTTTATTTAGGTTTAACTACAGTTTTAAAGACCAAAGAAGGTATGCAGTACTATGCAATGCAGCATAGTGGAAAAAGTGCAGATTTCCATAATAAACGTGACTGGTTACATCAGTTCTAAAAATAAAAAAGCGAGAAATTAATTCTCGCTTTTTTATAGCTGTATTAAAGCAGAGACCATTAATTGTCTCGTGCTTTATTCCAAGCTTCGACTGCATTATTTTTAGTACGTTTAATACTTTCACTTAAAGAATCTTTGTGTTTCAAAGAAATCTGGCTAATATCACCTTTAAGCTCTTTGCTCACTTTCGTTAAATCTTCAATAAGTGCATTAATTTCTGCTTTCAAAGCATTCTTAAGGTCAGACAACCCTTCTTGTGAAGTACTGAACTGAGCTTTAATCACATCAAGACGTTGTAAAATATCTTGTTTAATTTGAACAAGTTGATTTTGAATATTTTTATTTAATTCGTGAGTTTCAGCTTCAATTTTCTCGTGAGTCTCACTTAAAACTTCTTTAACTTGCTCTTGAGTTTCAGTAATTGCCTCTTTTACCTGAGCTTTTGCTTCTGTAGCAGCTTCTTTAACTTGTTCCGTTTTTTCGGCAACAGTCTCTTTTACCTGTGCAGTTTTTGCAGTTACTGTTTTTTTAGCCTTAGTGGTAGTAGCAGCTATGGTTTGTTTTACTTCACTAACCTCAGCTTTTACTGATTCAACTGCTGCTTGAGTTTTTTCACTCACCTCTTTTGAAACTTCATTAGTGCTCATATTATTTCCTCATATTGCTTATTTTTTAACTAGCAATACAATAAATCCAGTTCCAAGAATTCTCCTTGCAAATTGTTAGACAATTTAGCAAAAGTATCTGAATCAGATGAGCGGATAATTTTTTTGTAAAAAGCAAGCAATGAATTATATTTTTTAGCAGAAAAGAAATAGACTTTAGAGGGTTCCATGCGTATAATGCGCTGTTAAGTTACAAGCGGGCAGACCGATAGGGAGGGCATGTTTTATCCAAACATTGCCGATCTTTTTTGGGTCTACTCGCTTTTTTACAGCCGAAATTCAGGAGCTTTGGTTTGAGCATCCCCGCCATTTTAGCCCTCGCAGATGGAACGATCTTTAAAGGAACGTCAATCGGCGCAACGGGAAGTACGACTGGAGAAGTCGTTTTTAACACAGCCATGACTGGCTATCAAGAAATTTTGACTGACCCAAGTTATGCACAACAAATTGTGACATTAACTTACCCTCATATTGGTAACACTGGTTGTAACGCGGAAGACGTTGAATCTGGTCGCATCCATAAAGTATGGGCGAATGGTTTAATTATTCGTGACCTTCCACTACTACACAGTAATTTCCGTGCTGAGCAGTCGTTGAGTGAATATTTACAAGCACATAATGTTGTTGCTATCGCAGATATCGATACTCGTAAACTGACTCGTATTTTACGTCAGACTGGCGCCCAAAACGGATGTATCCTTGCTGGCGAAAATATTACAGAAGAAGAAGCAATTGCAAAAGCACGTGCTTTTGGTGGCTTAAACGGTTTAGACCTTGCAAAAGAATGTTGTGATCCAACTGGTTTTGAATGGTCTGAAGGTTCATGGACCTTAGGCAAAGGCTTCTCTCAACCTGAATTAAAATATCATGTAGTTGCATACGATTACGGTGTCAAAACCAACATCTTGCGTATGCTTGCAGACCGCGGTTGCAAACTAACCGTTGTTCCTGCAGAAACTCCGGCTGAAAAAGTATTGGCACTTAATCCGGATGGCGTATTCCTCTCAAATGGTCCTGGCGACCCAGCTGCTTGTGATTACGCGATCGAAGCTGTAAAAACTATTGTTGAAACCACAACATTACCTGTATTTGGTATCTGCTTAGGTCACCAAATCTTGGCACTCGCTTCTGGTGCAAAAACTGTAAAAATGAACCATGGTCACCACGGTGCTAACCATCCTGTACAAAATCTTGAAGATGGTACAGTGATGATTACTTCACAGAACCATGGTTTTGCTGTAGATGCAGAAACTTTACCGGCTAACTTAAAAGCAACGCATAAATCATTGTTCGACGGTACCCTACAAGGTATCCACCGTACAGACAAACCAGCTTTCAGCTTCCAAGGTCACCCTGAAGCAAGTCCTGGTCCACATGATTGTGCACCTTTGTTCGATCATTTCATCGAACTTATCGAAGCATCTAAACAGTAATTACGGAGCGAATAATGCCTAAACGTACGGATATTAAAAGCATCTTAATTATTGGTGCTGGCCCGATTGTGATTGGACAGGCATGTGAGTTTGACTACTCAGGTGCTCAAGCGTGTAAAGCACTTCGTGAAGAAGGCTATCGTGTTATTTTGGTTAACTCTAATCCAGCAACCATCATGACAGACCCTTCAATGGCTGATGCAACTTATATTGAGCCGATTACTTGGCAAACAGTTGCACAGATTATTGAGAAAGAACGTCCAGATGCAGTATTGCCTACCATGGGTGGCCAAACTGCATTGAACTGTGCCCTCGCACTTGATGAGCACGGTGTTCTTGCTAAATATAATGTTGAATTAATTGGCGCAAGCAAAGAAGCGATTGAGAAAGCCGAAGATCGTAAACTCTTCGACATTGCTATGCGTAAAATTGGTTTGGAATGTCCAAAAGCTGCCATTGCTGAAACAATGGAAGAAGCTTTAGCAATCCAGTCACGCTTTGGTTTCCCAGTAATTATCCGTCCATCATTTACAATGGGTGGTTCGGGCGGTGGTATTGCATATAACCGCGAAGAATTCCTTGAAATTTGTGAACGTGGTTTTGACCTCTCTCCTACTCACCAGTTATTGATTGATGAATCTTTAATTGGCTGGAAAGAATACGAAATGGAAGTTGTTCGTGATAAAAACGACAACTGTATTATCGTATGTGCGATCGAAAACTTCGACCCAATGGGCGTTCACACAGGTGACTCAATTACCGTTGCTCCTGCTCAGACATTAACAGACAAAGAATATCAATTGATGCGTAATGCTTCAGTTGCAGTTCTTCGTGAAATTGGTGTTGAAACAGGTGGTTCTAACGTTCAATTCGGTATTAACCCGAAAGATGGACGTATGGTTGTTATTGAGATGAACCCGCGTGTATCTCGTTCATCTGCTCTTGCGTCTAAAGCAACAGGTTTCCCAATCGCGAAAATCGCAGCAAAACTTGCTGTTGGTTATACTCTTGATGAATTGAAAAATGACATCACTGGTGGCGTGACTCCTGCGAGCTTCGAACCATCGATTGACTATGTTGTAACGAAGATTCCTCGCTTTAACTTCGAGAAATTCCCACAAGCAGAACCAGTTCTTACCACTCAGATGAAATCTGTTGGTGAAGTGATGGCAATTGGCCGTAACTTCCAGGAATCTGTACAAAAAGCATTACGTGGTCTTGAAGTTGGTGTAAGCGGTTTTGATGAAAAAATCGAAGCTGGCGCAACAAATGCAAAAGAAACCATTTTAAAAGAGCTTAAAGTTCCTGGCCCTGAGCGTATCTGGTATGTAGCAGATGCTTTCCGTCATGGCTTCTCTTTAGATGAAGTGTTTGAAGCAACCAAAATTGACCGCTGGTTCCTCATTCAAATTCAAGACATCGTTAAAACTGAAGCTGAAGTAAAAGCTTTAGGTTTTGGTGACTTAAACGCTGACAACATTCGTTCGTTCAAGCGTAAAGGTTTATCTGACCTACGTATTGCTGACCTCATGGGTATTTCACAAAAGCAATTCCGTAAACAACGTTGGAATTTGGGTGTTTATCCAGTTTACAAACGTGTTGATACATGTGCTGCCGAGTTTGAATCTGGTACTGCATACATGTATTCAACTTACGATGAAGAGTGTGAAGCGAACCCATCAAATCGTGACAAGATCATGGTGATTGGTGGTGGTCCAAACCGTATTGGTCAAGGTATCGAATTTGACTACTGCTGTGTACACGCGGCACTTGCTATGCGTGAAGACGGTTATGAAACAATCATGGTGAACTGTAACCCTGAAACTGTTTCTACCGACTATGACACATCTGACCGTCTATACTTCGAGCCTGTAACACTTGAAGATGTACTAGAAATCGTACGTACCGAGAAGCCTAAAGGCGTGATCGTACAGTACGGTGGTCAAACACCTCTTAAATTGGCACGTGCTTTAGAAGAAGCAGGTACACCAATTATTGGTACATCACCAGATGCAATTGACCGTGCAGAAGACCGTGAACGTTTCCAGCAAATGATTCAACGTTTACAGCTTCGTCAACCAAACAACAGCATTGTAAAATCTGCTGAAGAAGGTATCTCTGAAGCTGCGAAAGTAGGTTACCCGTTAGTTGTTCGCCCATCTTATGTATTAGGTGGCCGTGCAATGGAAATCGTATATAACGAAGAAGAACTTAAACGTTACCTTCGTGAAGCAGTTCAGGCATCTAACGAAGCTCCTGTTCTTCTTGACCGTTTCCTTGATGATGCAACTGAAGTTGATGTTGACTGTGTATCTGACGGTAAAGACGTTGTGATTGGCGGTATTATGCAGCACATCGAACAAGCGGGTATTCACTCAGGTGACTCTGCATGTTCAATTCCTCCTTATTCTTTATCTAAAGAAATTCAGGATGAAATGCGTCGTCAAACTGTTGCGATGGCAAAAGAACTTGGTGTGGTTGGTTTGATGAACGTTCAGTTCGCAGTTAAAGGCGAAGATGTTTACGTTCTTGAAGTTAACCCACGTGCTTCACGTACAGTTCCATTCGTATCGAAATGTATTGGTGATTCTTTAGCAAAAGTTGCTGCGCGTTGTATGGCTGGTCAATCTCTTGAATCTCAAGGATTTACTAAAGAAATCATTCCAACACACTTTGCTGTGAAAGAAGCTGTTTTCCCATTCGCTAAATTCCAAGGCGTAGACCCAATGCTTGGACCTGAGATGAAATCTACAGGTGAAGTCATGGGTGTAGGTAAAACATTTGGTGAAGCATTCTATAAAGCTGTTTTAGGCTCAAATGAACGCTTACCAGGTTTACCAACCGAAGGCGAAGTAAAACACGCGTTCTTATCAGTACGTGAATCTGACAAGAAATATATTGCAGATATCGCTAAGAAATTAGTTGCGTATGGCTTCAAGCTTATTGCAACAGGTGGTACATACCAAGTGCTTAAAGAAGCAGGTTTAGAGTGTGAATCTGTGAATAAAGTAACTGAAGGTCGTCCACATATTGTTGACCGCTTGAAAAATGGTGAAATACACCTTATTGTCAATACCACTGAAGGTAAACAGGCTCAATATGACTCTGCAATGATTCGTCGTGCTGCCCTACAAGGCAAAGTGTATTACACAACGACTATCAATGGTGCAGAAGCTGTTTGCCAAGCCTTTGCTGTGAAATTGCCAATGGATGTATACCGCTTGCAAGATTTAACTGTAGGTTAATTTGTTACCGATAAGTCCCGTCACCTTATCGGTGGCGGGATTTTTTCATTTTTTTTAACTGTGTTTTCTCAACTTAAGAGGGACCAAAATGCAACGTTATCCAATGACCCCTGAAGGTAAAATTGCCTTAGAGAAAGAATTACAACATTTAAAATCTGTTGAACGTCCACGTATTATTCAAGCCATTGCAGAAGCACGTGAACATGGTGACTTAAAGGAAAATGCTGAATATCATGCTGCGCGTGAACAGCAAGGTTTCTGTGAAGGTCGTATTCAGGATATCGAAGGTAAATTAGGCGCTGCTCAAGAAATTGATGTCAAAACACTTGAGCAAAATGGCCGTGTTGTTTTTGGTGTGACAGTAACGATTGAAAATCTTGATACTGAAGAACGTAAAACTTATAAAATTGTTGGCGATGACGAAGCAGATTTTAAAATTAATAAAATCTCGGTGAACTCACCAATCGCACGTGGTCTTTTGAGTAAGAGTGAAGGCGATGAAGTGAAAATCGTGACTCCTCAAGGCGAAGTCGAATATGAAATCGTAAGTGTAGAATATCTCTAAGATAATATACTTTAGCCCCTCTTTATGAGGGGTTTTTATTCAATACCATTGCTATATTCTTAGGAAATCACAAATGGATACTTCTTTAATTAACACTCCAGTTCGTCATTGGTGTGAATTTGAATTTATCCATAAAACTGTGAAAAATCCAAATATCCATATTAAAGGAAATTATTCTTACTATTCGGCCTATTGGGACCAAGGTTTTGAACGATGTGTCGTACGTTATTTACATGATAAAGCCTCAACACCAGAGAAGCCGATTGATCAACTTTATATTGGCAATTTTGTTTGCTTTGGCGCTGAGTGTGTGATCATGATGGGCGGTAACCAACTTCATAGACCAGACTGGATTTCGACTTTCCCTTTTGATACCCGTAGTTTTTTAGCAGCTGGTGATACAGTAATTGCCGATGGATGTTGGATTGGTAGTCGCGCAATGATTATGCAAGGAGTCAAACTTGGTGAGGGTGCAGTGGTTGCAACGGGAGCTGTAGTCACTAAAGATGTTCCACCCTATACAATTGTTGGGGGCGTACCTGCGAAAATTATTAAATATCGCTTTTCTCAAGAACAAATTGATAAACTGCTTGCTTTAAAACTTTATGATTTAGATGAGAAACAGATTTTAAAAATACGTGAGTATCTACAAACTGACGATATAGATGCTTTATCTATACATATAGAAAATTTGCGCAATTTATAAAATATCATCTACATAATTTGTTGTTATAAAGCCACAAATGATTACGTGCTTGAATTTAAATCGTCAAAAAATAAGTATAAAGTATTAATAAATAAGCATCATTACAATAAGGAAAAACCCATGTTATACCAACATATTCTTGTACCCATTGACGGTTCTGAAACTTCTATGATCGCCATGAAAGAGGCGATTAAGCTGGGAAAAGCATTAAATAGTAAAATAACGGTTGTACAAGTTATGGCACTTGATCCATTTATTGCTGATGTCTATGTAAAAACTGGTCAAACGAATGAGTTGATTGAACGTACAAGAACCTATTTACTCGACATTTTAGAAAAGGCAAAACAAGAATTTTCCCATGAAGGTATTAGTGTCGAAACTAAACTACTTGAAGGTTTTGTTGTCCATGAAGAAATTATTCAGGCTGCTCAAGACTTGAATGCAGATCTGATTGTAATGGGTTCTCATGGCCGCACTGGGGTTCGAAAACTCGTGTTAGGAAGTGTGGCACAAAAGGTTTTAGGCGAAAGTCATATTCCTGTTTTAATTGTTCGCTAAAATAAGGCTGCCTATCTGGTTAAATTGAGCAAGATAGGTAATTATTTCCTAAAAGATTAAGCTGAAATGCCCTGTTACGTGCGATCAAGCTAAAAAGTAATGTCGTCGCATTCATCTACTTATTATTTTATATTTACTCACTAATATGAACATTAAGGCTGCCAAGCAAATTGCTTTAAGTTTACTTTGCCATTTAATAAATAGATTCCTTCAGCTTCCAGTTTTAACTGTTGAACATTTTCACCCTTTTTATTAAATTTACTTAGGCTAATTTTGCCTTGAGAATTAATAACCCGATACCAAGGAACTTGGTGATCTGCTTCGAGATGTTTTAAAACATAACCAACCAGTCTCGCATGTTTAGGTAAGCCTGCCATACGAGCCACTTGCCCATAAGTTGCAACTTTTCCGTAAGGAATCAAAGCAATGACTTCTAAAATCTGCCGATGTAGTTCATACTGAGTTGTCAAAATGGACTCCATAAAAATTGACATAATTCATATCATATAAAAAATTTTGACTAAAACTAAATGCAATCCAAGGTGGGCTTGAGGGAAATCTGCATGAAAAAAATATTAATAGTCGTTACTGGAACTCTATTATGCGTTTCTTGTACTACTCGTCTCCCTGTTCCGTCAGGAGAAGTAGCTAAAGTATCTATAGATGGCCGTCCTATCGTTCCTGTCACTTTTGTTTTTACTACTAATTCTCCAGAAGCAACAAAGTTTGATAATTATCAGCAGATGCGTAAGGAAATTAAAATATTAAATAAATATTATGTAGATGATAAAAATAATAAGATTTTTAAGTTCAAATTACACCGTTACATCCCTTACGAAGAGTTTTCAAAATTACATTGCGATTTAAAGCAACAGATTAATCAACCCTACCCGATCTCTACTGAAACTATTCCTGCAAGTGTAAATACCTGCTTTCCTAAACGAACTGCCAGCAAAGAAGTGATTGTTTTCATTTATGATGCTTATTCGACTAAGTGGAAATTTGAAGATGTAACAAGTAGAGCATTTCGCAATAATGGTCAGCCTTTTATTTTATTGGACTGGAATCGACTCAATTATAATATTCAGGCTGGCAGCGTACATGAAATGGGCCATGTATTTGGATTAAAACATGTTTGTGCGCCGAATGCGACAAAACGTACACCAACAAATATCATGGCAAGTGCCGAATGCAAGCGTGGTAGTGGTGGACTCAGAAATTTAGGTTTCACACCGGTCCAACTTCAAACAATTATAGAAAATTATCAACGTTATCCATAAAGGTTTTAAAAACTCAGTTCGATATAAAAACCTAGATCATCTTGTGCCGCATAATAATTTTCTTGGGTCAGTAAAGTTGTCATATAACTGCTGGCCTTTGAAAAGTCTTCCTCATTGACTGGATAAGGCTGCCAAAATGTTTTCAAATTATTGGTATAGATCGGATATAAACGCAGTCGATCTTTGGACAAATCTAGCCGTGCTATACACCCATACGGCAAAGCACTGTGTTTGTCATATTCACCATTACTATTAAAGACCGCATTGCCAATACCAAATACTACTGGCTTCTGATTAATCACTTTAATTGGTTGGATAGTATGAGCGCCATGACCGATAACAAGGTCAGCACCCGCTTGAGTTAGAATCTCAGCAAGCTTACTCTGCTCTTTTGTAATGGGCTTAAAATCGATGCCCCAATGACAAATTACAATAACTTTATGTTCAGGATAAGTCAGCTTATAACGAACAATTTGTTCAAGTAAGACTCCATTTAAACAACCGACTCCACTCTTATGGCCTAATGCATAAAAATTATAATCTAGATAGGCAGTGTCTCTGTGCCAATAGCCATTAAAAATAGCGTACTGTTTGTTATTAAAAGCGATTTCAAAGTAGCTATGGGCATCTTTTTGATTTGAGCCTGCACCAATATAAGAAATATTGGCCTGATCAAATTGCTTTAATGTATAGGCCAGCCCTTCATCGCCATAATCTTTTAGGTGGTTATTAGCCAACACAACATGGTTAAGATGAATATTTTTAAATTCTGCTAATGTTTTTTCAGCATCAGCTTTAAGAATAAATGGCTTTTTATGTGTTAAGGGCGATTGGTTTTCTAAAGAAAAAACTGCTTCAAAGTTAGCAATATTTACGTCATTTTCCCCTAAAAAAGCTTTTATATTGTCGAATGAATAACTGTACCCATATTGTTGTAGTGCATCTATTTCTGCTCTAGCCTTACGTTTTTCAGTGTAGACTTCCCCAAAATAAGAATCTCCTAAAATGTTGATAATACCGCTTTGGGTAGAGCAAACTTTAGCTTTTACACTCTGGTCTTGGAAGCAGTGATAGTAAGGAACTAAGTGTTCAATTCGGTGAATATCATCTAAAAATGAAAAGAAACCAATGGTCTGATTTTCTTCAAAGAACGTCAAATAAATTGTCCTAAATGAATTAGAAAGATATAAAACTTCTACTACATTCTTTGCCATTAATGGTGTCTGAGGGTGATAAGACTTTCCTTTAAAATTCAGCTCTTTTACAAAGAATTGTTTTCTGATTTCAGCTGGATAGGAATAAATATGTCTGACTAATAAAAACAAATATCTTAACTGGTTGTGTGTACTTTCTTTTTTGAAATTTAAATTATAGGTAGCTGCTCTTTTTAATAAAACTAAATTTGTCTGTTCAATGGTACCGCAAAGCATATTGCTTAAAGCATCTTTTACATCTGCTGCTTGGGTAAAAATTAAGAACTGCAATAGTTCACTAAA
>Ga0209795_10002196_pt1 | contig 11059 bp, 11 predicted proteins | sample AgamicOrMarz_FD_187166 | JGI IMG/M metagenome (GOLD analysis project Ga0209795, IMG submission 187166) | Agave microbial communities from Guanajuato, Mexico - Or.Ma.rz (SPAdes) (version 2) | ecosystem: Host-associated > Plants > Phyllosphere > Phylloplane/Leaf | place: Guanajuato, Mexico...
GCCATGCAAGAGCAATTGAAAATCAAATTTATGTAGTGAATTCCGGTACAGTCGGTTCTCTACCTACTGTAGATTTCATGCGAGCTAATTTTGGTCAAGCTGCAGTTATAACACCCAACGATATACCGTTTCCTCCTCAAGGTCTTTTGGTGGAAGGAGAAATTAATCAAGATATGATTGTCACAACTGATTTGAATTTAGAACTGTTATACCAGGTTCGTGAAAGTGGATCTGTTACGACATGGAGAGATCGAAGAACAGATCTTTATCCAGATTGGGAAGCTATAAAAGAGATTCCTACACGTTTATGAGGAGGCATGACTGTGTATCACAAGGAATTTTTTGTCTTTGATCAGGGCCGTCCAGTTCCTGTGTTAATCAGAAATTATGAACAAAAGGACTTTCTGGATTTAATTCGCATTCAGCAAGAATGTTTTCCTCCACCATTTCCCTCTGAATTATGGTGGAATCCACAACAACTATCTAACCATGTTTCTCTCTTTCCAGAGGGAGCTCTATGTGTAGAAGTGAATGGAGAAATTGCAGGCTCAATGACTGGATTGCTTGTTGATTTTGATTTGGATAAGCCTGATCATACATGGGAGGAAATTACAAGTGATGGCTACATTCAAAATCACAGACCAGATGGAAATACATTATATGTTGTTGATATTAGTATAAGCCCTACTTTTCGAAAACTAGGTTTGGGAAAATGGTTAATGTTTTCTATGTATGATTTAGTCATTCACAAAGGGCTTGAACGCTTATTAGGCGGTGGAAGAATGCCTGGATACCATAGATATAGTGATAAAATGACGCCTGAACAATACATAGAATCTATTCTACGTGGTGAATTAAAAGATCCGGTTATTACATTTCTACTTCACTGCGGTCGAACTCCAATTAAAGTAGTAGCAAACTATTTGGAAGATAAAGATTCTTGTAATTACAGTACGCTGATGGAATGGAAAAATCCATTTTATCAAAACCTTCAAGATAAGGAGTTGGTTAAAGATGGAATATCATCGAATAACAAACATAGAAGACCCTTTCTTTAAACAAATGCACCAATTAATGCAACAAGTATTTCCTCCAGAAGAAGTATTGGAATTCAATCTTTGGAAAGAGCCTTTAAAAGATACAGGAATACGTGTATTTGTTGCTGTTAAAAATAGTAAAGTAGTAGGGGCCACAGAATATCGATATTATGAAGATTTTAATGTAGCAATGACAGACTTCACGATTATTGGCAAAGATGGGCTTGGTGTGGGAACATTTTTAGCCCAAAAAAGATTAGCTGATTTAAATACGTTAGCTTCTGCTAACGGAAAGAGGCTGCATGGTATTTTTGCTGAAATCTATGATCCTTATAAAGTAGAACAATATGAATTTGGTGGTATTAAGTCGATGAACCCTTATGTTCGTCGGGAAGTCTTATCTCATCTTGGTTATAAACGTCTTGATTTCCCTTATGTTCATCCATCGTGGAAAAATGATGGCGAAGCTGTATCTGGCCTTGATTTGTGTTTTCTTCTTATTGATCAAAGGGAGGAGAAATTAAATAGTAATCTTATTATACAATTTTTGAGACGTTATTATTCTGTCTTACCAAATAAACCAAAGCATTGGAAAGAAATGATTAAGAATTTAGAAAAGGAAAAATCTATAGCATTATTACCTATTTAATATATTGGGGATTTTTGTAAAGATAGTTCAAGAATTATTAGGGAATGATCGTTTATATTTCGGAAACTCGTCAAAAAAAGAGGGTGCTTCTACTATGAAATTATCCTTTTTTGACGAGTTTCTTCCATAATATAGAGTGACTTTATCAAGAAACAAAGATAGATTTCTCTAATAAACATTAAAAAGCTTTTTTGCCCTCTCTCTTTAGAATTAATACAACTTCTCAAGGAGTTGTATTTTTGTGTATTTAGGCAAGACTTGATTCAAAAATAATTGAACTCCTAAGTTACCTGATGTATTATTTCTCATAAAACAGCAACTCCTTTGTTTTTTCTCTTTTAAGTAACATTCCCGTTCTGTTTAATATCTTAATAAAAAACCGATGCATATATAATTTCTATGCATCGGTTTTATTTTTTTAAGAATTTAACAATCTTACATATTCTCTGAACGGGTAAGCCCAATCCTTTAACTATAGGATTAAAGTGGAATCAAATGTGATATGTAGACAATTAAAAGTCTCTAAAATGATATAGTATGAGGTTTTACAGGCCTTCATACCACGCACATGTCGTCGAGTATTATAACGATATATACATTGGATACAGAGGGATGAGGGGGTACAATCATTTTGAAGACTATTCAAAACAGTAATGCACAGAGAACGTCAAAACATTTAAGATCCCCACTGGTTCAACCATGGGGAGTCTCAAACGTGTAAAATATTATAAGGAAAATTAGTAATTAGCTTTTTTAAAATGTTAATTGTGATGTTTTAAATCTATAGCATATTGACTTACACGTAAGATAAATCATTTCCCTTTTCCTGTAAATTCTCTACGTAATATTGAGCTTCAAGTGCTGCAATACAACCATCTCCGGTAGCAGCTACAACCTGTCTGACTGCATTTTTTCTAATATCTCCTATTGCAAAAATTCCCTTGATAGCAGTCTTCATTCTATTATCAGTGATAATCCATCCCTCCTCATCTGTAATTTTTAAAGTTTTTACAAATTCTGAAACAGGATCCATACCAATATATTCAAAAATACCGTCTGCTTGAAACTCTTTTGTTTCTCCTGTTTTTACATTTTCAAGAAGAACAGTACTAACTTTATTTTCTCCTCTAATTTCATTTACTATTGTATTGTACATTACCTCAATCTTTTCATTTTTAAGCATACGGTCTATTAAAATAGGTTGTGCTCTGAATTGATCTCGACGATGTAGAACAGTTACTTTTTTGGCGAATCTTGTTAAGAAAACAGATTCCTCTACCGCAGAGTCACCTCCACCTACTACAACAAGTTCTTTATCTTTGAAGAATGCTCCGTCACAAACTGCACACCAGGAAACACCGCGACCGGAAAATTCTTCTTCCCCAGGTATATTTAGTTTTTTGTATTTGGTACCCGTAGATATAATAATTGATTTAGATTTATATATGCCACTCTCAGTGCATACGACTTTAATATCTCCTTCAATTGCAATACTCTTTACATTAGCTTGCTCATATTCCGCACCAAATTTTAGAGAGTGTTCAAATATATTTTGAGCTAATTCTGGACCACTTATATGTGAGTAGCTAGGAAAATTCTCGATTTCTGCCGTATTTTGAAGCTGTCCACCTGGAACTCCTCTCTCGAGGATTAAAGTTTTTAGGTTTGCTCTTGATGTATAGATAGCAGCTGTCATGCCGCCAGGGCCTGCACCAATAATAATTACATCATAGATAACGTCCTTCATTTCAATCCCTCTTTCATTGAATTAGAGTATTTGATTTATCTAATTTACATATATTGAAAAATTAAATCTTTTAATTTTTCCTCGGTAGAAAATCCTAGACTCTTTTTAACAACTGTTCCGTCTTTAAAGATTAAAACAGTAGGAACACTCATAATATCGTGTAGTTGAGCTAATTCACTATTTTCATCTATATCAACATCGCCAAATGTTACATTTTTCATATTATTAGATAAGTTATTTAACACTGGAGCTATCATCTTACACGGTCCACACCAAGAGGCACCAAATTTAATGACTGATACTTTATTAGAAGCTGTAACCTCTTCAAAATTAGCTTTATTTACTGTAAGAACATTTGACATTATAATTTCCTCCTTCATAATTCCTAATTCATATTTAACATTAATCTAACTAACATATATATTGAAAAACTACTAATAACAAACAGGAGGTTGTTATTAGTAGCTTCCCTTCATTTAATTTGTTGGTATAGATTTCTAAGTAACTATAAGCTTATAAAGTTTTTTGACCTGGTTTCCAATTTGCCGGACATAAACCACCAGTCTGTAAAGCTTGAAGTACTCGTAACGTTTCATTTACATCTCGGCCAATGTTGTTATGAAATACAACTTGATACATAATTTCTCCCATAGGATTAATAATAAATAATCCACGAAGTGCAATCCCTTCTTCTTCAATTAATACACCATATTCTCGAGATACAGCATGATTTGTATCGGCTGCTAAAGAATAGTTTAGATCTCCTAAACCATTATTTTTTCGATCGGTATTAATCCAAGCAAGGTGGGTATGTATGGTATCCGTAGAAACCCCAATGACTACCGCATCTAAATCTTGAAATTCATCATAACGATCAGACATAGCTGTAATTTCAGTTGGACATACGAATGTAAAATCCATTGGATAGAAAAACAGTACTGTCCACTTACCATTTCTCATGTTTTCTTCTAAACTAACCTTGTTAAACTCCTTGTTGGCCATTACTGCCTCCATTACGAAAGGGGGTGCTTGCTTTCCTACCATACGTTGTGCCATTTCATATTACCTCCATATAATATAATTTTATTGAAATTAAAACTAATTCTCTATTAGCATTTTTTATCACATGTTTATACTAAAACTACTTTATTTAGGTTATTATTCATTCTTTTAGCTATTGTTAATAAAGAGGACGTTGAGTTTCTCTTTCAATAAGCTTTAAGCAGGACATAGACTCAATCTGATTACGATGAATGAAAGATACGGCCTCTTTTTCAACAATAAAAAAACCATCTTTAAAGTTTTTATTTTCAAATATTGAAAGTAAAGGGTACCTATCTTTTATAGTTTCAAGCTCCTTATAAGATATTTGGGTGCCTTCTATAATATCTTTTGTTTTTGTTGTTATACGCATATACCCATTCATAAAAACTATTTTAAACACCTCCTTAAAACAATCAGAAAAATTTTTATCTAGTTAATCTCTTCGTAAGAACATCCTTTTCTCTTTCAAAACCAGGCTTATCAAGTAATGCAAACATATTCTTTTTGTATGCTTCAACTCCTGGTTGATTAAAAGGGTTCACACCTAACAATAGACCACTAATTCCACAAGCCTTCTCAAAGAAGTAAACTATTTCTCCAAATGTAAGTGCATTTAGTTGATCTAATTCAATAATTAGGTTAGGAACGCCGCCATCTACATGAGCTAATACAGTTCCCAGAAAAGCTTTCTTATTGACTTCATCCATTGTTTTTCCAGCCAAGAAGTTTAACCCATCAATATCAGATGGCTCCTCTTGAATAGTAAGATCAATTTCAGGTTTTTTAATTTGTATGACTGTTTCAATTAAATCGCGGCGTCCTTCTTGCACATATTGCCCCATAGAATGCAAATCTGTTGTAAAATCCACAGAAGAAGGGAAAAGACCTTTTTGATCTTTACCTTCACTCTCTCCAAATAACTGTTTCCACCATTCAGATACGTAGTGAAGAGAAGGTTCGTAGTTCACTAATAATTCAATTGACTTCCCTTTACGATAAAGTGCATTTCGAACAGCTGCGTATTGGTAGCATTCATTCGTTAAAAGATCAGGATTATTATACTTACGAGCTGCTGTAGCTGCTCCCTCCATCATTTGATCAATATTAATCCCAGCTGTAGCAATAGGTAAAAGGCCTACTGCAGTAAGAACAGAATATCTTCCACCTACATTATCCGGAATAACAAAAGTTTCATAACCTTCCTCATCCGCAAGTTTTTTTAATGCACCTTTTGCTTGGTCAGTAGTTGCATAAATACGTTTTCTCGCCTCTTCTTTTCCATACTTTTTCTCCATGTGGTTACGGAAGATACGGAAAGCAACAGCAGGCTCTGTTGTGGTACCTGATTTAGAAATTACATTAATGGAGATATCTTTCCCCTCTAATAACTCCATTAGGTGAGTCACATATGTAGCACTAATATTGTGACCCGCAAAGTATATCTGCGTGGAATTATACATTTGGTTATGGAAAGTATGTGACAATGCTTCTATGGCAGCTCTCGCACCTAAGTAAGAGCCGCCGATACCAATAACAATTAAAGCATCTGAATTATCACGAATTCGCTCAGCAGCTTTTTTTATTCTTGAGAATTCCTCTCTATTATATTCTCGGGGCAAATCCACCCAACCAAGAAAATCAGAACCTGGTCCCTTTTTTTCATGGAGCATATTATGTGCTACTTCTACAAATTCACTTAAATTATCTACTTCATTTTCCTCCATAAATGGTCTTGCGTTTGAATAATTAAAAGAAATTGTCATCGTACCTTTTCCTTTCTGTACAAATATTTCTTACAATTCTTTTTTTATATCTTCTTCTAACCCCATTCTAAGGGAGAAGCTACTCCATGTTTGCAAGTATAAAAGACTTTTAACCTATCAATTTATCAATTTGTAATCTTCTTCTTTTTTTCTATAGCGTGGCCACCGAATTCATTACGTAGGGCTGCTACTACTTTTCCTGTAAAAGTATCATTCTCTAATGAGCGATAACGCATCAATAAAGACATGGCTATAACTGGGGCAGCAGATTGGAGCTCTAAAGCTGTCTCAACTGTCCACTTTCCTTCGCCAGAAGAATTCATAATTCCCTTGATCTCCTGTAGATTTGCATCTTTTGAAAATGCACGTTCTGTCAAATCCATAAGCCAGGAACGAATAACCGAACCATTATTCCAAACTCTAGCTACGCTTTTATAGTCAAAATTAAATTGACTCTTTTCTAATATTTCAAACCCTTCTCCAATTGCGGCCATCATTCCGTATTCAATCCCATTATGAATCATTTTTAGAAAATGACCACTTCCTGCTTCTCCGGCATACAAATATCCTTTTTCTACTGCAGTATCTTGAAAAATTGGTTTAACAATCTCCCAAGTTTCAGGGTCTCCTCCAACCATATAGCAGGCTCCATTACGAGCACCTTCGATTCCCCCAGAGGTTCCAACATCCATAAAACTTATTCCAACGTTTTTTAAATGATTGTATCTACGTATGGAGTCTTTGTAATGTGAGTTTCCTGCCTCAATTATAATATCTCCATGGTTTAAAAATGGTGTTAAGTCATTGATTACTGAATCAACTACTGTATGCGGAACCATAATCCAAAGCACTCTTGGCTGCTCTAGTGATTTTACAAGATCTACTAAATCGTATACACCATTACAGCCATATTGTTCGATTTCTTTGACAGCATTATTATTTAGATCGAAAGCGACTACCTCGTGTTTATGATCAATAAGGTTTCGAGCTAAATTTAATCCCATTTTCCCTAGCCCGACTAATCCGATTTTCATATTGAATATCTCCTTAAAATAAGTTTATAAGACAAGTACTTGTTAGATAATTTACGTTTAATCATTAGATTTTGAAAGATTTTCGCATTAAATAACCTAGTAAGTAATTATAAATTATAATTCTTCAGTTCTTACTTACCACCATTTGAAGCCATCATGTATCAATAACTGGTCAGAAGCATCTGGTCCCATAGAACCTGCTCTATATAAATGAAGAGGCAGATCATTATCCTTAAAAGCCTCTAAAATTGGTTGCACCCATTTCCAAGACAATTCGACCTCTTTCCAGCTAGCAAAAAAAGTAGCATCACCTCTTAAAACATCGAATAGGAGGAGCTCATAAGCTTCAGGTACCTCTTCCTGGTTAGAAAAAACTTTTGTGAAAATCGGCTCAATTTTATTATTTAATGGGTTTCTGCTATTTATTTGCAATGAAATACCTTCATCTGGCCCAATTTCAATTACTAAAAGATTAGGATCTAGTTCCTTATTTTCAATATCGTATAAATTCTTTAACGGATCTTTAAATTCTATTACAATACGTGTGCTTTTTTCTTTCATTCTTTTTCCTGTACGAATATAGAAAGGCACGTTGCTCCAAAAATAATCATCTATCCATAGACGAGCTGCAACAAAAGTATCATTTAGCGAGCAAGGTTTTATTCCAGGCTCTTCTTTGTATCCAACAACCGATTTTCTATATATTTCACCTGAACTATATTGCCCCCGCACAATGTTTAAATCTATTGTTTCTTTCTTTAACGGACGAAGATGCTCCATAATTTTTATTTTCTCTTTACGGACTTGTTTGGCATTACTTGATTTTGGAAGATGCATAGCTGTCATCATAAGTAGCTGTAACATATGATTTTGAAACATGTCTCTAATTGCACCTGATTGATCATAATAACTCGCTCGTTCCTCGACACCAACAGTTTCACTAGCAGTAATCTGAATATTGGAAATATAATTATTATTCCATAACACTTGAAGGATAGGGTTAGCAAATGTTATAGCCTCTAAGTTTTGAACCATCGGTTTTCCAAGGTAATGATCAATGCGATAAATTTCTTCTTCCTCAAAGGTTTTCATTAGTTTTTCATTTAATTCTTGAGCTGATAATAGATCATGTCCAAATGGTTTTTCGATTATAAGACGCTTCCATCCTTTTGAGGAACCTAATCCACTTTTGCTTATATTCGATGTAATCATGTCAATATGTTCAGGGGCAACAGATAAGTAGAATAAACGATTTTCAGGAATATCCAGTTCTTTTTCTCTTTGTTCAATTATATTAAGTAATTCTTCATAGGACGCGTCATTAGTTACATCCAATGTAGTATAGCGAAATGCCTGAAGGAATTTTTCTAATTTTGTATTGTCGCTCTCCAAGCGTCGAGAAAATATTTTTAATGACGCTTCTATATGTGCTCGAAATATGCTATCAGACCAAGATCTTCTCCCTAAACCAATAATTGAATAGGAATTAGGTAATTTCCCATCCAAGAATAAATTATATAAAGCAGGGAAAATTTTTCTTTTAGCTAAATCTCCTGTTGCTCCAAACAAGATAAATGTCATAGAATCTAGTTTTAGCTTACTCAATACATTAGATTCTTTTTCTTCTAAAGAAATACTACTTGATATAGCTAAGTTGTTCATTTGTGCTCCTCCTTTACTTTTAATTACTTAATCTAGTATCTTTAAACTATCGCTTTTATGGATTTGAGTATAACAGGTAAAATTTTGAGTTAAAAGTACACACTTTTTTTTCATATAGTGTGTAAAAGTATACTAATAACTAGACAAAATGGGAGGAAAAAGAAGTGGGACATCTTTTCAACAAAACATTTAATTGTGAAAAAGAATTAACACTAACAGTTATCGGGGGGAAATGGAAAATGCTTATTTTATGGCATTTAGGAAAAGAGGGAACAAAACGATTTGGTGAACTAAAGTCTCTAATGCCCGGTATAACCCAAAGAATGTTAGTAAGTCAATTAAGAGAATTAGAAGAAGATCTTATTGTAAATCGTAAAGTCTATCCTGTTGTTCCACCAAAGGTGGAATACTCATTGACTGAACATGGAAAAAGCTTAATGCCAATTCTGGAGTCTATGTATGAATGGGGGAAAGCTTATATGGAGACTATTCAGCTTAAAAGAGAATCGACTATTTCTAAGAAGTAGATATCTATTTTTGCCACTTTGAAAGCTGAAAGTAATTTATCTTATAGTAATCTACTCAAAAGACAGAATATAAAAAAATATTTTAATTTAAGTTATAAAAAACACATGTAATAAGTTTAAAGTTTATTACATGTGTTTTTCTATTTTTATACATGAAACTAAATCTAAAAGATTTGTCAGTTTTTTAAAGTAGTATTACTTTAATTTATAATATTTTAATCCTTACATCGGACTATGATTATAAATATTCAAAGACAATCCTCCAGTTAATAAAATTCATCAAATTGCTTCATTGTAGAGTTTCTTTTACTTAAAATCATTAAGTATACTTTTTCTCACTATATGTTATTTATATTACTTAATGTTTTGATACTTACTATATGTGTTAAAAGTGCGTACTTTTTTTTTTAGGAATTAGATTTTACAATAGGCCTATCTTCAAAAAATCAAATTAAGGAGTGAAGTATTCATGAAACTTCAATTAGCATTAGATCTTGTGAACATTCCGGAAGCAAAGAAAGTAGTAAGTGAGGTTCAGGAACATATAGATATTGTAGAAATCGGCACTCCAGTTGTCATTAATGAAGGACTTAAGGCAGTAAAAGAAATCAAAGAAGCATTTCCATCTTTGAAAGTTTTAGCTGACTTAAAAATTATGGATGCAGGTGCCTATGAAGTAATGAAAGCTTCTGAAGCTGGTGCTGATATTATCACAATTCTTGGAGCTACTGATGATTCAACTATAAAAGGTGCAGTGGAAGAAGCTCAAAAACAAGGAACACAAATTCTTGTAGATATGATTAATGTAAAGAATCTTGAGCAGCGCGCTAAAGAGGTAGATGCACTTGGAGTTGATTATATCTGTGTACATACAGGATATGACCTTCAAGCAGAAGGAGAAACGCCTTTTGAACAACTTCAAACAATTAAACGTGTTGTTAAAAATGCAAAAACAGCAGTGGCAGGTGGCATCAAATTAAATACACTTCCAGAAGTAGTCCAATCGCAACCTGACCTTGTAATTGTAGGTGGCGGTATTACAGGTGAAGAAGATAAAAATAGTGTTGCAGGTGAAATGAAAAAATTAGTTAAACAAGCAACACTTGTATAAAGATATGATTAAAACAATGCAAACTACTGAATACTTAGCTGAAATTATAAAAGAGCTAAGTCAGACTACTAGCCTTATAGCAGATCATGAGGCTGAAAAGTTAGTAGATAGTATTATTAATTCAAAGAAAATCTTCCTGGCTGGCGCAGGGCGTTCAGGATTTATGGCTAAATCCTTTACAATGCGTATGATGCATATGGGGTTAGATGCTTATGTAGTGGGTGAAACTGTCACACCTAATCTGGAAGAGAATGACCTTTTAATTATTGGTTCTGGTTCAGGAGAAACAAAAAGTTTAGTTTCTATGGCCCAAAAAGCTAAGGATATAGGTGCAACAGTAGCCAGTGTCACAATCTTTCCTGAGTCAACAATCGGAAAATTATCTGATATTACAGTTAAATTACCTGGTTCACCTAAAGATAAGGAAGAAAGTCAATACAAAACTATCCAGCCTATGGCATCGTTATTTGAGCAAACTCTCTTGC
>Ga0209795_10002197_pt1 | contig 11059 bp, 7 predicted proteins | sample AgamicOrMarz_FD_187166 | JGI IMG/M metagenome (GOLD analysis project Ga0209795, IMG submission 187166) | Agave microbial communities from Guanajuato, Mexico - Or.Ma.rz (SPAdes) (version 2) | ecosystem: Host-associated > Plants > Phyllosphere > Phylloplane/Leaf | place: Guanajuato, Mexico...
GGCGTGCGCTCGTCCGCGCTGAGCACGAACACGCGCGCGCGGTCATGCAAATAAGCGTTCAGCGTGGGCAACGGCCGACCAACCACCGACACCGTGGCCACATCCTGCAACGCCCAGCCGAGCCGCGCCGCCGCGAGCGATAACGACGACGGCGCGGGCAACACGCGCAGTTCGCTGGCCGGCAACTGCCGAGCCAGCGTCGCGCCGACGCCGAACAGCATCGGATCGCCGCTCGCCAGCACGCACACCGAACCGCCGCGCTCGGCCAGAAGCGGCGCGAGATCGAATGGGCGCGGCCACTCGGCGCGGCGCGCCGCCAGCCGCGCGGGCAACATCGAGAGATGACGTTCGCCGCCGTAAATCACCGACGCCTCGAGCAACGCACGCCGTGCGGGCCGCCCCAAACCGGCGAAGCCGTCGTCGCCAATGCCCACTACCGTCAGCCACGCCGACATGCACCCTTCCTCATTTTGTATCTCAAACAATGCACTGCGCCACGCCGGTCAAAGCGTCCAGCCTCGTTGTGCTATCCGAAAAAAGGCATAATACAGCCGCCGGTGCCCTTCGGGGCCTAACAGGGAACACAGCGGGAAGATTGCCGCTGTAGCTGCCCCCGCAACTGTATGCAGCGAGTCCGCCTGCGCTTGGCGCCACTGGTTAAACCGGGAAGGCCGCGGCGGACGACGACCTGCCAGCCAGGAGACCTGCCGGCCAGACTGTTCGTGCCAGCCAACATCGGGCGGGGTGTACCGATGCCGCAGCAATGCCGTTTTGACCGCTTGCTCGGGCCGTCGCGCGACGCTAACCCGGTGTCCGTCTTGAATCCAGCTTCGCCCTCCACTGTCTTGCCCGACGCGGCATCTGCGCTGCGGCCCTCGGCGTGTCCGGGCCTGCTGCGGATCGTAGCGGCGCGCGACGGCGGTATTTGTCGGATCAAGCTGCCAGGCGGCGAATTGAGCGCGGCTCAGGCCGAGGCGATCGCCAACGCGAGCGCGCAGCATACGGCGGGTGTGATCGAACTGACGAATCGCGCGAATCTGCAATTGCGCGGTGTTCGGGCCGGCCATGAAGCTGCGCTGGTGGCCACGCTGATCGATGCCGGCCTCGGACCGGGCGCTGCAAGCGGCACTGCAGGAACGGGCGGCAGCGCGCCGACCGATTCCGCCGAAGACGATCACCGTCACGGTCACGATCGAAACGCGCACGCCCTCGATGCCGCCGCCGCTGACGACGTGCGCAACGTCATGATCAGCCCCACTGCCGGACGCGACCCGTGCGCACTGTTCGACACCAGACCTCTGTGCACCGCCCTTCTCGCGCTATTGCAAAGTGAAGCGCGTTTTGCGGCGCTATCGCCGAAATTCGCGTTGTTGCTCGACGGCGGCGAGCGGCTCGCGAGAGTGGACCACCCGCATGACGTGTGGCTCGCGGCAGCGCAAGATTCGGCCGGTGCGGTGCGCTTCGTGTTCGGGCTCGCGGGCTGCCCGACCGTGGATGCAAACGCGAGCGCAAACACGCACATCGGCGGGAAGTCACCATTATCAGGCAACGCTGCGAACTCGTCCGAAAGATCGCATGCGGATGCGACAGGCGCGCTGGCCTCGGTGCTGCCGTCGCAAGTTCCGGCGCTCGTGCGCGCGCTGCTGCATACGTTTCTAGATCTTGCCGCTGCCGACGCCACGCGTATGCGTCATCTGCTCGACACGCATTCGGCGGACGCGATATTGCAGCATGCGCAAACCTACGTGGATTTTCCATTGACACGCGACGCGACGCTCGGCGACTGGCGTCGCAGCACCACTGCCGATGCCTCGCTGCGCCTCGGCGCACATGCACAACGCGCCGAGGATACATGGCATGCCGGCGGTCAACCGCCGCTCGGCCGTACCGATGCGGCCACGCTGCACGGCCTCGCCGCGCTCGCGCAACAACATGGCGACGGCACGCTGCGCATCACGCCGTGGCAAAGCGTGCTGCTGCCCGATATCCGGACGCTCTCATTGCCCGTTGTGCTTGCCGCGCTGAACGCGCTGGGCCTCGCATGCGATTGCGCCAAAGCCATCACACACCTGATCGCGTGCGCCGGTTCCACTGGCTGCGCGAAAAGCCTCGCGGATACCAAAGCCGACGCATTGAATCTCGCGAAGCGCCTGCCCGCCGGCGTCGACGTGCATTTGAGCGGATGTCCGCGCTCCTGTGCTGCCGCGCATTGCGCGCCGTTTACGCTGCTCGCCGCGGCGCCTGGCATGTACGACCTTTTTCGACGCGACCAGGGCCCCGGCTTCGGTCAATGCGTCGCGCGCCAACTGACAGTCGAACAGGCCGCCGAGACGATCGCGCGCCTTGTTCGAAGCGACACATGAGTGACACCGATGCTTGATTACATTCGCGACGGTCAGGAGATCTATCGCCAGTCTTTCGCGACGATCCGCGCCGAAGCCGACCTGTCGCGCATTCCTGCCGACCTCGAAAAACTCGCGGTGCGCGTGGTCCACGCGTGCGGGATGGTCGATGTGATCGACGATCTCGCGTTCTCCGAACATGCCGGCACAGCAGGCCGCACGGCGCTCTCGCAAGGCGCGCCGATTCTCTGCGACGCCGGCATGGTCGCGCAAGGCATCACGCGCGCGCGGTTGCCGGCCAACAACGACGTGATCTGCACGCTTACGCATGAACGAGTGCCCGCGCTCGCTCGCGAACTCGGCAATACGCGCTCGGCCGCCGCGCTCGAATTGTGGCGCCCGCATCTGGGCGGCAGCGTCGTCGTGATCGGCAATGCGCCGACTGCCCTCTTCCATCTGCTCGATATGCTCGACGCCGGTGCGCCGAAGCCCGCGCTGATTCTGGGCTTTCCGGTCGGCTTTGTCGGCGCGGCGGAATCGAAAGCGATGCTCGCAGAGAATAGCCGTGGCGTGCCGTATGTCGTCGTGAATGGCCGGCGCGGCGGCAGTGCGATGGCTGCGGCCGCTGTCAACGCGCTGGCAACGGAGGTCGAATAAATGACGGCGCAACAACGTGCAGGGCGTCTATATGGACTCGGTGTCGGTCCAGGAGACCCGGAACTCATCACGCTAAAGGCACTGCGTCTGCTCAAGGCAGCGGCCGTGGTCGCCTACTTTGTCGCGAAGGGCAAGAAGGGCAACGCGTTCAGCATCATCGAGGCGCATTTGCACGACACGCAGCAGCAACTGCCGCTCGTGTATCCCGTCACGACCGAAGCGCTTGAGCCGCCGCTGTCGTATGAAGCGATCATTGCCGACTTCTACGACACTGCGGCTGACATAGTCGGGGCACATCTGGATGCGGGGCGCGACGTCGCCGTGATCTGCGAAGGCGATCCGTTCTTCTACGGCTCGTACATGTATCTGCACGACCGGCTCGCAGCGCGCTACGAGAGCGAAGTGGTGCCGGGCGTCTGCTCGATGCTCGGCGGCGCGGCCGTGCTCGGTGCGCCGCTCGTGTATCGCAACCAGAGCCTGTCGGTGCTCTCGGGCGTGCTGCCGGAAGACGAACTGCGCCGCCGTCTTGCGGATGCAGACGCCGCTGTCGTGATGAAACTCGGGCGCAATTTCGACAAGGTGCGGCGCGTGCTCGGCGAACTCGGACTCGCGCACCGCGCGCTGTACGTCGAGCGGGCGACAATGGGCAACCAGCGTATCGTCCCGCTCGCCGAAGTGGACCCGATGGCGTCGCCGTATTTCTCGCTGCTCGTCGTGCCGGGGGAAAAATGGCAAGGATGATGCCGCCCGCCATCGTCATTCTCGGAGCGGGCGCGCTGGATACCGCGCGGCGCATTCAAACGCTGTATGCGGATTCGCAGGTGCATGCGCTGCAAGGCCGCGTTGAAGCCGACGTCGCGTACGCCGAACTGAGCCCGCATCTGCGCGACCTGTATGCACGCGGCACGCCGATTGTCGCGCTGTGCGCGGCCGGCATCGTGATTCGCTGCGTGGCGCCGCTGCTGTCGAACAAGGGCGCCGAGCCGCCGGTGCTCGCCGTCGCCGAAGACGGCAGCGCCGTCGTGCCGTTGCTCGGCGGCCTTGCCGGCGTCAACGTGATGGCGCGCGAGATTGCCGCCGCACTTGCCATATCGCCTGCAATTACCACGAGTGGCGAGTTGCGGTTCGGCACCTGTGTGCTCAATCCACCGGATGGTTATGCGCTTGCCGATATCGGCCAGGGTAAGCGTTTCGTGTCGGACCTGCTCGCGGGCGAAAGCACGCGTATCGAGGGCGACGCGCCGTGGCTCGACGATGCGCAACTGCCGCGCTCGCCATCCGCGCGGCTTGCGATTCGCATCACGCCACGCGCGTGGAATGGACGCGACGACGAGCTTGTGATTCACCCTCGCAGTGTGGTCGCAGCGGTGACGCTTGAGGCTGTCGCTTCAACGCCCGCACAGGCAAACAGCGCCGCGACATCAACCGCGGACAAGAACGCCGCCGCCGAAATCGCGGCTCGCGTGCGCAGTTCACTCGAAGCGCACGGCCTCGCGTCTCTTTCGCTTGCCGCGTTGCTTGGCTCATCGGAACACATGGCAGAACCGGCGCTTGCCGAAGCGGCCGCGCTGCTGAACGTGCCGCTGCGTTTTACGGGTTGCGACGCCGCAATCGGCGAATCACCGGCCAGCCTTTTACGCGCCGCCCTGCGCATTCCCTACGAGACGTTGCACGACGATCATGTGCAAGGCATCGCCCTCGCTCTATCGCCGCTCGCGGTCGATCCCGGCACGATAGGACGGGCGCGCGGCCGGCTGACGGTGATCGGCCTCGGCCCCGGCAGCGCGGAACTGATGGTGCCCGCGGCGCGTAAGGCGCTCGACCAGGCCACCGATATTCTCGGCTATGAGACGTACGTGAAAATGGCCGGCCCGCTGCGCGCCGGCCAACGCGTGCACGGCACCGATAATCGCGAGGAAATGCAGCGCGCGCGCCATGCGTTCGAACTCGCGAGCGCGGGACGGTCAGTGGTGATGGTGTCGTCCGGCGACCCCGGCGTGTTCGCGATGGCCGCGGCCGTGCTCGAAGCGCTCGACGCCTCCGAGGACAGCGCGTGGGCCGCTGTCGAGCTCAGCATCGTGCCGGGTGTATCGGCGGCAATGGCTACCGCCGCGCAAGCCGGCGCGCCGCTCGGCCATGACTTCTGCATGCTGTCGCTGTCGGATAACCTGAAGCCCTGGAGCATCATCGAAAAACGCTTGCGACATGCCGCGCAAGCGGACCTCGTCATGGCGTTCTACAACCCGATTTCGCGCGCGCGTCCGTGGCAACTCGATAAAGCGCTCGATATCGTTCGTGAATATCGGGCGGCGCATACGCAGGTCGTGCTCGGCCGCGACATTGGCAGGCCGGGCGCAACGCTGCGCACGGTGACCTTAGGCGAACTGCGCTCAGCGGATGTCGATATGCGCACAATGCTGATCGTGGGCTCCTCCACCACGCGCCGCTTCACCAGGGGCGCGCAGTGGGTCTACACGCCGCGCTGGTACGAGTAAGCCACGACGAGTAGCTACGCCGCGGCCTTCATATCGTCGATCGCGCGCTGCCTCACGCCCAGGTCGTCCCACAGTTCCGGATGGCAGGTGAACACCAGAATCTGATGCCGCGTGGCAGCGTCGATCAGCGCCCGCTTGATCGCATCCCGCCGTGCGGCGTCGGTATGCACGGCCGCATCGTCGAGCATCAGCAACGTCGGCCGGCCGGACGCCTTCAGCAGATCGGCATACGCGAGCCGCGTGAGAATGCCGAGTTGCTCGCGCGTGCCGAAGCTCAGCGCTTCGAGCGTGTCTGCGCGGCCAAAACGATCGAGCGTCGCGGGACTCAGATCGTCGCCGAGCGCGATGGTCGACTGCGGAAAGATCCGCTTCAGATAGTGGCCGAGCCGTTCCGTTAACGGCGCACGCAATTGGGCGACCGCCGCATCGCGTTCCGCGACGAGCACTTCGTCGAGCAGACTCAACGCGCCGGCGCGCAAGCTCAGCTCCTCTTTGCGGCGGATGGCCTGCTCCACTTTTGCGTCGAGCGCTGCAAGACGCTCGCCGAGCCCTGACGCGCCCACGGTCTCCAGCTGGCTGCGCAAACGCGCGATGCTGACCTGCCGCTCGTGCTGGTCCTGACGCGCAAGTTCCGCCGACGCGCGATAGCGCTTCGCCTCGGCCGCCGGGTCGTCCAGACGCACGGCCTCGAGTTCGCGCGCCCGCGCTTCGCGCTGCTTCGTCAGCGCCTCGACCTGCACGCGTTGTTCGACAATCTTCGCCTGCCACTGCGCGCGGTTGCGGCAGAACGCCGGGTCGCTCAGCTGCGCTTCCTTGCGCTGCAATTGGAGCGCGAGCGATTCAGCCGTCGCAATGCCGGTGGAACGCTTCTCGGTTGCCTCGTTCAGTATCTTGCGGGCACTCTCCAGCGCGGAGGCTGCGATTTCGGCGCTGCGCCGCGCTTCGTCGAGCCGCAGCGCGGCCGAGACGTCGGGCAAACTCGTCAACCGCTCGTTGGCGGCCTGCGAGCGCGCGGTGGCCGAAGCCAACGCGGCACGCAGCGCGTCGATGCCCTGCGGCGCGTACGCTTCCAGCACCTTCGCGTAACTCTTCTGCTGCGCGACGAGCGCCTTCCACTGTTCGTGCCTCGATTCGGCTTCGGCAAGCGAAGCGACGCCCAGCGCTTGCAACAACTGCGCATGCTGCGCTTCGAGCGCGGCGAGTTCCGACAGTCGCGCGGACAGATCCGAAACGCCCGGAATCACGCGCAGTTCGCCAAGCTCGCCGAGGCCAATCCGCTTTTCTTCGTCGACACGCAATACGCCCGCGCCGCTGATGGACGCATCGCCCACCGTAATCGGCCCACTCAACCGGTATTCGATCCGCGTCATGGCCGCTTCGGTGCGCGCACGCAACACGGTCAGCGACGCATCGAGCGATGCGAGGCGCTTGAGCTTCGCCTCGTCTATTTCAAGGGCGGCTGCGGCGCGCGCGGCTGCTACGAGCGCTTCGTTGGCTTCGCTCGCGGCGGCAATCGCCGTTTCGAGCCGTTCCAGTTCAGCACGATGAAGACCGATCTGGTTGCGCAGATCCGCGGCACTCACCGCCGCGTTCGCCAGTTCGAGCGCGCGGTTCGCATCGGTAAAAGCCTGCTCAAGTTGCGCGACGCGGGTTGCCGCCTCCGCATATCCGGTTTCGACCGCCGCCACGTTCGCGCGCGCCGTGTCGAGTTGCTGACGCTCTCGCGTCACCGCTGTTTCCAGTTCCACCGCGGCCTGTTCGTGCTGCAACGGCAGCGCGAGTTCAGCCTCGCTGACTTTCAACGCCTGCGCGAGTTGGTCTACGCTGCGCTCGAGTTCCGCAGCCGCATCGGCGCGTTTTTGCGCGAGCACGGCCTTCTCCTCGTGGAGTTCCCACGGCCGTTTGCGTTCGGTTTCCTCGAAGGCCTTCTGCTGCGCGGCAAGTCGTGCGATGTTTTCATCGAACTGTTCGCGTTGCCGGTTCAGATCGTCGCGCTCCGCGATCAGCGCGGCGAGCGCGGCTTCGGCTTCCGCGAGCGGCCCGGTGGATTTCTGCGTGCGTGCGGTCAGCAGTTGCCGAAGCTCGCGTTGCACGGCGGCGATCAACGCATCCTCGCCCGCCGATTCGCGGCTGCCGGACAATTGCGACAACGCATCGCGCAGATACTGCGCCGCGTGACCGGTCGAGTCGCGCATATCCTGCGTGCCGCCCTGCTGCACCCATAGCAGCCCCGGAACGCCCGCGTTTTCCGCCTTCAACGGCCCGCGCGCGGCACGCGAAAAGCCGAGCAGTGCGGCGAGTTTGTCTTCCGCTTCGTCTTCGCCGAAAACGGCCTGGCCGATCTTCAACTCACAGCGCTGACGCGTGACGAACTGCTTCGACAGGCGGCATGCAACGCCGTCGAGATCGAAGCTCACCTCGACCGACGGCTGCCCGCTCGCCTTGCCCCAAGGCAGCAATTCCTTCAGATGCGAGGCCTTGTAGCGTTCGAGAAATACCGCACGCACAGCCTCGGCAATCGTGCTCTTACCGGCCTCGTTCGGTCCCACAAAAAGGTTGAGACCGGGCTGCAGGTCGTCGATAAAAAGACGCCCGGTGAACTGTTTGAATTCCTGTATCGCGATGCTCTGAAGCTTCATGCGGACCTCGCTTCACGCGGCAATTCACGTTGGAAACGCGCCAGCAGCAATAATGCCTCTGCCGCGCGCTTGACATGTTGCGGGTCGGACTGCGGGTCCTCCTGCATGCCTCGCAAACGCGCGACGACTTTTGCCAGATAGCCGCTTTGCGCGCCGAGTTCGGCGAGATCCTCTGTAGTGGGCAGCACCTGCAAACCGCTCAGATCGACACGCAAGGCACGCACGCGCGCGCGGGTCTCTTCGACGGCGACATGAAGCGCCTCAGCATCGGCCAGCGCGGCCGTACCGGTCACCGAGACGCGCAGCACGTCGCTGCTGCCCAACGTGGCGAGGCGCGTCTTCAGCGAATCCACATCGGTCGGCACGGAAATCGTTTCGTCCCAGCGATGCCACTGGTATTGCCCGACTCGTACCGCCTCGACCGCGGGTTGTGCGCCGGGCTCGCTCAGCGTGACGTCGAGCATGAAGCCGGGATCGTTCGCGCGAAAACGGTCCTGCTCGTGCGTGCCCGCGTACCAGGTGCGCTCGTCGATGCGAAAGTGGCCGTGCCAGTCGCCAAGCGCCAGATAGTCGAGACGCGCGCTCGCGGCGCGCGTCGGCGCGATCGGGTTCGAGGAGTCGATGCCTTCCTGCAGAATGCCGCTCACGCTGCCATGCGCGAGGCCCACACGGTGATAACCCGGCGGCGTCTCAACGGTATCGAAAAAGCCGGTGGTGTCGTCGTAAGTAATGCGCTGCGTGAGCGGCGCGCACAGCACCGCGCAACGGCATGCGTCCAGCAACACGACGCCGGGCGCGAGCACGAGGCGCACGTTCGGCGGCACGCAATTGAGGCGCTGCGCACGCGTCCAGACGCTTTCCACGAGCGCCGCGTCGTGGTTGCCAGGCAGCATGATCCAGGGGCCCGCGAAGGCTTGCAGTGCGGCGAACAGGCGGCGGATCACCGTATCGGATACCGTCTGCAGATCGAACACGTCGCCTGCCACCAGCACCGCGTCGACCTGGCGCGCGGCTGCTTCGTCGGCGATGCGGCGCACGGTGTCGAAGCGCGCCTGTGCCAGATGCGCGGCCTCCTCCGGCTCGAACTGGCCGAACTGCGTGCCGATTTGCCAGTCTGCGGTATGCAGAAACCTGATCACTGTGCCTCCATTGCGTTCAAATGCATTGCCGCGCGGCGCATGCTGCTCAGGCCGCCGCGGTTCAACCCTCGATGTTACCGCGCCGGCGGCTCAAACAGCGACCGATACGGCCGGATCGCGCTCAAGCGGCGCGATGCCGCGCTCTTCAACGTCATTCGCCATCATCCGGCATCATTCAGCGCGGCTCGAATCGCCCTACACACCGCGCGGCGCGCGGCGCTAAACTCGCGTTTCCGGACCCTGGCTCTCTCGCCGATGAACAAAGCACTCGAACTGAAGAAGGCCAAACGCACGCCGCTGCTGCTCCTTGCCGCGGCGGCCTGCGTTTTCGTCGTCACGGCATTGATGCCGCGCGGCGTCTGGATCGACGGTATCAAGGCGGTGGCCGAAGCCGCGATGGTCGGCGCGCTCGCCGACTGGTTCGCAGTCGCCGCGCTGTTCAGGCGCGTGCCGATTCCGGTGGTATCGGCTCATACGGCGATCATCCCGCGCAACAAGCACAAGATCGCCGACAACCTCGCCGTGTTCGTGCAGGACAAGTTTCTCGACGTGCCGTCGCTCGTCGGTCTGATCAAGAAGCACGATCCGGCACAGAGCATCACGCGCTGGCTGACCGAGCCCGCCAACACCGCGCGCCTCGGCAATTACGTCGTGACGCTGACGAGCGGCATTCTCGATCTGACCGACGACGTGCGCATTCAGGTGTTCATCAAGGACGCATTGCGCGATGTGCTCGCCAAGGTCGACCTCTCGCAGTCAATGGGCTCGATTCTCGACACGCTCACCAAGGACGGCCGCCACCAGGAACTTCTCGACGCGGGCATCGAACAGGTCGTCGCATTGCTGCGCGAACCGCAGGCGCGCCAGTTCATTGCGGAACGTATCGTCGATTGGGTCAAGAGCGAGTATCCGAAGATGGAAAAAATCCTGCCCTCCGCGTGGCTCGGCGAGAAAGGTGCCGAGACTATCGCGAACGCGGTGAACCGGATGCTCGAACAGGTCAGCGAAAACCCCACACACCAGTTGCGCCAGAAGTTCGACGACGCCGCGCACAAGCTGATCGTCAAGCTGAAAAGCGATCCGGCCTTTCTGGAAAAAGGCGAGGAATTCAAGCGTTATCTGGTGGAAGGCGAAGCGCTCGCCTTGTATGTGAAGGACATGTGGGGCGAACTTCGCGCGTGGCTCAAGCGCGATCTGCAAAGCAGCGACTCGGCGTTGCATGCGCGAGTCGTCGCGGCGGGCCAATGGGTAGGCCGCGAACTCGCGAACGACCCCGCGCTGCGCCAGTCGCTCAACGATCACCTCGAAGACGCGGCACGCGCAATGGCGCCCGAGTTCGCGCAATTCCTCACACGGCATATCAGCGACACCGTGAAGAACTGGGACCCGCATGAGATGTCGCGGCAGATCGAACTGAACATCGGCAAGGACCTGCAATATATCCGCATCAACGGGACCGTGGTCGGCGGCTTCATCGGCTTGCTGCTCTATGGAAGCTCGCTAGTATTCGACTTGCTGCGCATGCATATCGGCTGAGCGGGCAGTTCTGGCGAACCGCGACGCAAAGCGCCTACAATCCGGGCATAGGGTTTGCTCAGCCGCAGTGGCCCATACGGCACCGTGCCGCCGCCGCATCTACCGCGCGCGAGACTACAAGCGACCGCGGACGCGGCCGCGCCACTCAAACGGACAGTGTGCTCATGAAAATATCCTTACCGCCGCATGGGCGGTCGAACCGCGTTTATCCGCCCGCCGCTCCGAGTTTGCATGGTCTTGCCTCGGTCATT
>Ga0209795_10002200_pt1 | contig 11038 bp, 9 predicted proteins | sample AgamicOrMarz_FD_187166 | JGI IMG/M metagenome (GOLD analysis project Ga0209795, IMG submission 187166) | Agave microbial communities from Guanajuato, Mexico - Or.Ma.rz (SPAdes) (version 2) | ecosystem: Host-associated > Plants > Phyllosphere > Phylloplane/Leaf | place: Guanajuato, Mexico...
AAGATATATCATTAATCTTTCCGTGTTCTACCGCTTTAAAATTTGCGCCCGCAACCTTTTTTTGGCCATATATAATTCGTTTGCTAGTAATTGCATAAGCATAATTATTATCGTGCTTCGTAGCAGACTGAAAATCGTTGAGACCGATATAAGTCATTAATACTTTTTCACCTTTTAATAGGTTATCTTGAAGAACTGTAAAATGCTTTAAGCTTTGTTTTTCATTAAACCCTTTACCAAAATTATGTTCTTTACAGTAGTTGTACATACCTTCAGCAGTAGACATTGGATCATCACCAATTCGTTCCGCTTTTTCTTGGAGTATTGCTTGAACATCCTCAACTGTCGCTTTACTAACATCTACGACCATTATTCCACCAGCTTTTTTTAGACAGTCAGAACAAATCCAAGCTTTCGATTTTTTTAATTTAAGTCTTGTCATTCCCGCTTCACCATTACAAACTCCACATTCTGCTTTAAAAAAACCCATAATTAACCCTCCATCACCAATTCTTTTGGATACATTTCATCAATTTATCTATGAGCGACTTAGTTGCGCACTCTTTATCGAACAAATAGCATTCCTGTAATTATAAATTATACACCTGATCCCCTTTTTCTTTCTATACTAATTGGAATTTCATTGCAAATTAGTTATTCCTAAACAAGACAATCTACTAATTTATCTTCAACATTTCAAATACGCACAGTATCACAAAGATTATTTTTTTCCCCTCTTTATTAAAAAGTTGGTTAGAATATGTATGTCATTAAGACAAATTAATATTAAGGAGATGAATTCTATGAATTCACTATCCCTCTTCCCCTTTATGCTTTCCCTTAACTAAGGGTTGCAGAGGAATTAGACTACCTGGTACAGATGGAACAGGAAAGTAATTCTGGTGCCACAGCAAGGACCTCTCTTAGAGAGAATACCTGCTTTGTAAGTGTAATAACTCTCAAACTCCAATGGTTCTACTATTGTAGTAGAGTATCTGGACGATAGTTGGCGAGAGTTACCTTTTCTAGTGTCGTTGTCGGTTCGAATTTACGAATGAACACATTGGAAGAGGTAAGCATAATGATGAAGACAATTAGTATTTTTAGTGGAATTGATATTTTAGGTTTAGCATTTGCCAAATACTTTGAAATGGTACTAGCAGTAGAAAAAGAAGAAAGCGCTGTTCACAATTTAAAATTAAACAAAGAAAGATTTCATCCTGACTTAACAATTTGGCATCGCGACATCTTTACAATAAAAGATGAAGAAATAGCCCAGTGGAAAGGTGTACAAGGATTGATTGGTGGTCCTCCGTGCCAAGCATTCTCACCAGCTCAACACGGTTTTGACAAAAGTGATAAAAGAATTGCCGGTCTTGATGAATACCTTCGTTGGGTGCGTGGTATTGAGCCAGAATTTTTTGTGTTTGAAAATACTTTTGGATTAGATCAGGGAGAAAAAAAGAAATATTTTAGACAATTTAAAGAAGATGCGAGGAAGTTAGGTTACAAAATTAAAGATAAAAGACTAATTGCCCACGATTACGGTAATGTCCAAACAAGAGAACGTATTATACTTGTAGGAGTCCGTGAATCAGCTAATTGGGATTTCTCTTTCCCTAAACCAGTTCCAGAATCCAAAAAGAAATATGTCCGAGATATCTTAAGAGATGAACCTTTAGGAGAATGTACATTCTATTCGGAAAAACAAATGAAAGTTGTTCCACACGTTCCTGAAGGCGGATACTGGAAGAACCTACCTACAGAAGACTTAAAAAAACTAGCATTACAAGGAAATTATGAGAATAGAAATGGCGGTATAACAGGCGCTTATCGCAGATTACATCGCAATAGCCCTTGCCCTACTTTGACTACTCAACCAAAGCAACGTAATACAATGGCCATTCATCCAATTGAAGACCGTCCATTATCTATTGCCGAATACAAACGAGCAATGGGTATACCTGATGAATACCAGTTGGAAGGTAAGATTGAGGATAAATATAAAGCTATTGGTAATGCCGTACCTTACGAACTTGGATTAGCAATTTCCAATGCTATTGTGGAATCGCAAAAACAAAATGTGTCTGTTGCTGCTCAAGCCACCCAAGAAGAAAATGAGTGGAAGCAACCAAATTTTCTACCTGAAAATGATGATGAATTTAAACAATTAGACTTATTTTCTATAGAGCCACAAGAGGAAGGTAAATGCATACAGTTAAAGTTATTTTGATAATCCTAAGAGTCAAGAATATTAATACTCCACTTATAATAGTTAAACTATTAAGAGACGATCCTATAAGATCTGTCTCTTTTTTCTTAATCTTTAAATACATAAAGTATTTCCCACTACACCAGGATACATATCAATAAATAATTTAGGAATTAACAAACGACTTCATTTTAGAGCTATTCCACTTTTGAATTAATTCCTTTATATCTTTTTTTAGGTTTATCATTTCGGCTATAAGAAAATTTCTGCTTTCCTTATATTCCAATTTGGACAATACCAGTAAATTCACATTTTTAAATACTTTACTTTTCTTTATAGCTTTTATAGTATTCTCATTTATTCTCCAACCTGACGGAAACATACACACATCTGAACCAGCACCATTTTCAGACAGGAACGTCTCGTTAGAGTAATACTTAGCAGCCCCTTTTCTAGCAAGGCGCACTAAATGCCTCCTAAAGTTAGCGGGATGCTTCATAACATAATAACACTTAATCTGATCTCCCTCTAAGAGATATAAGTTCTCCTCTTCTATTAACACTAGTTTGTTTTCGAATTCTTGCTGATACTTATACTCATTTGCCTTTTGAATGTTGCGCTTTTTTAACTTTTCCTCTCTAAACCCCTCAGGTACATTTTTTAATTCGTAATCAAAAGGGTATAGCTCTTGGTTAATTAATTTTAAGCGAGAACTATTCACTCTTTTCAAACGGTATCTTAAATGATTTGCGATTTTCTCCTCCATACTCATTTCTTCATATTCTTCAGGCCCATCCTCAATATATATACTACTTTCAACAGCATCAATAGTGTCCCCTAAGTCAACATAGTCCCACTGCATTTTTGCGTCTTCATAAGGCTTAACTTTGTTAAATTTAGCGTGAAGTTTTTTTAGCAGGCTAAATTGTCTTTCCACGTCCTTTTGCCATTGCCCTACTTCTTCTTCATCAACAGCATTATTTTCCAAAAGATTTATCATAACGGATATATACTCTAAGTGTATTCTCATTAACAAGTGACCCTCAGTTGTATTTAAGGAGAAAATTTTTCTTTTTTTTCTGTCTCCTTCATTTAGCTTATCTTTCTTTTCAGCTTTAAGGAAGCCCTCTTCCCTCTTTTCTTGAAGGCTAACTAGATTATCTGTGATGACGTTCTCTTTATATCTCTTATCGCAAAATTGCATAATAAAAACTTCCCCCATTTTTGCTTTAACAATTTCATTTATCTTCTACATCTAATCTTAACAAATTATAGGGAATGTAGGAATTGGTTTACCTAATTTACAGCTATACTGATACTTTTTAACTAGAAAAATATATTATTACTTTGACCGATGCCTTACACCAACTAAATAGAATAAAATCCGTCTGTAAATTGTCTACAGGGGTATTATAATGTCAAAAAAACAAACAAAACTTGAAATGTTTGAACACATTTATAGCAAAGAAATAAAAACTGGTTCTTGGATCACTAAAGATAAGATGGCTGAAAATGGATTCTTCCCTAAGAACAACACTAATGGAAGAGACATACGCTTTATAAAAAGAAAATATGAATTAGAAATAATTACAGAGGGAACTAGGGAAATTAAATTCCGTGTAGTAGGTACCAAGGCAATGCTACTCAGCCGACCCATTAGTAAAAAGATAAAGGATTCCATTAAAAATAAGCGTTGTGTATTAACCGGCACAAGATCTAGCATAGAAGTAGATCACAAAAACGGCAGATATAACGATAAACGAGTTTTAAGCACAAAAACTCAGACTATTAATGACTTCCAACCACTAACCAAAGTAGCAAACAACATAAAGCGGGAACACTGCCGAAAGTGTGTTGCCACTAATAAGAAGTTTGATGCTAAAGAGTTAGGATATCTCGTCTCCACACTGGATGGAAACTTAGTACACAACAATAAACCTAACGGCTGTAAGGGTTGCTTCTTTTATGATATTTCCGCTTTTAAAGAAGATTACAATACTGTATTAAGCACTAACTTTGGTAAAAACCAACCTTTTACAGAAGATAATTTTTATGAATGCTACAAAAAGATAAGTCAACGTAATAGCTCCGCTTCCTAACTTCTATACTTTTTCCGCTATCCCATCTTTATCTAGGACTCTTCAACAAGAAACTTATTTATTATCTATATCCATAACTAAAAGACCAATTGCAGCTTGTCATTTTAATAGCAGCAGTTGGTCTTTTCTAATAACATTTATGTATTATTCATTTAATTCACAAAAGGACTCATACATAGCCTTTATCTAGAAAACTTCGTCCATATTGGATTTACTAAGATCTATCGACCTTATATTGACAGGTTTTCCCTAAACTAGACTTCTAAACATACCTCATACAAATTATAGATTACTTCACAATCACAATGGGCACCATAGCATTCAAACACTTCTATAATCTCTTTAATGACATTCTTTTTAAAGCCCATTTTTTGAAACAGATTTATTGATATAGAAAAAATATTGCTACACTCTTTTCCTCTTAGATTGTTCATTAACCGAAAGAAAAATTGCCTGTAATACAAATTTTATAGAATCCTCACCTCTTTAAAATTGTCCAATCGCTCATCTAAAAATGAAAAAGCATTAAATAGAGAACCACTATCTTCAGGTAATTTCATTTTTGATTCTTGACCTACAAACCTTCTATTTCTTTCTGCTTTTTCCAACTTTCTAATTCTACTTGCTTCTTTTTCGCTTTTTATTTTATTTTTATGCTCTTTTCTCCGCCTCTTCGCTCGTTGTTTTGCTTTCTTATTACTAATGGCCACTACCTATTCCTCCACATTATTATTTAGCAAAGTTCTAATTACTTTATCTTCTATACTATATAGGTTTTAAAACTTCCCTTTCTCATTCTAGTTGATAAAAACAATTATAATTAAAAATATTCACTTATTTCAAACGTCCAAAAAGACAAGAAAAATTTCTCGCCTTCTTTGTTAGCTATTCTATTGTTTCTTCAAAATGTATTTGTAAATAGCGTGAGCTACTCCATTTTCGTCATTAGTCAATGTAATTACATCGCTTAATTCCTTTACTTCTTTTTCAGCATTTCCCATTGCAATAGCCAATCCAGCTACCTTAAACATAGGAATATCATTAAACTGATCACCAATAGCAACTGTATCTTCAAGCGGAATACCGAAGTACTCAGCCATAACCTTTAGCCCATTTCCTTTATTGCCTTTTATGTTCATTACCTCAAGATTAAATGGTGAGGAAGTTGTAATGTACGTAGCTTCAATTTCTTGCAGATAAACTTGCAATCTATCTTTTTGAGCCGGATCTAGAGATAGGATAAAGAATTTTTGCATTGTTATATCGTTATCTTCAATTAATGTTTGGACTGAATTAAAAAATTGAATCCCTTCCGCTTCATCAGGAATCTTTGTCATACGTTCAAAGTTTTCATTTTTATAGTATTCAAAAGGTACCTTATCAGAAGACAGCACTTTGTTTAGGCGCTCCTCCCAATCTTGAGGAACGTATATCCCCTTGTTTGTATAAATTTTATACGGAACAAACTCTTTGTCTAACTCAATTGCAGCCGCTTTATTTTGCTCTTTGGTAAGAGAGGTTAATTCTAATAAGTTCCCATCAGCAAAAACAGCAGTACCGTTACTTCCTCCAATAGGACAGTTTAAGTTATATTTCTCTAACGTAGCATTAATTGATTCCGGTGCTCTACCTGATATTACCATCACAATATGTCCATCTTCCTGAGCCTTTTTAATAGCTTCTATATTTTCTTTGCTAATTTCGTTAGTTGAAGACAGTGTAGTACCGTCCATATCTAAACAGATTAATTTCATATAATTATTCCCCCTTGTAATACGGACAATAATCATAAATTATAAAAAAAATAAAAAATCCCTAAATACTTGTTCTGCATTAACAACAATTAACAATTACATCAGAGAAAATATCCTTAATCTGAAATTCTCTTTTAAAAAACCGCCCTCATTTGAGAACGGTTTTCTGCATTTTAAACACCTAATGATCAGCGAGCGTTTTTCCAGTCTTTAGCAAATCCTTCTAAACCTTTATCTGTTAATGGGTGTTTAGAAAGTTGCTCAATTACTTTGTAAGGAATCGTAGCAATATGAGCACCAGCTAACGCAACACGAGTTACGTGATCCGGATGGCGAACAGACGCTGCAATAATTTGAGTAGGTAAGTTATGTACGTTAAACATTTCAGCAATACGAGCTACCAATTGAACGCCATCTTCTGAAATATCGTCTAGGCGTCCTAAGAATGGAGAAACATATGTTGCTCCTGCACGAGCTGCTAAAAGCGCTTGGTTTACTGTGAAAATTAGAGTTACGTTTGTAGTAATCCCTTTTTCAGTTAAAGCACGACAAGCAGCTAGACCTTCAATCGTCATAGGAAGTTTAACAGTCACTTTAGGATCAATCTTTGCTAATTCAAGACCTTGAGCAATCATTTCCTCTGCTGTCTCAGCATCAGGCGTTACTTCTGCAGATACTGATTCTACATTCGTAACTGTTTTGCATATCTCAGCAATACGATCTTCAAATTTAACGCCTTCTTTAGCAACTAATGATGGGTTTGTTGTTACGCCTGAAAGAACTCCAGAGCGGTATGCTTTTTTAATGTCTTCAATGTTAGCGGTATCAATAAAAAATTTCATAGTTTATCTCCCTTTAATAAATAAAATTTAACTCCGCTATTATTATTGACGTAAAAAAGACTATATCCTTTAACCTTAAAATAAAATTTTAGACATTAAACTTTTCAAATATTAAAAGGACTATCTTATAAGAAGACAGTCCTTTATGCCATTTCAGCTTAAACGTATTACCTACTTTTCATTTCGACTAATATTAGGTGAGCGGCACTGTAAGGGATCTTAGGGATCTTAGGGATCTTTATACCAAGGTTACTTTTTTCTTTAACTTTCTATTTTCTAAAAGAAAGAGAGAAAGTTTTCCTAACATTTTTGTTAATTCATTTTCAAACTCTATGGTTTCATCATCTGTATCTGTATAAGCGTGAATTAACTCGTGTATAAAAGTGCCCGCAAATAAATCTAAGCTCTGTAATTGACTCCTTTTTATAATTATCCTCTTGTTTAATGGCTCCCATAAACCAAGGGCATCCCCACCGGTATATTCATCTGGACGCATTGTTTCGGATATCAATATTTCTTTTACTATATTGTTAGAGTCTGAAAACCATTTTAAAATTACGTCAGCATTACCGAATACTTCTTTTTCTTGTTTGTTAAGACTACTTATATTCACAAAACTGAACTCAAAGTTTTCATTCCATTCCTCTGTATACTTATCTAAATTGGTAATTTTGTTCCCGCTGATATCTGTAGCGGTTTCTAATTTACTAGCTAACATATCTGGTATAGTGACTATTCTACGTCCTTCTCCTTTTGCGTAACTGATGTATTTACTACCATCAACAAGATCAGCAGATGTTAAAAACAATACATCCTCTTTAGCATTTAATATCTTACAGGCGTGCATTTGGACATCCACCCATTGTAATTCGTCGTGGGCATTCCCTAATTGAATTTTTTCTAAATCCTCAACTAGCTTCTCAGCAAATGTTGAGCTAGCACACTCTAATAAAATGGATTTAACCCTGTCTGAATAAGCGCTCCTACCTACATTGGTTCTTTCCCTATTTAAAGATTGAAGTAACTTCTTTGTAGGCGATGTTATGTTATAAGAAAACAACAAGTTATCTTCTTCCGCTACACATATACCATTAACGTAAATACGTGACCTCTTTCTCTTATTTTCAATTAATGAACCGTATCTTGTATCTTCTATAACTGTCTCTCCAGAATACAAAAGAAAAAAATCTTTTGTTCTCTCAATATCCTCTTCAGTTAGACCGCTAAATATAAATTCTGTTCCAATCAAATTTGGTTCAGACGGTTCATTTACAATTGCGTGCAAAGTTACAACATCTTGAAAATCACTTTTAGCTAACTTTTCAATCGTAATATCGCTAAATCTTGATTTAATGAATACACCTATTTCTCTTCTGTCAAAGGTAGCCAATGCATCTTTTAAACCTACTCCGAATTTCCCTATCACTTTGTGAGGGTTTTTTATCTTTTCAATATTTTCGTTCTGAGTTAAGTGTTCGTACTTTAATCCTCTTCCATAATCTCTAATATGCCAGTTCCCTTTGCTATCTTTAAATACATCGGGTTCTTTTGTATCAGTAAGCATTGACTCATCTAAAGCGTTTGCAAGTATTTCTCTTAATGCGTGAGGAATAGACCAATGTTCCAACACTTTCTCAATGTTTAAATCAAATTTTTTCATACACCCTCACTCCCAGGTTTTTATTTTATTCTAGAAGAAGTTTTCCCCTTCTCTCTTTAACAAAACTGCACAAATTCCAAAAATATATTTTAAAAACCAATTAATATTAGCAGGTGAAAATTCGTATTAGACCCTGTTCCTTTAAATATATAATATTTGTTGGGCTCATAATAGACACAGAGATTTATCTTAACTGAAATTTAGCATTTGACACACTACAAAAAAACGATTAAAAAATATACATACACGACTTAAAAGCCACCCTTATATACTTTCCAAAATACAAATAACAAAATGATGTGACAAAAATGTCACATCATTTTGTTATTTGTTAGATAAATCATAGGAAAAAAAGAAATTTTTTCCTTATAATAAGACTTATCGAATTAAAGGAGTCTATTTAGATGAACATAGTAGAAGCAACTAGTATCCGCAAAAGTTACGGCAACAAATTTAATAAACAAGAAGTCTTGAAAGACGTTAACCTCCAAATTACCAAAGGCGAATTCATTGGAATTATGGGGACATCAGGGTCAGGGAAAACTACCTTACTTAACGTTCTTTCTTCAATCGATAAAATTAACAGTGGATCAATTAAAATTGTTGGAAACGAAATTAGCAGTATGAAAGAAAAACACTTAGCGGATTTTCGACAAAAACATTTAGGCTTTATCTTTCAAGATTACAACTTGTTAGAAACACTTACTGTGAAAGAGAATATTCTATTACCTTTAACTATTACAAAAACGCCATCGGCAGTGGCAAACAAGAAATTTGAAAAGTTAGCTAAACAGTTAGGTATTTATGAACTGCAAGACAAGTACCCTAACGAAATTTCTGGTGGTCAAAAGCAACGCACCTCTGCCGCAAGAGCTTTTATTAATGAGCCAAGCGTCATCTTTGCAGATGAGCCCACTGGTGCCCTAGATTCAAAAGCAGCAAGCGATTTATTAAATAAACTTACTGAATTAAATGAGAGTAGACACGCTACTATTACGATGGTTACTCACGACCCTGTTGCGGCAAGTTATTGTGAACGTGTTGTATTTATTAAAGATGGAAAAATCTATTCACAATTGTATAAAGGAAAGGGAACAAGAAAGAGCTTTTTTGAAGATATTATGAAAACTCAAGGCTTGTTAGGTGGCCAGCAATATGAATATTAATCATCTTATTTTACGCAACTTAAAGAAGAATCTAAAAAACTATTATTTATATGTATTTGCCTTAGTGTTCAGTTCAGCCCTGTATTTTGCATTTGTTACCCTTCAGTATGATCCTGCCTTAGATGATACTACTGGTACCATTAAAGGAGGAGCAGGACTTCGCGCTGCTTCAATTTTATTAATAGCCATTGTCTCAATTTTTCTTTTATATGCGAACACAATTTTTATTAAACGTCGTAGTAAAGAAATCGGGCTTTTTCAATTAATAGGAATGCCTAAAAAAAGAATCTTTCGTATTCTCAGTGTTGAAAATTTCATCTTATATGCTTGCTCATTACTTATAGGGATCTTTATTGGTTTTTCTTTTTCTAAAGTAATGATTATGATTTTATTTAAAATAACGAATATAAACGCCATTGCTACTCTTCATTTTTCCGTAAAGGCACTTACTCAAACACTCATTGTTTTTGGTGTAATCTATCTCTTTATTATGATAATGAATTACGCCTTTATTAAAAGTCAGACCATTTTATCTCTGTTCAAGGTCTCTTCTGTAACAGAAAATATAACCAAAAGGATTAGTGTAGTTGAAATTATTATCGGTATTCTAGGGATTATCTTTATTGCATCCGGCTACTATATATCTTCCCGATTATTTAGTGGTTCATTTGGTACTATGAACGAAATTACATTGGCAATGTTAACGATTCTTGCTTCTGTCATTATTGGGACATACCTTTTTTACAAAGGGTCTGTTCGCTTTCTACTAAACATTGTGCGAAAAAGTAAGAACGGTTACTTAAATATCAATGAGGTATTATCTTTATCCTCTATTATGTTTAAGATGAAATCAAATTCTTTTATGTTGACGGTTATTACGACAATATCTGCCTTAGCAATTGGTTTCCTATGTTTAAGTTACATTTCTTATTATTCTATAGGAGCATTAGCTAGAGAATCTGTACCTGATGATTTTACAATTAGTAGCTCAAAAGATGCTAATTTATTTGAAACTACATTAGAAAATGAACATATACCATATACAGAGAAAAGAATAGAAGTCATTTTTATGAAAGTAAATATGGAAAATATAATAAAGAGTGGTATAAACTCGTCTTCCACTATGATTCTTCCTGTAGTAAGCGAGAAAGACGTTAAAGGAGTTAAACTTTCTGAGAAAGAAACGTTACTTACTGGTTACAATGATGCATTAAAAGGAATGATGTCCTTTAAAAGTTCGGGCTACGTTGAAATAAAGGGAAAACATAATGTGATTTCACAAAATTTTATTGGGATAAATAGAAA
>Ga0209795_10002205_pt1 | contig 11021 bp, 8 predicted proteins | sample AgamicOrMarz_FD_187166 | JGI IMG/M metagenome (GOLD analysis project Ga0209795, IMG submission 187166) | Agave microbial communities from Guanajuato, Mexico - Or.Ma.rz (SPAdes) (version 2) | ecosystem: Host-associated > Plants > Phyllosphere > Phylloplane/Leaf | place: Guanajuato, Mexico...
ATCCCGGCCTCGGCGGGGACGCAAAAGAGGAGTTACGCCTGATGAGTACCCAAAAGCCCACCGGCACCGAGAGCCAACTGGCCGGAACCGACACCCTGGATCGCGGCAACACCAACGCCAAGCTCGACAGCCTGGAGCAATTTCGCTCGGACGCCACCGAGCAGGCGTTGCGCACCAATCAGGGCGTGAAAATTGCCGACAACCAGAACACCCTGCGCGTCGGGGCCCGCGGCCCTTCGCTGCTGGAAGACTTCATCATGCGTGAAAAAATCACGCATTTTGACCATGAGCGGATTCCCGAGCGCATTGTTCATGCCCGTGGGACTGGCGCCCATGGTTACTTTCAGAGCTACGAGGCGCATTCGGCGCTGACCAAGGCCGGTTTCCTACAGGATCCGGAGAAGAAAACTCCGGTATTTGTGCGTTTTTCCACCGTCCAGGGACCGCGGGGTTCCGGCGATACCGTGCGCGATGTGCGCGGTTTTGCCGTGAAATTCTTCACAGATGAGGGTAATTTCGATCTGGTAGGCAACAACATGCCGGTGTTCTTCATCCAAGACGCGGTGAAGTTCCCGGACTTCGTCCATGCGGTGAAACCCGAACCGCACAACGAAATTCCTACCGGCGGCTCGGCCCACGATACCTTCTGGGACTTTGTCTCACTGGTGCCGGAATCGGCTCATATGGTGATCTGGGCGATGTCCGACCGAGCCATTCCGAAAAGCCTGCGCAGCATGCAGGGTTTCGGCGTCCACACCTTCCGCATGATCAATGCCGAGGGTCAGAGCAGCTTCGTCAAATTCCACTGGCGGCCCAAGGTGGGTACTTGTTCATTGGTGTGGGACGAGGCCCAGAAACTGGCGGGTAAAGATACTGACTACCACCGTCGCGATCTCTGGGAGGCGATCGAGATGGGGGACTACCCGGAATGGGAACTGGGCGTACAGATCGTCGCCGAGGAAGACGAGCATAAGTTCGACTTCGACCTGCTCGACCCGACCAAGCTGATCCCGGAAGAACTGGTGCCCATCACGCCGTTGGGCAAGATGGTGCTCAATCGCAACCCGGACAACTTCTTTGCCGAGGTTGAGCAGGTCGCGTTCTGCCCTGGGCACATCGTGCCGGGTATCGATTTCACCAACGATCCGCTGCTGCAAGGCCGGCTGTTTTCCTACACCGATACGCAGATCAGCCGACTCGGTGGGCCGAATTTTCATGAGCTGCCGATCAACCGGGCAATCACTCCGGTTCACAACGGCCAGCGCGACGCCATGCACCGCAGCACCATCGACAAGGGCCGCACCTCTTACGAGCCGAACTCCATCGACGGTGGTTGGCCGAAGGAAACCCCGCCAGGGCCACAGGACGGCGGCTTCGAGAGTTATCCGGAGCGGATCGATGCCCACAAGATCCGCCAGCGCAGCGAGTCGTTCGGCGATCATTTCTCCCAGGCGCGGTTGTTCTACAAGAGCATGAGCCCCCACGAGCAGGAGCACATCATCGCCGCCTACAGCTTTGAGTTGGGCAAGGTGGAACGCGAGTTCATCCGGGCGCGGCAGGTCAATGAGATCCTGGCCAACATCGACCTGGAACTGGCGGCCCGTGTGGCGAAGAACCTCGGGCTGCCGGCGCCGACTGCCGGCACGGTCGATGTACCGACGCCTTCGTTGGAAAAGTCCCCGGCCTTGAGTCAGGCGAATTTGTTGTCGGGTGATATCAAGACCCGCAAAGTCGCGGTGTTGGTGGCCAATGGTGTGGATGGGACGATCATCGATGCGCTCAAACAGGCCCTGAAGGCTGAAGGCGCTCACGCCAAAGTGCTGGGCCCGACTTCCGCGCCGGTGACCACGGCCGATGGGCAGAAGCTGGCGGTGGATGCGTCCATGGAAGGCTTGCCGTCGATTGCCTTCGATGCGGTGTTCGTACCGGGCGGCGCGGAGTCGATCAAGACCCTGAGTCGGGACGGCGTGGCGTTGCATTACGTGCTGGAGGCCTACAAGCATCTGAAGGCCATTGGGCTTCATGGTGAGGCTCGGCAGTTGCTGGTGGAGTTGAAGCTGGAGGTGGATTCAGGGTTGATAGAAGATGCGGAGACGGGCGGTTTTTCGCGGTTTTTTGCGGCGATTGCGCAGCATCGAGTGTGGGCGCGGGAGCCCAAGGCCAAGGCGGTTCCGGCTTGATGAGAGACGACCGTTAGGGCGCCATCGCGAGCAGGCTCGCTCCCACAGTGGATCTGGTGTGAACACAAATTCTGTATCCCGCCAAATAACCCTGTGGGAGCGGGTTTACCCGCGAAGGCGGCGGCACATTCAACATCTTCTTGGCTGACCCACCGCTTTCGCGAGCAAGCTCGCTCCCACGGTGGATGTGGTGTGAACACAAATCTGTCTCTCGCCAAATAACCCTGTGGGAGCGGGTTTACCCGCGAAGGCGGCGGCACATTCAACATCTTCTTGGCTGACCCACCGCTTTCGCGAGCAAGCTCGCCCCCACAGTGGATTTGGTGTGAACACAGATCTTGTATCCGTCACCAAGCCCCTGTGGGAGCGAGCCTGCTCGCGATGCATTCAGGATTTACGCGGTGTCAGGACCATCTGCGCCGGTACGCTGCGCAAAATCTGTTTGTGCAATTTCAGATCAAAACCCGGATCGAGCTTTTTAACCCGCTTGGTCAGCAAGTTCGCCAGCCACGGGTAATCGTCGGTACGCGGTACCTGAACGCTGACATCGCACTGAAAATTCACAGCATCAGCGGCGATAGCATCGAGTTGCCGACGCATCTGCTGGATATCGCCGATATTCAACGCAACCGTGGTGCTCTCTGCGCTGGGGTCGATCAGCTTGGCGACCGGCTTGGTCTCGGCGGCCTTGAGGTCGGCTTCGGCTTTTTCCAGCTCGGCCTTGCGGGCTTCAGCGATGGCGCTGTTGACCTCACCGGTCAGTGCCGGTGCCTTGGGCATCAGGGCACGGGCACGGCTCAGGGCGGTGGCGGCGGCGTTGACGTCGCCTTTTTGCAGGTCGATCTGGCTGCGACGCAGATACGCCTCGGCCAGTTGCCGTTGATAGGGCTCCAGGGCCGGATCGTCAGGCTTTTGGGCCTGCAAAGCGGCCAACTGATCTTCAGCGGTCGCCAGCTCATTGCCGGCCAGGCTTTGTTCCAGCTGCGCGATGGCCGGGCCCCGGGTATCGGGGGCCTCGGTGACGGGCGGCGAACTCTTGCATGCGCCCAGTAGCAGTGAAAATGCGACAAGGAGCAGATAACGGGAGGCGAACGGCTTCATTCCTGCGACTCTCTATTTGCGCAAAAAGCGAGCAAGTCTACACCCCTCGACGGGGCAGGACAAAACTCAGCAGAAACAACGCAGCCGCGCTGACGACAATGGACGGGCCGGCCGGGGTATCCTTGAACCACGATAACGCCAAACCGCCACACACGGCGAGCATGCCCAGCAGGCTCGCGCCCAGGGCCATCTGCTCCGGCGAACGGGCGTGACGTTGTGCCGCAGCCGCCGGGATGATCAGCAAGGACGTAATCAGCAACACACCGACGATTTTCATCGCCACGGCAATGACCACCGCAATCAGCAACATCAGCGCCAGCCGCAGGCCCATCACGGGCAAGCCTTCGACCCGCGCCAGTTCTTCATGGACGGTGACGGCCAGCAAGGGGCGCCAGAGCGCAACCAACAGCAACAGGACCGCCGCGCTGCCGCCGAGGATCCAGGCCAGGTCCACAGGACTGATGGCAAGCAGATCGCCAAACAGATAGGCCATCAGGTCGATTCGCACGTCGTGCATGAAGCTCAACACCACTAGCCCGAGGGACAGTGTGCTTGGCGCCAGAATGCCCAGCAGTGTGTCGGACGCCAGTGGCTGGCGTTGTTGCAAGGTCACCAGCACCACCGCCAGCAACAGGCAACCGACGGTCACCGCCACTGTAGGACTGACATCCAGCAAGAACCCCAGTGCTACGCCGAGCAATGCGGCGTGGGACAAGGTGTCGCCGAAATAGGCCATGCGCCGCCAGACCACGAATGAGCCCAGGGGGCCGGCCACCAGCGCCAGGGCCAAGCCTGCGAGCAGGGCGTACAACAGAAAATCAGCCATGCTTGCAGCCATCTCCATGAACGTGTGGGGTAACCGGGGCGCCAATGACCACCGAACCGTGCAGGTCGTGGGCGTGGTCATGGTGGTGGTGATAGATCGCCAGGCTGGGGGCGTTCTTGCCAAACAGCTCGACGAACGCCGGGTCGCCGCTGACCTGTTCCGGATGCCCGGAACAGCAGACATGGCGATTGAGGCAGACCACTTGGTCGGTGGTGCTCATCACCAGGTGAAGATCATGGGAAACCATCAGCACGCCACAGCCGTGACGGTCGCGTAGGCGGGTAATCAGGCTGTACAGCTCGGCCTGGCCGGCCACATCGACGCCTTGCACCGGCTCGTCGAGCACCAGCAGTTCAGGCTCGCGTAACAGGGCGCGGGCCAGCAGCACGCGTTGCATTTCGCCGCCGGAAATACTTTGCACCGGGCTGTCGATCACCTGCTCGGCGCCGACTTCGTTGAGCGCCGCCATGGCCCGCGCGCGATCCACGCCGGGCACCAGGCGCAGGAAACGCAGGACCGACAGTGGCAGCGTCGGGTCCACATGGAGTTTTTGAGGCATGTAGCCGACACGCAACTTCGGCTTGCGCCAGACACTGCCACTGTCCGGCTTGAGCAAGCCCAGCACGGCGCGCACCAGGGTCGTCTTGCCGGCGCCGTTGGGGCCGATCAGGGTGACGATCTGCCCGGGTTCGACACTCAGGTGGATGTTGTCCAGCACGCTCTGTCCGGCGAAGGTCACAGCCACCTGTTCGAGGCGGATCAACGGGTTGCTCATCAGGCCCCCTGGCAACCGGAGCAGAGGCCGACCACCTCGACGGTCTGGCTGTCGACTACGAAGCCGACCTCCTTGGCGCTGACGACGATGGCATCGCTGATGGATTTCTGCTCCAGCTCGATGGCGGCGTGGCATTCGCGGCAGATCAGGAACTGACCCTGGTGAGCGTGTTCCGGGTGGTTGCAGCCGACAAAGGCGTTCAAAGACGAAATGCGATGCACCAGGCCATTTTCCAACAGGAAATCCAGCGCGCGATAAACCGTAGGCGGCGCCGCACGGCGGCCGTCCTGCTCGCTGAGCACCGCCAGGATGTCGTAGGCACCCAGCGGCTTGTGACTTTGCCAGACCAGCTCAAGCACGCGCCGGCGCAAGGCGGTCAAGCGCAACCCTTGGCGTGCGCAGATGGCGTCGGCCTCGGACAGCGCGCTGTGCACGCAGTGAGAGTGATCGTGGGGGCGACTGGCAAGGGGTGTGATAGGCATGGGCAGCGACGTGTTCAGTGAGAGACGTTATTATGTTACCGGTTCTCGCCTCCTTGAGTGGTCATCGTGTCTCGATTTTTTTCGCTGTTTGTCGCTTTTGTCGCAAGTTTTCTACTGATGGGCCATGCCCAGGCCGAGGTGAAGGTCCTCACCAGCATCAAGCCGCTGCAACTGATTGCCGCCGCGGTGCAGGACGGCGTGGCCGTCCCGGAGGTGCTGCTGCCGCCCGGTGCGTCGCCCCACCACTATGCGCTCCGGCCATCCGACGTACGGAAGGTACAGTCGGTGGACCTGCTCTACTGGATCGGCCCCGACATGGAAGGTTTCCTGCCCCGGGTGTTGAATAGTCGTACGCTGCCCTCCGTTGCTGTGCAGGAGTTGCCAGGGCTCAAGCTGCGGCACTTTGCCGAGGACAGCCAATCCCATACCGACGATGACGGCGACGAGCACGATCATGACCATCGTCCCGGCACCATCGATGCCCACCTGTGGCTGTCGCCCATCAATGCCCGGGTGATCGCTGCAAAAATGGCCGCTGACCTGAGCGCAGCCGATCCCGCCAATGCTGCTCGCTATCAAAGCAACCTCAAGGGTTTCAACCAGCGTCTCGATGCATTGGATACGCGCCTGAAGGCGCGCCTGGCGGGGATCGCGGGCAAACCTTATTTCGTGTTTCACGAAGCATTCGATTATTTCGAAGACACCTACGGCCTCAAGCACGCCGGGGTGTTTGCCGTGGCCGCCGAAGTCCAGCCCGGTGCCCAGCACGTGGCGGCAATGCGCACACGCTTGCAAGCGGTGGGCAAGACCTGCGTCTTCAGCGAGCCGCCCCTGCGCCCACGCCTGGCCGAGACCCTGGTGGCCGGGTTACCGGTGAAACTGGCGGAACTGGATGCATTGGGCGGCTATACCCCGGCGACGGCGCAAGGGTATGAGCAAGTGCTGGAGAAACTGGGCAATGATCTGGCGGGCTGCCTGGAGTCGTTGTAATGCTTGTTACAGGGCGAACGGCAACAAGGTATGAACCGTCTGCCGCTGCCCCAACCGCTGCTGAAACTCCATCGGGTCGTGAATCAGCACATCTTGTCCGGCAAACGACTCGGCGGCGATCAACCGCGACAACCAGAACCGCACGCACGCCACGCGCAGCATGGTCGGCCATAGCTCGGCCTCGGCCGCGGTGAACGGTCGCAGCGCTGCATAGGCCCCCAGCAATGCCCGCGCCCTTGCGCCATCAAGGACGCCGTCATCATCCGAGCACCAGTCGTTCAGGGCGATGGCGACGTCATAGAGCATCGGTCCGGAGCAGGCGTTGTAGAAGTCGATCAATCCGGTCAGGTGTGTGCCTTCGAACATCGCGTTGTCACGAAACAAGTCCGCGTGGATATTGGCCCGAGGCAGCGCCAGGATGCCGGTCTTTTGCACGGCGATTTCATCCAGCGCCGCTTCAAGCAGGCGACGGGCCTCTGTATCCAGGTGCGACAGCAGCTTGGCGCCCTCCTCCTGCATCCAGTCCAGGCCGCGGTCGGTCTTGCGCTTGATCATGTTGCCTTTGGTCGCCAGGTGCAGATGCGCCAGCAACTCACCCACCTGGGCGCAGTGCTGCGCATTGGCCTGCTTGATGTGCTTGCCCGCCAGGCGCGGTTGTAACAGCGCCGGCTTGCCCGCCAGCTCCCGAAGTGCAACGCCATCAACGGTGCGCAAGGCGTAAGGCACCGGCAGGTCGGCTTCGTGCAGCACGTCCAGCAGTTCGATGAAGAACGGCATTTCCTGCACCGGACCGCGCTCGACCAGGGTCAGGACGAATTCGCCCTGCTCCAGGCTGATAAAGAAATTGGTGTTTTCGCTGCCGGCGGCGATCCCCTGGAAATCAAGCAGGCGGCCAAGCCCGTAAGGGGCGAGAAAGGTTTCCAGCTCGGGGCGAGCCAGGGGCGTGAACACAGACATGGTTAAAACTGCCAGTACGGGCGCCCTTCAGCGGGCGCCGGTTGAGTCGGGAGCGGTGTTACCACTCAAAGATTTTCCACGAGGGGATCAGCATATCCGGTTGATCCGAACGGATGAAGTTTGCATCACTGCCGTCGGCCCGCACCAGGAAATACGGCTTGCCGTGCTTGGGCGTGACTTTGATCGCGTACAGGAAACCGTTTTGCCGATACTCCTGGATGGTTTTGTCGCCTTCCGTGCGAATGGTGACGTCCGGGTCCGCCGAAGGGGCGTCATCCGCCGCCATGACGGCCAGCGGGGCGATTGCAAACAAGCCAGCCAGTAACAGGCGATTTAGTGTGCGCATGATAACCTTGTCCCTTTGTCGTCAACGGTCCCGCTATTCTAGCCCCGGACCCGCCGAAAAGGTTGATCCTGCTCATGAGCCAAGCCCCCCTCGTCCTGGTGGACGGTTCTTCTTATCTGTACCGCGCCTTTCACGCGCTGCCACCTTTGACCACTTCCAAGGGCCTGCCGACCGGCGCGGTCAAGGGCGTGCTGAACATGCTCAAGAGCCTGCGCAAGCAGTATCCGGACAGCCCGTTCGCGGTGGTATTCGACGCCAAGGGTGGGACGTTTCGCGATGCGTTGTACGCCGAATACAAGGCCAACCGCCCGAGCATGCCCGACGACATGCGCGTGCAGATCGAGCCGCTGCATGCCAGCGTCAAGGCCCTGGGCTTCCCGCTGCTGTGCGTGGACAACGTCGAGGCCGATGACGTCATCGGCACCCTCGCCCGCAGCAGCGCGGCGGCCGACCGCCCGGTGGTGATCTCCACCGGCGACAAGGACATGGCGCAGTTGGTCGACGGTCACATTACCTTGGTCAATACCATGACCGGTAGTTCGCTGGACGTGGCTGGCGTGAAGGAGAAGTTTGGCGTCGCTCCCGAGCAGATCATCGATTATCTGGCGCTGATGGGCGATTCGTCCGATAACATCCCCGGCGTTCCGGGCATCGGGCCGAAGACCGCTTCCGGGCTGCTGGTGGGCGTCAATGGCGGCCTGACCGAGCTGTATGCGCAGCTGGATATCGTTCCGACACTGCCGATTCGCGGCGCCAAGACCCTGCCCGCCAAGCTCGAAGAGCACAAGGAAATGGCTTTCCTGTCCTATGAACTGGCGACGATCAAGACCGACGTACCATTGGACATCGGCCTCGACGACTTGAAGATGGGCGAGCCGGACCACGAAAAACTCGCCGAGCTCTACACCCTGCTGGAATTCAAGAGTTGGTTCGAAGAGAACCAGCGCGATGCCAAGCGCTCCGGTCAGGAAATCGTCGAAGTGGTTGATGAGCCGGCGAGTGCCGGGGCCAAGTACGACCTCATTCTCGATCAGGCGAGCTTCGAAACCTGGCTGGGCAAGCTGGAAAAAGCCCCGCTGTTTGCCTTCGTTACCGAAACCAATGGCACCGATGCCCAGCACTCGCAACTCGTAGGCTTATCGTTTGCTGTTGCCCCATTCGAAGCCGCCTACATCCCGCTGACCCACTCCTACATGGGCGTGCCGGAGCAGTTGGACCGCGACACGGTGCTCAAGGCCCTCAAGCCGCTGCTGGAAAACCCGGACAAGCTCAAGGTCGGGCAGCATGCCAAGTTCGAGACCAACATCCTCGCCAACTGCGCCATCGGTGGCGATCAGGACAACGGCATCTTCGTCCAGGGCATCGCCTTCGACACCATGCTGGAATCCTATGTGCTGGATTCCACGGCGACCCGACATGACATGGACAGCCTGGCGCTCAAATACCTGGGCCAAAGCAAGACCGACTTCCAGGACATCGCCGGCAAAGGTGTCAAGCAGCTGACTTTCGATCAGATCGCCCTGGAATTGGCCGGTCCTTACGCTGCCGAAGATGCGGACGTGACCTTCCGCTTGCATCAGGCCTTGCAGGAAAAGCTCGCCGCCACCCCAAGCCTGATCAACGTGCTCAATGAAATCGAGATGCCGCTGATGCCGGTGCTGGCGCGCATCGAGCGCCAGGGTGCGTTGGTGGATGCCAACCTGCTGGGCGTGCAGAGCGTCGAGTTGGGCGAAAAGCTGGTGGCGCTGGAGCGTGAGGCATTTGCCATTGCCGGCGAGGAGTTCAACTTGGGATCGCCGAAGCAATTGGGCGTGATCCTCTACGAAAAACTCGGTTTGCCGGTGCTCAGCAAAACCGCTAAGGGCCAGGCCTCCACCGCCGAAGCCGTACTCGCCGAACTGGCCGAGCAGGACTACCCGCTGCCCAAGGTGCTGATGCAGTACCGCTCGCTGAGCAAACTCAAGAGCACCTACACCGACCGCCTGCCGGAGCAGATCAACAGCCGCACCGGGCGCGTCCACACCAATTATCAACAGGCCGTTGCCGCGACCGGGCGCCTGTCGTCCATCGACCCGAACCTGCAGAACATCCCGATCCGTACCGCCGAAGGCCGGCGGATCCGTCAGGCGTTCGTTGCGCCGAAGGGCTACAAGCTGCTGGCGGCGGACTATTCGCAGATCGAACTGCGGATCATGGCGCACCTGGCCAAGGATGAAGGCTTGCTGCATGCGTTCCGCAATGACCTGGACGTGCACCGGGCCACGGCTGCCGAGGTCTTCGGGGTCGAGCTGGACGCCGTCACTCACGATCAGCGGCGCAGCGCCAAGGCGATCAACTTCGGCCTGATCTACGGCATGAGCGCGTTTGGCCTGGCCAAGCAGATCGGCGTTGATCGCAAGCAGTCCCAGGCCTACATCGACCGTTACTTTGCCCGCTATCCGGGGGTGCTGGCCTACATGGAGCGCACCCGTACCCAGGCCGCCGAGCAGGGGTTTGTCGAAACCATCTTCGGACGCCGGCTGTACCTGCCGGACATCAACGCGAAGAACCCGGCGTTGCGCAAGGGCGCCGAGCGCACGGCGATCAACGCGCCGATGCAAGGCACGGCGGCGGACATCATCAAGAAGGCCATGGTGGCGGTGGATCGCTGGCTGGGCACGTCAGGGCTGGATGCCAAGGTCATCCTGCAGGTCCACGACGAATTGGTGCTGGAGGTGCGTGAAGACTTGGTGGACCAGGTGCGCGAGGAGATCCGCCAGCACATGAGCGCGGCTGCCACGCTGGACGTGCCGCTCCTGGTGGAAGTGGGCGTGGGTAATAACTGGGACGAGGCGCACTGAGCCTCTTAGCGAACCCTGCGGCGAGGAGCTAGCTGCCTCGCCACAGGGGCACTGCGCAACCGGAAAAAGGTTTCAGTTCGGAAAAGCCTTACAGTTATTTCCAAAAATAATCTGAACTAAACCCGTGAATTACCACTCAGAGATTTTGAATGGCTGGTGAAGCCCTTCAATGCTCCTATGTTGTGTTAAGTGTTGGCAGATATCTGGACCCCGCCCTAGCGGTCCGGAACTTGAACCCCGAACTTCCCCCTCCCCATACGAAGTCCGGGGTTTTTTTTGCCTGCGATTTGGCTTTTATTCGGCCACTTCACTGCCCTTGTCCGCCAATGCCATCCAGTCGGCCAGTACCGTGTAGGCCTCTTCCAGGCCCATGCGCTTGGGGGCCGAGAACAGCTGGATGGTGATCGCGTCGCCCCAACCCTTGCGGATTTGCGACTGGACCTTCAGCAAGGTGTTCTTCGCTGCGCCGTAGGTGAGTTTGTCGGCCTTGGTCAGTAGGATATGCATGGGCATGCCGCTGGCGA
>Ga0209795_10002209_pt1 | contig 11014 bp, 3 predicted proteins | sample AgamicOrMarz_FD_187166 | JGI IMG/M metagenome (GOLD analysis project Ga0209795, IMG submission 187166) | Agave microbial communities from Guanajuato, Mexico - Or.Ma.rz (SPAdes) (version 2) | ecosystem: Host-associated > Plants > Phyllosphere > Phylloplane/Leaf | place: Guanajuato, Mexico...
CGTGTTATTCCTTGCGACACGTATAGCTTTGATCAACAAGGCCGTAGAATGCCTGTACAGATTGTGCTGAATTGCACTCCCGACATGCGCATCATGAAAGAAGAACTCTTTGGCCCTATTTTACCTGTAGTGGCTTATGATTCTTTAGATGATGCGATTACCTATGTGAAATCGGACGAGCGACCTTTAGCACTTTATTTCTTTACCCATAGCTCGATAGAACGTGATCGTATTTTGCGTGAAACTCATTCGGGTGGTGTGACCATTAATGATTGGGGTTGGCATGTAGTCAACCATGATGCTCCTTTCGGTGGTATCGGAAACTCAGGCATGGGGTCATATCATGGTGAAGAAGGCTTCCGTGAACTTTCACATGCAAAAACTGTATTTATCCGTCATCGGTTTTTCCCAACTCAGCTTTTCCACCCTCCTTATGGAACATTTCTTCAAAAATTAGCGATTCGCTTTTTCTTGAAAAAAGGCGATCCAAATATTAAATAAGGATGATAAAAAAGCCTCGTTATGAGGCTTTTTCTATAGAATCAAAGAATTTATTTAGATAATAGATTTATATTTCAATTGCTTATATAAAAATCAGATTTTTTTAGAACCAAGACCTAGTATGAGTAATAGCTATACTGTTCCTATTAAAGTAGTCAATAAAATGGTACATAATTAAAAAAGCCTGAATTATCAGGCTTTTTTTAAATTAACTAAAATATCAATGTTAAGTATTTTTTCTTTTCGGAGACCAATCTTTCCACTCATCATCAAAAGGGGTAAAAATATCAAACTCTCTCATAAACTCCCAAGGCTCAGGATATTCAAGTAAAGGCTCTACAGGCAACCATTCTTTAGGTATCCAAGGAGTATCTATATTCAACTGATATCCATTTCTCCATGCTAATTTGGTATAAATCACAGCATGAGTAGCAATAAAATGCTCAGTAAAAGTAAATGCAAATTCAAAATTACGAACTTTTGCAATTTTGGGACTAGTTAACTCAGTCAAAACATTTTCCATTTCATTCTTATCACGATTGGCTAAAGCAAGATAAAAACGATGGTCAATTAAATACTTTTTATCCTTTTTTAAATCAGTTTGTAAAATGAGTTCACAACGTTCACGTAACTTATCCCACTCATGATTAAGAGCTAATATCAACTGATACCCATGAAAATCTGGCTTACGCGGATTATCACGGTCTTTAATTGAGCCTTGTCGATCATACGATACTCGGTGCTGACTATACCAAGAAATGATTTCCTCATTATCTGATAATAAAGCATATAAATGTTTATAGGCAGGAAACCATTCTATAGTATCAAACTGAAACAACATACGATTCAGTTTAGCTGCAATGAAACACCACTGTTTAAAAGCAATTAGATCACTATCCCGAAACCAAGATACCATTGCATTCGCTTCAGCATAACTCCCTAACATTCCTATACAAAATGGTACATCACCTTTATTATTAGTAATGTAGTCAATCAAGCTAACTGTATTTTCATTAAATTCAGCATGTTGAATTACATGGGCTAATGCTTTTTGGAAGGCTTCATTGTTTTTTAGATCAGACATAATTCTTTCCCAATTATTTTTTCGTTGCTGGATCAATACGAACTAACATTAGCTTTTCTGTACTTTTATCCACATATGCTGCACCTTTAACCAATGTGCCATTTTGTCGAGCAGCAAAAACGGCTTTATATGCCTCACTATTTTGGTCTAATTTAGCAAGAACAGCCCTATCCCATTCATTAGACATCTGCATGTTACCGCCAGCAGCTTTAGGATCTAATGTTACGCCTTTGGGACCCAACTGTTTACTATCTACGACCATTGTTAAATTCGTATTTCCCTGAGCATCTTTAAATATGATGACATGATCATAACCATTATTACTTCCATATTTACCCCCTGATAAAACTTTACCCCCATGCTCTTTTACAACGTTTTCAAATAATGCTTCTGTCTTAACTCCGAGAGGATCACCTTTTTGTGCTATTTGCTTGACTTGGCCGCGTGTTACAACACTAAGATCTAAATCAATGGCATTTTTATCTAATTTACGATTACTGATCACACCATATTTTGTTTCTTTAACAATATTTTGATATATCAAATCACAACAATTAGAATTGTGTACCCACACGCCAAGATTACCGACATGATAGGTATGATAATCTTTAACTTCAATGTTATAAACAGTATCGAGTTTTGCTAACAACTTTTGGCTAATAACGGTTAATTCATTATTATCACGATCTAATAAAGTCATTCCCTCTGAAAGGATTGATGCTTTCTGCCAACCAATATTTTTTACCCAAAATGGGTGTTCTTCGGTTGTCTTTAAAGTTTCAGTTACACCTAATGAATTTTGGACAATAACTTCAAAAATTGGTTGATTATGTGTAATCTTTTTTGCAATTACAGGTTTATAACCGTATTCCAGCGTAAGATCATTTCTAGACCATACCAATTCATTGCCACTAAATTCTTCAATAGGTTTGAGACCATTTTTAGTTTCAATTAAAGTCCCAGCTACAAAACAAGTTGTTCCATTTACACAATTAGTAATTGTGGGTTTATTAATCAATACTCTTTGTTCTTGTACAGCTTGCTTTGCACTAGCTCTAACACTATTGGTAACACTAGCCATCGATAACATGCCATAAATCATTTCGGCTTGAGAGGTACTTAACCCTGTTGTAGCACTAATAACTTGGGCACCAATTGTATCTATAGATTTACCAGACCAAGCTTGCTTAGCTCCTGTCATTACTAAGTCAGCAGATGAAACAAATCCTCCTAACGCAACTAAACAGCCAACACCCGTAACACAAGTTGAGCCTAAAGCAGTAGAACCAGCTAATCCCACACCTCCACCAACAACCATTACTGCACCACCAGCACGAGTAGTAATCTGATATTTACCATTTAATTCTCGAAAATTAGAAACTGCAGCATCTTGAGTTCTATCACTAGAAGTATATTCAAAAAGCTTTTGATTTGTGGTCATACTACCCATGATAGGTGTTCTAAATTTTTGTTTACTTAGATAATCCCTTTCTACTTTAAAATCAGCAGAATTACCGGCATCCTGTATTGCTTTTAAATATGTATACTCTGTTGTTCCTTCATACCCTTCTGCACATCGTACTAATGCACATGCTGCAATATTATAGCGAGCTTCCTTATTAGTATTACCTGCCGCTAACATTTTAATTTTGATTATTTCATTTTGATATAATTGTCTATTATTTAAAATTGCCACTTCTGCTGAGCTCGCAGCTGTGGTTGGATCGTAACCCGTTAAAGTAGCAACAGAGCTCGCAACTAATTTTGAAACATCACGTACTTTTTGCTGGTACTTCTGGATATCGGCATCACTATTAAAACTCTTACTATCAATTGATTTGTCCATCTGTTCGGCAACAATTTCACCTACCGCAGCTCCTATCGCTCCGGCCTCACATTCAGACTTACTTATTGATGCGGCTACGCATCCCGCTGCGGCATGTGCTACTTTGTGAAGGACATAGTCCATATCTAATTCACTGCTTTCAAGTGTCTTAATTTGCCCAGATAAAGATGCTTGTAGTGCCATAGCAGTATTAGCAAGGATAGCATTTCCTAGATTCTCGCTTAGACTTCCACCATTAATTGCGGTACTTACTAGTGAACTAGCTCCAGCATTTACGATTCCTTGAGTTGTTCTGCCAACAATTTCTTTCATAAATTCGCCTTGTTTTGTCATTTTAGACAAATCAGACATCAATTCAGTACTGCTTAACTGGCTTAAGACTCCTGCTGTAACTACAGATGCGGCTAAATTCTTAACTGAGTCCTTACTCCCTAAGTCCTTAATTGTTTTACCAATATCTCCGCCATTATTAATTAAACTAATACTTGCTTGAGTTGCTAAGCTTGTAACAGCTGCATTCGCCATGGCACCTAGAGCTGATGGAACAATTGCTCCCGCTGCTGTTGTTGTTACACCAGCAGTTCCAATCATGCTTGCGCCTAGACCAACTGTAGTCCCACTTGCTGCTGTTCCTCCAGCCGCACCTGCCGCTGCAGCAGTTCCTGTACCCATGGTTACAATCGTTATAATAATCACAATAATTGCAGCACCAGCAGCAGTAAGACCTTGCTGCTTATAGTCCCAATCTTTTTGAGTTAATAAAACTTTTTGCCAATCTACATCTTTTCGGTTTACTAATTCTTTTAAATATTCGTTCCCTGGTTTTTTAGATAAATCAAGAATCGCATCACGTAGCTCCACCTTATTAACGTCTTTTTCACTTATTGGAACTTGTACACTCAAACCACCTGCAGCTTTAAAGGTAGGTAAAACTGGTCCATTAAAACTTGGTAATTGAGCAGTTTCAGTAATCGACCCTTTATCCTGCATCGCTTGCCAAGCTAATGAGCTTTTTTCTTTTTTTAAGAGCTCTGTAATAGATGTCTTAGCGGCTATTAACTCAAGTGTTCCTCCAGTTTCAATCGTTGCACCTTTTAAATATTCAAACTCTGTTCCCACAAGTTTCGTCTTATCAACCGCTTGCGTATTAATATAATCTGCTTTTAAATTTGCAGGTAATTCACTAATCTGAGTTCGTGTTGTATTAGTAGTAGTTTTTGATGAACCTAAAAGTGAGATAAGTTTAGAATATGAGGTTTTCTTTGTAACATCTACTGTACTGCTAGAAGATTCTTCCACAGTGTAAAAGTTAAGATTTCCCCCAGATTTAATCGAAATTGTTCCACCCTCAGCAGTAAAACGTCCAGAATAAATATCAATATTATTATCTGGAGTTTTAACATTCACTGACGTATCTAGTTTCTTCGTTTCAATAGAAATATTCTTTGCAGAAATATCAACTGAAGCTGCATTTGTATCATTATTTTCAGAAACAGTCGTAATATACTTTTTCTTTAAACCACCCCATGATTTTTTCTTTTCAGTCGTAGTGGTCAGGTCATAGCTTTGCTCAATAGCTGCATCAAATAAAATACTTTTATTTGATTCTATTTTTACGTCACCATTTTTTGAAGTAATACCAGTAGCTTGTAAAACCAAGTTATCATCTTTAGTTTTACCTACCGCTCTTATGTTAACCCCTTTGTCACCATTAATAATGGTAGGACTGACTAGTGTTCGGAAACTATAATTTCCTTCACTTTCAGTACCTTTTTCATAAAAATCTGTATGACCATCAATAATAATACTTGCATTTAATGATTTTGGTGGCTGATTAGCTCCACTACTAATTGAAGACTTATACTGTTCAGCTAAAACACCACTTGCTTCCAAATTAACCTGACCTAGTTGAGCAGAAATATCTCCTCCACTAATAGATAAACCTTTAGCAGAAGTAATATTAATATTTCCTGATTTTGAAGTTAATTTAGCTTCAGTATGTTCTGAGCCATTTACTCCTTTAGTTAATAATTCTTTTGATTTTATTTCTGATTGCTTATCAGACTCAAGTTTAGAGATTAATTTCTCCAAATCTTTAACTTTTTCGCTTTCATTTAAATTTTTATATTTTTTTATTTCTGCTTTATAAGAACTTAGTAAAGTCCCTATAGAACCTACTGAAGGCAAAAAACCTACTATATCATTATTAATCACCATAGCATAAGTATCACTCGCTCCCTCTGATGAAAATGATTGTATATAAGCATTTTCATAGAAAAAGATATTACTTACATCTACATTCGATAAAGCACCAGCACTATATTCTCCATTTGAACCATCAAACAAATATGACATAGCTGCTTCAAGACTATTTTTTGTTTTTTTTATGTTATCAAGTAGTGTTTTTCTTTCCTGAAATTCTTTACTGTTAGATAGAATATTTATACTTTTATCAATTTCCTTAATATTGTTTTCGATACTAATTATATTCGTTGCATCAGCAGAACTATTCTTTAATGTATTTTTTATTCCATCAATCAGCACATCATCTTTACTTGAAACAATCTTAATATCTTTTTGTGTGGTTAACTGTGAACCTTGAATATCAACTTTAGCACCTTCTAAATTGATACCACCATTTGCTGTATCCAACTTAACAACTTGTTCTGATCCATTCCCCGCAGTACCGCCATAGCCTTTTAAAGTCAAAGTACCCGTTTTAGAAACAAGTTCAATATTACCCACCGCCTTTAAGCTATAAACTTTTGGATCAATAGTTAAGTTAGAATTAGTTTGAATTGTTAGGTCACCATTTAAACTATTTAACTTTGTATCATTCTTGAGTAAATCACTTCCGACCGCATTTAAGTTCAATCCAGTCTGACCTGCAATAAAACCGCCTGCCTCTAATAAAACAGCTCCGCCTGTTAAATTTGTATTTTGTAATACTTGGTTTCCTGTAGCCGTTACAGAGGTCACACCCTTAGATGTTAAGTTTGTTACTTTATCCGCAATCCATTTGGTCGCTGGCGTATACTCAGCATTGCTATAAACCGTACGACCAGAGCTTACCGCCAGATGCTGGTCTGATGTAGCATTCACACCCTGTAAAGTCAGTAAATCTTTTGCATAGAGTTCGGTATTACCTTTTGACGTTAATACGCTATCGATAATTGTACTCATGCCTGCTCTACTATTGATCGCAAGTTTACCAACCGTAGAGCTGAGGTCTGTATTTTGGATTTTAATATCGGATTTACTATTTTCTATCGAAACAGTTTGTCCCTTTAGAACATTATTTACCGTTTTAAATTGGCCCTTGTTTGCAGTAACAACTACATCTGTATTAGCCTTTAAATTTATTCCATTATTACTCGAAACTAATATATCGCCCTGACTCGCATGAACTTGTACCGATTGTAAGTTAACGGTGCCATCACCAATCGAGCCAAGCGTTACCCCTTTTAAACCACTAATAACGGACTGATCAGTTGTTAATTCATCTTTATCAGCTGAAGGCATCGCTTTGGTTGTTTGGGTCGAGTTTAAATTTATATTTTTATTCGCGAGTATAGAAATCTTTCCAGCCGAAGATGTGGCCTTTAAGCTATTTGCAGTAACTCCACCAGCAAGTGCAGTTAGATTAATATCACCTTGAGCCTTGAGTGCCTGATTTAAAACAAGATCAGCAATTTCAGAACTCACATCAATATTCTTTTGTGAGGTCAGTGCACTATTGAGTGTTATTTGATTGGCATGGAATTGAATGCTGTCTTTGTTAGAAATTTCTTTTGCTGTAACAGTTAAATTATTGGCTGCATCCAGCTGAACCATACCTGTAATAAGTGGAAGTGCCTTGTCAGCATTGTTCCAGACCAGATCACGTCCACTGTAGGCTTTAATATTTTTGACACGTGTTGCAGCATTTTCAAGTGAAAATCCAAGATTCTTTAGATTTAGATCTCCTGAACTATACAGGTTTAGATCTTTACCCGCATAAATCGTCCCACCTTGAAGATCAATCAGGTTTTGGGTATTAGCCGAATTTGCTTGTAGATTGATTGAACCTAAAGATGCCTGTATATGGTTCTCTGTAAGTGATAACTTACCGTTACTTAAAACATTTAAATCTTTGGCAGCAATCAGTTTTGCGCCTTTAGCTGCAACCAAGTCTTTTTGTACCTGTATGGTTGCTGTACCACGGTTACTTTTGAGTTCTGATCCAGCGGCAAGATTAATATTCGCTGCATCAATATAGACATCTCCACCTTGTGAGTCATCCATAATGCGGGTATCAGCAGCCAGATTGATATTACCTTTGGCATTAACGATTAAAGGTGATGAAGCCAGGCTACCGACATTAATAATAATTTCTTTAGCATTTACATTCAGGTTATTACCCGAATCGATATTTAGCATGCTATTACTGTTAATACTGCCTGATGAGTTGATATCGGCAGCTGCACCAGTACCCGTTGTTTGTATGTTTACTAAACCTTGGGTTTTACTGGTCGAGCTGATTGTGCCACTGTGTTCAATTTTTCCGGCACTGGTAACCACCAGATTGTTGACTGCCTGAATGGTCCCTGCGTTAGTCACGCCTAAGCCTTTTTCAGTTCCCATCAAATAGATGTTGTTGGCATACATCCCACCCAAAGCTTTAACATCCAAAGCCAATGTCGGTGCAGTTCCAGTACCTGTTTTAGCAGTAACATCCTGTAAATCTGCACTGACATTATTCGCCCCGGCAATGACCTGAATATCATTTTTGGCACGTAGTTCAGCACTAAGTTCTAATGCACGCGCATAGAGGTCTACATAATTTGCATCGTTATTATTTCCACCTAGTCCAAATTTAGAATTAGGGTTTGCTGAGACCGTAATTTTTCCTTGGTCAACCGTAAACTGCTTGATACTGCCATCAGCATTTAACTGAGGTTTACCTGTGGTAAAAATTGCCTTGTTGGCATTAATAAAGCCACCACCTTTAATACTAATACCAGACGGGTTGGCAATAATGACATCTGCCATTTGCCCTGCAACTTCCAAGTTCCCTTCAAAGCGTGAAGCGGCTGATGAATTTACTTCATTTAAAATAACTCGTGCTTCACCTGTAGCTAAAAACGGGTTGGCTGCAACGTTTCCTACTGTTTGTGTCGTAGCCCCTTGGCGGCTGTTATTCAGTACAGCGCCTTCAGCCAGTACATCAAACTGTTTATAAATATTATGGGATATCCCATTTTTGGGAGTTTGAATATTAACGACAGGAACCACTGTACCAGCCGAGTTCTTACCAGCACCAATCACTGCTCTATTCGCAGCATTTGCTGCACTATCCGCCACAATACCCGCATAGACAGGTGCTAAAGGCATCCACAAACTTATACTGGCAACCAATGCTTTCACTTGCCAGAGATGATGAAATGCCTGAGATTCAGTGTTATCAATATTGCTCTGGGTGCTTGCTTCTCTTTGGCCTGATGCCTTGGTTTGGCTTCGTACATTTTCGGCCACCGCCACAAACATTTGACGTGCTTTGCTATAAATAATGCGATAACTATTCTTGTTCATGAATTAAGTCTTTTCTAAAGTAAATTAATAAGAAAGGTTGATACTAAAACCGGTAACCCAGTCTTTTTTTATGCTGTCAGGTGCAATTAGCCCCCGACCTGTAAAGGCATCCAGATAAAAACTATTTTGATAAGTGCGTAGCCCTAAAACACTCCCGAGTAAATAACGCTGACCCGGTATGCTATTACGCCCATTTACCCAGCCCTGATCGACCGCCATGTAAAACTGGGTATTTGGAATTGGTGCATTCAAGCTGATTTCTTGCTGTACATACTGCCCGTTATCTCCGGATAGCATGAGCTCACCATCAAAACCACGCACGCTATAGCGACCACCAATATAAAAGCGGTCGTTGGGTACTAAAATTTTAGGTGCATATTGTCCACGCCAGTTAAGGCGATATTGAGCTGGTTTTTCGAGCAAAAGGAATGGTGTGCTAAAACGCAGATCGGCACTTAAAAGTGGAGCACGGGAGTAACCTTCAACAGGAAGATGGTTTCCATTGACATCAATAATATTTTCTTCTGCCGCAGTTCGGGCACCTACCCCCACTCCACGACGATAATCAATACTACCGTCTAATACCGCATTTCCTAAATATTGACGGTGTTGAACGCCTAAATTCCAGCCTGAGGTTTTACGGTGCAATACTCCAACCTCAATATCATTCATGAAGCTTTGGCTTTCTTTATGATAAATCTTCCCGTAAATACTGGTTTTATGTTGTCCACTACGGCTAATGACCCGAGATAGGTTTAAATTGGCTTGTTGGCTATTACCATCATAAATAACGGGGTATTTAGATTTAGGCGCTACCGTTCCCTGTCTATAATAATAATCATTATAGCTAATACCTAAATCATAATAGCCAAAAGGTACCTGATAACTAATAAAGTAACTTCGGTTTAAGCCTTCATGAAAGTCATCTAACGAATGCCCCACGTTTAACGATAAAATATCATTTAAATGAAATGGATTATTGACGCCTATCCCGATATTTCCCATATAGGTACCGGTGTCCTGATTACCCGAGTCATCTACACTTAAATTGAAATTAACTTTTTGTAGTGGTTGAAGTTTGAGTATTAAATCGCTATAGCCCGTTAATTCTTTATCTTGAGCACTTGCGGGAGTAATTTGTATATCTACCGTATAGACACGTTTTAGGTTTTCCAGACCTTGATCGAGTCTTTTGAGATTCACAATGTCGCCCGCTTTAAATGGCAACCCGGTCTTAAGCTGTAATGAGGAAATTTTACCTTCCTGAATTATGATTTTATTCAGGCGACCGATTTGTACACTCAGGGTTAAATTACCCTGATTTAAGTCTTGCGGACTCACGACAATTTGACTGGTAATAAAACCCTTTTTTAAAAGTTCATTTTGGGCATAGTTGACAATGTTATGTAAACTTTGAGTGCCAATACATTTACCCAGAATATTTTGTGGGTGTTTTTTTATGGCCTTAATCACAAAGTTAAATTGCTGTAAGTCAGACTGCGACTGACCATTTAAAGGAATAAGACTAATTTTTTTAACCGCTACGCATGGGCTTTCTTCAACAACCAGATGCTTAAAGTCCTGTAATGGCTTGGTGTTTTGGTAAGGCGTTTGCTGGGCAAGTTGGTCTTGTATTTGCTGATTAAGCTCTTTTAAACGTTGATCTTGAAGCACCTGACTCGGTAAAGAAACGTCTTCAATCGCATAGACATATTGATGAAAACCCGCAAAAAGAATAAGGGAAGAAGTTATAAAATTTTTAGTTAACATCTTGTAGACAGAATTGTACGTATAGTCACATTATTTTACACAAACACAATATATATCTCAATATTTAAGAGCATAAAAAAAGCTAGGCTCCTGCCTAGCTTTAAAAATTCATTATTTATTTTAAATATAATCAACCTTTTGTGCTTTTAAAATATCAAGCTGCAACATCTTTTTCTTTTTATATTTATAGGCAATAAACAAACCAATAAACCATACTGGTGAAAACTCTAAGGCAATCAGTG
>Ga0209795_10002210_pt1 | contig 11013 bp, 13 predicted proteins | sample AgamicOrMarz_FD_187166 | JGI IMG/M metagenome (GOLD analysis project Ga0209795, IMG submission 187166) | Agave microbial communities from Guanajuato, Mexico - Or.Ma.rz (SPAdes) (version 2) | ecosystem: Host-associated > Plants > Phyllosphere > Phylloplane/Leaf | place: Guanajuato, Mexico...
CGAGTTATTTTCATTAAAGATGGTGAACTATATAAAGAATTGCACCGCGGTGAATCAACGCGTAAACAGTTCTTCCAAAAAGTCGTGGACGTAATGTCTTCTATTTCTGGAGGTATGGCTGATGACCTTATCTAGCATTGCCCTCCGCAACATACAGCGGAACTTTAAAGACTACTTTGTATATTTCGCATCTATGATTTTTAGTATTGTTATTTATTTTACATTTAAAGCACTGCAATATAATTCACAAATGGAAAAAGCAGCAGAAGCTTCTAAAAAGATTAGTGGTGCATTTCAAGTTTCCAGTGTGATGCTTATCATTTTCGTAGCAGTGTTTATTATATATTCGAACGGATTCTTTACACGTAAACGTAAAAAAGAAGTTGGCTTATATTCGTTATTAGGTATCCGTAAAAGACAAATTGGTAAAATGCTCTTTTATGAAAATATGTTAATGGGATTAATGTCATTAGTAATTGGGATTGCGATCGGTAGTGTCCTTTCGAAATTATTCCTTGAGTTATTAGTAAATATGATGGGATTAAATTTAAACGTTCATTTTGAAGTACCAATGGCAGCAATTATTGATACAGCAATTATTTTCTTTGTGATTATTTTATATACATCACTCCAAGGATATCGTTTAATTTATCGCTTTAAGTTAATTGAACTTTTCCGCGCAGAACGTGAAGGAGAAGCAATGCCAAAAGGATCTGTCATTATGGCGTTAATTTCAGTTTTCTTAATCGGCTCAGGTTATTTCTTAGCGTTAATGTTTATGAAAGCAGTTATGTATGCAAACTTTATGGCAGTCGCACTTTATATATTACTTGCGACAGTATTAGGTACGTATTTACTATTTATGTTCTTTACAGTATTCGTATTGAAACGTGCAAGAAATAATAAATCATCGTTTTATAACGGTATGAATATGGTAACGACGTCACAGTTACTATATCGTATTAAAGGAAATGCAAAGTCACTTGCGACGATTTCTATTTTAAGTGCGGTAACATTAACAGCGGTTGGTACGTCAGTTACGATGTATTACAACACATTTACACAATCAAAAGCAGCTATGCCATACAGTTATTCTTACGAGAAAAAAGATGCAGAGCTTGATAAGAAAGTAAATGCGATTTTTGCAGAAGAGAAGAAAGATCATCCGATCAAAGATCAAGTTGAAATTGAGACAGTTCCTGTAAAAGGGAAGTTTGAAGGAGATAAAGTTGATTTCATTCTTAATATGAATTACACGATTTCAGAGAAATATCAATTTATGTCTCAATCTGAATTTAACAAGCTTGCTAAAAAAATTGATGCGGAAACAGTGAATGTAGCTACTGGCGAAGCATTTATATATGATAGTTCTTATATGGAAGGGTATGAGTTTAGCCCCGAATATAAAGGAAATAAAGCGGTATTCCAAATTGAAAATGAAACGAAGACGTTGAAAATCCAAGGTGCAAATAATAATGCAATTACAAACTTAGGTGAACTAGTTGTTGTCGTTTCAGATGAAATGTATGAACAAGCGAAACAAGCATTTGGAACACGTATTGTAAAAAATATTGATGTAAAAGATGAAAGAAACAGTAAAGTGTTAACGGAAAAATTAGCAAAAGTGATGCCAACTGGTGTATCAGAAATGGCACCACCATTTAGAGACTTCTATACTGGTTTCCATATGGGACTGGAAGCAACTGGACTAATGATGTTCATCGGACTATTCTTAGGTTTAGTCTTCCTATTAGCGACAGGCTCAATCATTTACTTTAAGCAGCTTACAGAAGCAAGTGCTGACCGTGATCGTTACATTGTCCTTCATAAAGTCGGGGTAACGAAACAAGAAATGAAAAAAGCTATTGCAAAACAAGTGAGCTTTATCTTTGCAATTCCACTAGTAATCGGAATTCTGCACAGCTTGTTTGCATTAAAAGGTTTAGGGAACATACTGCCATTTGAAATTATGATTCCGCTTTTAATTAGTATTGGAGTATATAGTGTTATTTATATTGGATATTACTTCATCACAGTTCGTTCTTATTATAAAATCGTGAGTGCGAAGTAATAAAGGGACAGCTATCGTAATAGGGATAGCTGTTTTTTTATTCTTCATAAAATCTTAAGAAACTTCCTCAATTTTTATTAAGAAACGATAGTTATACTTAGAAACAAGTTAAAAACTATTGAACGAATGGGGAGAAGGTTACATGCAACTCATAACATTCTTACATGAATTTATTAAACATCCGAAACATACTGGTGCAATTGCGCCAAGTTCAAAAATATTAGCAAAGAAGATGGTAGATGTAATTGATTTTAATAGAGCGAAATGCATTGTAGAGCTAGGGCCGGGTACAGGAGCTTTTACGAAAGAAATTATGAAGAGAAAGAAGAAGGAGACATTATTTCTTCTTATTGAAATTAATGAAGTATTTTTCAAAGAGTTAAAGAGAAAATTTAAAGATGAGCAGAATGTGATTGTTATACATGGCTCAGCGGAAAATATAAAGAAGTATAGGGAACAATTGAATATAGAATGTATTGATTACATCTTATCAGGATTGCCTTTCACTTCTTTACCAGAAGAGGTTTCAAAGCGCATTTTAAACAGCGTAATGGAAACGATACATGAGAATGGAGAATTTATTACATTTCAATATTCACTTGTGAAAAAAGGATTTATACAGCATTTCTTCCCTGAAATTACACTAGAAAAAGTGTGGTTCAATTTCCCGCCAGCTTACGTCTTTAGCTGTAAAAAAGAGCTAAGGAGAGCATATGCATAATGGAGCTAAATGAATTAATGTCATACATTGAGCAGTATGGTTATTGGGCTTTATTTTTCTGTTTATGGTTAGGTATTATCGGTATGCCGATTCCAGATGAAATGATTGTAATGAGCGGTGGATTAGTATCATCGATGGGTATATTGGATTTGATTCCCGCCTTTTTACTAACGTATTTAGGCGTTGTATCCGGCCTTTCTTTAGGGTATATACTCGGGAAAATTTTTGGCATAAAAATACTTAATAAATTGATGAAAAAGAAAAAGACGAAGTATCTTTTAAAATCGCAAGAGATGATAGCAAAATATGGTCATTATACATTAGTTATAAGTTATTTTATACCTGTTGTGAGGCATATCGTACCGTATTTAGTAGGAATGAATAACATGTCTTTTAAAACGTATGCGATTTATTCATATGTAACAGGATTTGTATGGACGTTAGTTTATTTCTTACTAGGTTCTATATTTGGAAAGCATATAGAAGTAATAGTAACACTTGCGACCGAGTACGGTATATATTTTGGTGGCATTGTTATTGTAGTTTGTAGTATTTCTTATATGTATATGCATAAGAAGAATGCCGTAGTGAGTGAAATAAAGCAACATTCATAGTTTGGTAAATGATGCTGGAGGAGATTTTGTGAGTAAAGGAACGATACTTATCGTGGACGATGAGAAGGAAATTAGAAAACTTATCGCCAGATATTTAAAAGTGAAATCTAAATGGATTGAAAGTATGAAATAGGAAAAAGTACAAGATGAAGAAATACCCGCTAAAGCAAAAGAAAAAGTAACAATAAAACATGCTGATTTATAGAAATGATAAGTCGGATTTGATAGAAAAAGTAACGAGAAAAATTTGAATGTTTTGGGGTTTTGTGGTGATTTCTAAATTTTTTATAAAGAAGATAAAGTTTATCATAACTTTATTTAAACTGCATTTCTTCTGTGTACGATGACTAGTATTCTATAGTATGTAGATAAAAAATAGTAAGGAGTAGCAGGATAATTAAGCAGGTTTCTAAGAAGAAAATATTATTATTTCTTTCAATTATTCTTTTGGCTTTATTGGCGGTGTATGTATGTACAAATAATAAGCATGTCCAAAATATTGTTCATAATATAGAAGACATTTATAAAGTATATAAAGAGAATCAAGCATTGAAAGGGAAAATTGAACATCAAGAATCATTAAAGGGTAAAGTGCAAATGTTAAGTGAGGAGAAAGAAAATCTTACTAAACTTATCAATAAAACGAAAGAATTAAAGGAACAAGGAAAATACAATCTAATTCAAGCTACAGTAGTAAGGCGTGAAGCAGAAGATTGGTATGGAAAAATCTCTCTTGAGAGAGGGGCACAACATGGTGTAAAGGTTGGTATGGCTGTTATTACAGTGAACGGTTTTATTGGAAAGGTAGATAGTGTAGATCAATATACATCTGTTGTGAAATTAATTACGAGTGATGAACGAACGAATCGTTTAGCAATCACCCTTCAAAATAATTCATCCATTTTAGGATTTGTTACAGGGTATGATAAGAAAAAACAGGCCCTTCGAATTGATAATATCCCATCAGATAAAGTGAAAGAAATAAAAATAGGTGATAGCATTATTACCTCTGAATTGAGTCAGAAAATACCACCAGGTCTTGAAGTAGCAGAGGTACTAGAACAAGAACAAGATCAATATGGTCTTACTTATACTATTTATGCAAAACCAAAGGCGAATTTATATGATTTAGAATATGTTATTTTAATACAACCTAAATAATAGTTTTATATAGAGTCCATCAGAGGTGGATTAGAAACGAAGAGAATTAATGTAAAGTAAAGAGTGAGAGGGATAAGGAAAGGTAAAACGGTACTAAATTTAATAACATGTGGGTATATCTTTATATCGTTGTTATCTTATCTTTATCTCGGACAATTATAATGAAGAGGTAAACTGATGATAAGTGCAAAGTTATTAAGTATTACAGAGGGGCTTTTTTTGTCCATTTCTAATGTTAATGATTTATATAACTTTTTAAATAGACTAGAAAACCTATAAAATATCCTTCGAATTTATATTTATAAATATATTATTTAAGTGTGAGAATATTGATGTCATCTTCGTGAGAACAAAGTAAAGGTATATGAATCGGATTGTGAAACTAATAATATTAATATAATGATTTTCAGGTAGTATACATTACAAAAATGTAAGGATAATGTAAGAGGAATCAATATTGCTGTTTGTCGGGAAAAGATAAAATGATAGTTAGTGGCTATGAAAATAGCATGATCGTAGCACTAGCCACATGACAGGAGGCAATATGAAAGCTTTAATATTTGAAGAGAACGTTGTACAAAGAGGGGATAGTAAAAAGGTGAATGTAGTATACCACGCTGTAGAGAATCGTGGGTGTAAAGTGTGTTATTAAAACTTTCTATTTCCAGTATGAAAAAAATGATAAAGGATTACATCGTTTTACTAATAGGTCTTGTAATCTCAATTTCTATTTTTTATATGTTTCAAACGCTTGCGTTAAATAAAGAGTTTACAATGAATAACAGTATTATTGGTTCAATTGTATTTGTATTTCAAATAGGCTCTGTTTTGGTAGCGTTTATTACATTCTTTTATATTTTTTATGCAAACTCTTTTCTACTTTCACTCCGGCAGAAAGAGCTTGGTATGTACCTTGTATTAGGGGCGAAAAAGAGTAAAATTAGTCAACTTTTATTTTTTGAGACGTTCATTATGGGAATGATTTCACTAGTGCTAGGTAGTGTATTCGGAGCCATTCTTTCTAATTTCGTTAGCAAATTTCTAACGAAACAATTGGAAATTTCAGCGGAAGGTTATCAAGCATTTTATGGTCCTGCATTCAAAATAACATTTATATTCTTTAGTGTGTTATTTCTACTTACATCCGTTGTGAATGTGATTCGTATAGCACTTAAAACAGAACTAGATTTAATTCGTACAGAGGAGCAAACGGAGCGCATACGAATGAAAGGACCAGCCACAATATTGTTACTTTTATGTAGTTTGCTAGGACTAGGTGTAGGGTATTATTTCGTACTCTTCGTAGGAATAAAGGGCGCTGGAGCCATTATGCTTCCACTATTCACGATTACAATCGGGACATATCTTATATTTATTTCGTTCTTACCTATGATTGTTAACAGGTTAAAGAAAACGCGCTATTTAAATGAGAAGAAATTAAATGCATTTACATTTGCACAATTGCAGTTTCGTGTAAGTAGTTTGGCGAAAATATTAGGCACGGTAACGATGCTAATTGGACTGGGTGTGGGGGCAATGGCTGGTGGCATGTCTTTACAGAAAAACGTAATCCTTACAGCAGAAAGAATGTCAGGTTATGATATTACAATTCATGATCCAGAAGCAGAGGATTATAAAGCTATGGAAAAAATGAAAATTGTAGATAAAAAACAATATAAATATAAAGTTAATAATGAGGCTGTTTACTATTTAAAAGAAGAATTATTGGAGAATCCTCCACTGTTGTTTGGAAAGAAAGAGACAACACATATTACTGAACAACTTCCATCTTCGAGCTATAGGATGTTTAAGGGGGAGGAAGTTGATCCATCTAGTTCTACGTTACCACTGAATTGGGATAAGAGTATGGATAGTGATTTTAGATCGAATATTTCTGTATATAATCGTAAACCTGTCTATATCGTCGATGAAAAACGTTATGAAGCGATCCAAGGGAATGAGCATACATTTTTTATTGCTAAAGTAGATAATATTTTAAGGTATAAAACAGAGTTAAAAGAGATGGATGATCGTCAAATCGAAAAAATAGCCGCTACTATTAATAAGCCTAAGGAAGATGTATATTTACCGACAAACTATAGTGATTATGAATCTATGCTTGCCTTTTCAAAAGGAACTTCCTTTATGGGATTCTTTTTAGGCCTTGCTTTTTTAGCTATGATGGCAAGTTGTTTAATGTTTAAGATCCTTTCTGGAGCTACGAAAGATATAGGGCGTTATGAGATGCTTCGGAAAATTGGGGTACGTAAAGAATTACTTATAAAATCTATGTATAAAGAATTAGGCATTGTATTTCTATTTCCAGCTATATTGGGTCTTATACACGTTTTGGTAGGAATGAATGTATTTACATTTGTTAAATTTTTTGTGAATCCATATGTGAATATTGGACTTCCGATTTGTATATTTTTAATTATTTACGTTGTTTACTATTTGATCACTATTCAATTATATAAGGGGATTGTCCTCCCAAAGAAAAAATAGAATATAGAATTCAAGGGTCTCAAACTTATTATAGTTTGGGACTTTTGAATATTATTAAGGAGAAATCAAGGAATCCCTCTACTATTTTTAAGGAAATACATCTATACATAGAGATTAGTGTAATTAATTACACTAATTGAATTTTTAAGTGAAATATATCGTATCTGCATCTTATATTTATATAGCTTGTTTAGTCTATAAATACCCCCAAGCTGGTATTTAAAAAAGTATACAGGGAGAAAATGAAATGATAAAGAAAATTTTACCAATTTGTGCGATGGCACTTTTATCAATAGGATATTCATCGTTAGCTAGCGCATCTACTGGAACAACGTCAAAGGGAGAGGTATCAGCACAAGCATTAGAAAAAAAGGAAGCAGAATTTCATGCTTGGCAAAAAGAGGCGTTAGAGAAGAAGAAAGCAGCAATGCAGGAGTAAAAAAAATCATTAGAACGAGCAGAAGCCGTGATTCAGGATCAATAAAAAGAAGTATTAGGGAAAAAGAAAGCAACGATTCAATCACAACAAAAGAATGATATAGAGAAAAAAGAAGTAGCGAAACAATGATGATACCAAGTGCATGTTTTGTGGTATTAGGATCTGTATTTGGATTTATTCGTCGTAAGATTAAAGTATAAAATTTGTATTAGCCTATAAAAAATGGATGAATTAAAAGTGAAACTTGTAAATTTTATTGGATTTCCTTTTATATTAATTTGGTTATTGAGCATATAGGTGAACAGTAATCATTTGGATAGGAACTATGGTTGGAATGAGTTTGAGATATTGAAAAAGCTTTGCGAGGATACGCAAAGCTTTTTGTATAGTTTATTTTCTTTCGATTCACATTGCAAATAAGGAGAAAGAGGATCCTCTATGTTTGAGTTTATAAAAGGTGAAGAGGAAAATTTATTATAACTTTTGTAATAAGCGTTCGCTGCTTTCCATATCTCCTTTACATAAAGGACATTGCGGCTCTTCTTCTAACGAAAAGTTTTTACGCATCCACCCACGGCAGTTTTCTTCTTGGCATTCCCATACAGCAATTGCTTCTGGTTCTTCTACAGGTTTATCATTTTTTCTCCAATACATGTGATCGCTCCCTTAAATTGAAAAGTTTTTCGGAAAAAACAAAAAAGGTTGTTAACGATTTTGTTAACAACCTTTTTATATTAGTTCATTATACTTTATTTTTTGAAAAAATGCGAAGTTTAGTAATTGTTAAAGTATAGCAAAATAAGGATTATAAATCACTGTTGAAAGCTTTGATAATAATTCAATTTGACACGGTGTATGCCCCGTCAACCTTCTCGATATTTTTCTAGCTCTTCTTCATGCTATTGTTTTGTTGACTTTGGAATTTCTATATCATCAATTAGGCGTCGCTGCTGTTGTGTCTTCCAGAATATGCTCGTTGTATGGAAGACTTTTTGTTTTGAAAACACTATGAAGTTTAATAAATTTATCCAGCATAAACGGGTAGTAGGGATCCCAGCTCAAAATTTGGTTGGAGCGAAGAAGTTAGGTGGAAATAAAGGTTTTGAATATACAGTTAAAGCTTATGATGAGAAGGGAGAAGAGAAAGAAGTAACAATTGATGGCGTAGATAAATTACAAAAAGGCTCGTACTGGCATGTCATTACAAGAGGGAAGTTTTTACATGATAAAGTAGAAATAGAAGTAGATAAAATTCCTGATGGTGCGAAGGCGAAGTTAGGATTATAAAGATAAAACCGATTCTCAATGTGGGAATCGGTTTTGTTATTTTATGGTAAAAAATAGAAAGGGAGTGAGAGATATGCTACTCGTTGTTAGCCTTATATTAATTGGGGTTATGTGCAGTATGAGAATAGTATCCTTACATATGATAGAACGAGAAAAGATAGAAGAGAGAGATGTATATTGTCCAAAACGTAATGCGAAAATTTGAAGAGGAAATTCTGCTCCTTTTTGTTCGAAATGTAATTTAATATTTTAACTATAGGAAATCCGAAATCATTTTGTATGGTTTCGGATTTTTTATGCTGAAAATAGAAGAAATAAAGAGCGGAAAAAAGTTTGAACAAGGGATTGAGTATATGAATATTATTGAAGGATATCCCATTATTATGAAGTATTTCGTAGAGATGGATCGAGAAGTTTTGAGGGTTTTATTACCTGATGAAAGAGGGATTCTTCCTACGAGGCCAGAGTGTGATGAATGTTATAAGACTCAATTGGATGGTATTGAGGAGAGTTGACAAAAAAAGAGCTTGAAACTATTCAAGCTCTTTTTTATGACTATTTATGTCCTAAAATATGCTCAATCTCATGCAAACTTAATTTACTTGCCTTAGCAATCGTTTCAAGTGGTATACCAAGATCATACATATTTTTAATCATTTGAATTTTTCCCTGTTGGACTCCTTCTTTTCGACCTTTTTCAATGCCCTGTTGAATGCCCTGTTGAATGCCTTTTTCAATGCCTTTTTCAAGCCCTTTTTTTATCCCTTGTTCCATCCCTCTTTTTATTCCTTCTGTCTCTGCGTGGGCGAATTTTGCTGCTTCATCCATTAAAACTTTCTCCCTTGCGTCATAGGCTTGTCGGAAAGAAGAATCTTGACTCATACGTTCCCATTTATTTATCGCTTTTTGTAAAATAGGGTCTTGGTTCATAGCAATATCCTCCAATAGTTTAGTTAAGTGCTCATCCTCATTTGCTGAAAGCAATAAAAGCCAACGAACAAATGGATCTTTCCACGGATTTACTTTTTCTTCATGCCATTGTTCAGTTAACTTTGGAATTTCTATAATGTGGATTTCAATGTCGTCACTCAGGAGTTTTTGTTGTTGTGTATTCCATAATATGCTTGTTGTATGGAAGGCTGGGTGTTCCGAAAACATTACGAAGTTTAGTAAGTTTATGGTGATGGTTTTGTGAAGTGCACTGTAGGGCATCCCTTTTTGTAGTTGAGATGTGTATAGTCTTCCCCAATAATATAAACTGCGTTTAACCATATCGTGATTATTATTGAGTTGTATTTCTACATTGACTTTTGTTCCTGTGTCTAATGTCGCTGAAATGTCTAAAATAGATAACTTATCCTCTTCATATTCCCTGTGTAAATGTGGATCTTCTAGTTGTAGAGAAGCAATGGGCGACTCTAAAGACTCTTGTAACATAGCATTTAAAAATGCAATTAGAATATCTTCGCTACCATTCGTACCAAACAATTGTTTAAATGCAAAATCAATGCGTAAATTAACTAACTGTTGGTTGAACAAAGTTTGTCCTCTCCCTTATATGAAGGTACTTCTTTCCTTCATTGTACATAAAAAGAACTAGAGTATGCAAACAAGCCATTCTTCTATTTTATTAGAGGATGTTTAGAGATTCCTATCATTGATTACCACGAAAATTTTATTTGGACTGTGTGGGTATCACTTAGTAAAGAAAGTTATGATGAAGTATTAGAAAAGTGGGATGAGAGAGGCCGAGAAAATAGTGATCCTTATTTTGGTTGGTTATCTGTAGAAATACCAGTTTATCCAGAAACATTAAATTTAAAAACAAATGTACATATAAGAGAAGTTGGAATGGCACCGTATGTTGAATTAGAGCCAACCGAGCATCCTTTAGCGATCGAACAAAGAAATGGAATTACTTTAGAGAGAGTTAAAGAAATAGAGGAAATGATCCAACAATATAACTAGATTAGAAGAGAAAAAACGAGTGCTAGCACTCGTTTTTTTATTACACAACCGCAGGATTATAAATCATTGTAAAGTGTCCTGGTAATAATTCAATGTGACAAGGTGTATGAAGCGAACTTTCTCCATCTGTATCTACTTCTTTTTCTTCCTCTGTTTCGATATGAATGGATCTCGCTTTTACGTGGAAGATGTCATTTTCATTTGAGTCTTCAAATAGTTTCTTTCCGATGTAATCTTTAAATGCTTG
>Ga0209795_10002211_pt1 | contig 11009 bp, 10 predicted proteins | sample AgamicOrMarz_FD_187166 | JGI IMG/M metagenome (GOLD analysis project Ga0209795, IMG submission 187166) | Agave microbial communities from Guanajuato, Mexico - Or.Ma.rz (SPAdes) (version 2) | ecosystem: Host-associated > Plants > Phyllosphere > Phylloplane/Leaf | place: Guanajuato, Mexico...
TATTATCGGCAATCATTGAAATATCTATATTAAGTTAATTGAATACCTAATGTTATCTTTTTAACCCATTCTTTTAGCTCCATATCTTCATGAAAATATATATTTGGTTCAATTTCTAAATCAATACATAACAAAAAAATAAGATATTCATGTAGTTGTTCTTCATCAGAAGAGAGGATATTTCTACTCTCTAGGTTTTGAACCCATTTATAAGACCATTGATTAAATTGTTCTCTAGACATATTTCCTTTAAGAACTTTCTCCAATTTGTTTATCAAATCTTGTTTAGTTGGCTGACTTTCAAACATTGATTTCATCTTTCGCTTTCTGAATAACAGCTGTTATAAATGGCGCTTTCGCTTCTGTGTATCCAACTCGGTCAAAACTATATTTTTGAGCCAATTCAATCTTTAACTGATTATATTGATCGCGTATATCTGAATATTTTCTTAGATAATTTCGAAATAAAATATTATTATTCCATTCTTCGCTTTCGTATTTATATATGTGTAAATGGTGTGTTCCTGCTCGCCATAATCCTTTTCTAAAGAACCTTCTATTTGGAAACTCCTGATGAAATATATGTTCATATCCAATATTATTTAGTGGTTCAATAAAGCCAACTACTTCTTCTAGATTACAAACTCCAACCATAATGTCTAATATTGGTTTAGCTCCTAATCCCTTAACAGATGTACTTCCAATATGCTCAATTGATATGGCCGTGTTGTTCATGATATCTTTCAAAAGCTTTTCCTCTTCATTAAAAGATAAGGCCCAATTGGACGTATATTTCTCAATAACTACTCGTTTATCCATATGTATGTCTCCTTATTTTTCTCTTGAATATAATATATAGACTTAGTTACCATAATGTCTCTTATCAGAAGCAATCTTTTGGGATTACAAGAGCAACTGTTATAGAAGATCAAAAGTTATCGAAACCATCTCATGCAATACTAGTAATAAAAAATTCATGGAATAATTACTAAACATTTAAAGCATAATTAAATTAAAAATGGAGGTATTTTGCGATGAAAGATAAAAACCCTATAAGTTCATCAGAAGTAGGTACACTTTGGCTTACATATCAAGAAAAAACGATGATCCTAAGAATATTAGAATATTTTATAGAAAAATCAGATGATCAACAAGCTAAAAATATAATGGGAGGCTTATGGCAGGAACTAAGTTATTATGTAACAAAAATAAAGAAGATTTTTCAGGAACAAGGTATAGCTATTCCTGTTGGATTTAACCAGGAAGATATAAATTTAGAAGCACCAAAGTTATATGATAATGGATTTGATATTATGTTCGTGCGTATTTTAAAAGAAATTAGTATGGGTATGTACACACTTAATATGAATATGGCCTATCAAGATGATGTGATGGGAATTTATGAAGGTCTTACTTCTACCACTCAAAAAATTTATAAATCATCTACTCTTTATTTACTGGAAAAAGGAACTCTTTCTCTTCCGCCAAAAGTAACAATGCCTAAATCCTCTGAGTTTATTGAAAGTAAAAGCTATTTAAATGGATTCAATCCCTTTAATGACAAAAGGGCTTTGAATGACATTGAGCTAGGTTATCTTCATCATGGAATAGAGACAAATAATATTGGAATGCAGCTAATTACTGGTTTTGCCCAATGTGCAGAAGACAAAGAAGTAAAGCAGTATTTTGTAAAAGGAAAAGAACTTGCTAAGAAACAAATAAAAGTATTTGGAGATATACTTCTTGAAAGTGATGTTCAGTTTTCTGCGACTTCTGGGAGCACTGTAACAACTTCTAAAGTAGCTCCATTTTCACAAAAACTCATGATGTTTTGCATTTACCTTCTGAATGGTTTTGGAATTGTAGGAAGTAGTTTCGGGACAATTTTTAGTTTAAGAAAGGATCTATCCATGAAAACAGCATTAATTGCAAAGGATATCTACTTCTTTGCCGATGAAGGAGTGAAAATTATGATCAAAAATGGCTGGCTAGAGGAACCACCTCAAATGGAGGATAGACCAAATTTAATAAAAGAATAAGCAGAGCAAAAGTAAAGTATAGATCAACTACTCTCTAAGATACAGTAACTTCCCACAATTGATTGAAATAAATACTCAATACAAAAAAGAACACTATTTCCCATAAGAAGGGATGGAGTGCTCTTTTTTTAGCAAAATAATTAAGTTTCCCCCGATTATTGCTATTAATTATAATTGAATATTAGTTATCGATGATCTGTCTTCAGAGTTATCAATACTTGTAATAAAATAATTTTATTTTTTTATGATCCCTTAAAATTCAAACCATCCTCGAAGACGAGAAGCCTCCACTATTTTTCGAATTCCTTGTATATAGGCTGCAACTTTGAGATTTGTTCCGAACTTATCGGCTGTATGGACAATATTTAAAAAGCTTTCTGTCATTTTCTCTTTTAAACGTTCATCAACAAGCACTGCTGGCCAGTAGTAGCCTTGATTGTTTTGACACCATTCAAAATATGAAACAATAACGCCTCCAGAGTTAGCGAGGATATCCGGAACTACCATTATTCCTTTTTTATCTAATATTTGAATAGCTTCCTTAGAAGTAGGACCATTGGCAGCTTCAATAACAATTTGGCATTGAAGGCGTTCTGCATTTTCTCTTGTAATAACTCCACCGATTGCAGCAGGAATTAATATATCACATTCTTTCTCTAATAGTTCTTGGTTTGAAATTGTTTCATTATAAAGAGTAGTTACAACACCAAAAGAATCTCTATTTTCCATTAAATAAGGGATATCTAGCCCTTGCGGATCGTATAATGCTCCCAATGCATCTGAAACTCCTACTACTTTTGCGCCTAATTCATGTAAATATTCAGCTAAATAACTCCCTACGTTTCCAAAACCTTGGATAATAACACGCATGCCTTTAATAGGAATATTTTTTATTTCACTTACTAATTGAATTGTATATAAAACGCCTTTAGAAGTTGCTGTTTCTCGTCCTTCTGATCCTCCAAGCATTAAAGGTTTACCTGTGATAAATCCTGGTGAATCAAACTCACGAATGTGATCATATTCATCAAGCATCCACGCCATAATTTGAGAATTTGTATACATATCGGGTGCAGGTATATCTTTCGTTGGTCCGACAATTTGACTGACGGCTCTTACATACCCTCTGCTTAGCTTTTGCAGTTCCGATAAACTCATGTTTCTTGGCTCACATACAATGCCGCCTTTTGCTCCTCCATATGGAAGATCAGTAATGCCACATTTTAAGCTCATCCACCCTGCTAGTGCCTTAACTTCTTCAGCTGTAACATCTGGATGAAATCTTATTCCACCTTTTGTCGGGCCAGTTGCATCGTTATGTTGGGCACGATATCCTTGAAATATTTTAGTAGTGCCATCATCCATTTTAACAGGAATACTTACCTCTAAAAACCTCATGGGCTGCTTTAAAAATTCAAATACTTCTTTTGGATAATTTAGATAGCTAATAGCTTCTTTTAACGTTTCTTGAAATTCCTCTAGAGGATTATTTAACTCTACTGTTTCCCCATGATTTGATGTGTTCGCCATTTTTATAAGTTCTTTTTTCATATGGACCCCTCTTTTTCATTTAATAGTTGCTATTTACAATCTAAAATGACTGACTTTCATTCATTATAGAGGTAGAAAATATAGTGTATTTCATCAAATAAGGTATAAGTAAATATATTTGCCATCTACGCTCTTGCATTCTATGCTCAGGTAAAATAGTAGATATTTCAATACCTTTCATTGCTGTTCTAAATTTTTTTGAAAGGCCAGTAATTAATTCATAATCTTCATAATGAGTCGTTTTTTCTACAATAGAACGCACGTTTTACTCGATTTGTTCCCTTATTACTCATTGTGAATTTTTCCTTTCTATCTTTCATTGTTCAACTCTATTGATATATATTTCAATTCAAGGTACTCATCAATTCCATGATAGCCGCCTTCACGTCCTAAACCACTTTCTTTATAGCCTCCAAAAGGTGCTTGTGCTACTGAAGGTAACCCATCATTTAGACCAATAATTCCATATTCAAGTTCTTCACTAATATGAAAAGCACGGCTGAGATTTTGAGTGAAAACATAAGCTGCTAACCCATAATTAGTGTTATTAGCTCGTTGAATTACCTCTTTCTCGGTTTTAAATGTGGTAATAGGAGCTAAGGGTCCAAATATTTCCTCTTTTACACATAACATCTGATCGTGTACATTCCTAATAATAGTAGGTGGATAATAAAATCCATCGTTTGATTCAGGCTTAGTTCCGACATAGACAGTCTCTCCACCTTGCAATAATGCATCTTCAATAAACGATTTTACTTTGTCTACTGCTGCCTGATCAATTAATGGTCCAATATCTGTTCCCTCTTCATATCCGTTTCCTACCTTTAGCTTTTCTAATTCATTTTTAAAGATTTCAATAAACTCATTTTCAATAGATTCATGTACATATATTCTATTTGTACATATGCAAGTTTGACCGGCATTCCGAAACTTAGAGTTAATTAATCCTTTTGCTGCTTTCGATAAGTTGGCATCTTCCATTACAATAAAAGGTGCATTTCCCCCTAATTCAAGGGAGACTTTTTTTACATTTTCAGCAGCGCCTTTCATTAGTACTTTTCCTACCTCTGTAGACCCTGTAAAAGTTATTTTTCTAACCCGGTGGTCATTCAGCCACGCCTTACCAATCTCTTGTGACTTACCAGTTACAACATTTAACACTCCCTTTGGAACCCCGGCTTTTTCAGCCAACTCAGCTAATTTTAAAGCCGTTAATGGAGTTTCATTTGCCGGCTTTACAACTGCTGTGCAGCCTGCTGCGAGGGCTGGTGCAACTTTTCGTGTGATCATGGCTGCTGGAAAGTTCCACGGGGTAATGGCTGCAATAACTCCTACTGGTTCTTTGCGGATGAGGATCCGTTTATCAGGATGTGAAGCTGGAATCGTCTCCCCATAGATTCGCTTTCCTTCTTCAGCGTACCAAGAAATAAAACTATTTGCATACATAACTTCGCCAATTGATTCTTTTATCGGCTTTCCTTGTTCTTGAGTCATTATTTTTCCAATCTCTTCTTTACATTCATCAATTAAATGAAACCACTTCATCAATACTTGACTACGCTCTTCAGCTGTTCTGTTTCTCCATTGCTTTAAAGCTTGATAAGCAGCATCTACGGCTTGTTTGGCCTCATAAAATCCTCCTTGAGGAATGAGCCCGACAATTTCATGAGTTGCTGGGTTTACTACTTTCTTTAATTCTTTGCATTCGCTGCCTATCCAATTTCCATCAATATACATGCTAAACACTTGATTTTTTGCTTCCGTACTATCGATCTTCATTTTTATTTCTCCTCTCTTAGATATGTTGAACTGCTACTGCAGCTTCTATTGATTCTTCTAAAATTGCTAAACCTTCTTTAAGCTGTTCATCTGTTATTGTCAAAGGCATTAGAATACGAATCACATTTCCAAATATACCTGCGCTTAATAAGAGCAGCCCCCTATTTATTGCCTCATTTACGATTTTCTGAGTCGTTTCTTTATCTGGTTTCTTTGTATGCTTATCTATTACGATTTCGAGCGCACACATTGCTCCAAGACCTCGAGCCCCGTCAACCTGCTCAAAACGAGCAGATAAATATTGAAATTTATTCAATACCTCTTTTCCTAATATTTTTGCTCGATTATTTAGATTCTCTTTTTCAATAATTTCTAAGACTTCCAATGCTGCACGACAACCTAGTGGACTTCCTGAATAAGTTCCGCCCAATTCGCCGGGTTCTGATACATTCATAATTTCTTTCCTACCAATCACTCCACTGATTGGCACCCCAGCTCCCATTGATTTTGAGATTGTAATGAGATCAGGAGCAATATCAAAATGCTCAATAGCAAAATGTTTCCCTGTTCTTGCAAAACCAGTTTGAATTTCGTCGGCAACAAATACAATGCCGTTTTCTTTACAAATTTCATATACTCGTTGTACAAATGCTTTGTTCGGAATAATAAACCCACCTTCCCCTTGTACTGGCTCCATAACAACGGCAGCCACCGTTTGGGGAGAAACCTCTGTTACTAAAAATTGTTCAAATTGTTCAATTATGAATTCATTATATTGCTGTTCAGTCATTTCCTTGGGTCTGCGATACTCATATGGATAAGGAGCCTTATATACTTCAGGGGCAAAGGGACCGAATTCATACTTATATGGTTTAACTTTACTCGTCATTGTCATTGTCATTAATGTACGACCATGAAATCCCCGTGTAAATGAAATAACTCCTTGTCTTTTTGTATATTTCCTAGCAATTTTTACTGCATTTTCTACTGCTTCCGCGCCACTGTTAAAAAAAGCTGCTTGTTTTGGAAAATTTCCGGGTGCCAGTTCTGTCAATTTTTCTGCTAATTCAATATAGGATTCATACATCATGACATTAAAACCCGTATGAATAAAATTTTCTAGCTGTTTTTGGAGAGCCTTTACTACCTGAGGATGGGAATGCCCAACATTCACTGTGCCGATTGCTCCGGCAAAATCAATGAATTTATTACCATCAATATCTTCAACAAGTGCACCATTCGCCTGTCTAACAAAGGCTGTGCATCCATTGCTAATTCCTCGCGGAACTACCCTCTTCCTTCTGTCTAATAGATCCTGAGATTTTGGTCCTGGTATTACCGTATTTAACGTGATATGCTTCTGCATTTTATATGCTCCTTCTATATAAGTTAATAAAATTCGATTTTCTTTATCTCATAATTTTCTCTATTATGTATTAATCTGTTTACTCCCCCCTTTAGTTATGAACATTGCAAGAACTATGCCAAGCAGAAGAAGGCGGGTTTCTTTTAATTTTTCATCGAAAATTTGCTTCTTGGTATGCATGGATGCATACTTTATGTACAGATGTATAAAAAATAAATAAGCGATACAGATTTACATCTGCATCGCTTATTTATTACGAAATAATAAAATTATAAAGAATTATTTTCCTGTTGTTCAATTAAAATCTTCTGATATTTTCGACTAACAGAAGACTGGCTGATACCGAGAGCCTTTGCTGCTTTGGTCGTGGTCTTATATCTCTTCATTGCTAACAAAATTAATTGTTCTTCTACATAATTTTGTGCTTCATGAAGTGGCATAATTTGAGTAAATGTTGGTTTTGCTTTTTTAAAATGATGACTAGCAGATAAAAATTCATTTACAAAGTCACCGTCAATAGTAGAATCATCAGCAGACACAGCTAATCTTTCAATCATGTTTTGAAGCTCACGTATGTTACCTGGCCATGAGTAGACCTCCAATAAGTTAAGTGCATCCGGTGACAAATGATAATTTTTATTATACTTTTTATTTAATTGTTGTAAAAAATGAAAGGCCAATAAAGGAATATCTTCTGATCGCTCACGTAAAGAAGGGATATAAATGGGAATAACATTCAAACGATAAAATAAATCTTCGCGAAATGTTCCTTCCTCAACCATTTTCTCTAAACGTTTATTCGTTGCTGCAACAATTTGTACATTAATAGGTATAGGCGTTGTGCTTCCAATGGGAATAATCTCTTGCTCCTGCAAAACCCGGAGTAATTTCACCTGTAAGCTCAGAGGCATTTCACCAATTTCATCTAAAAACAAGATACCTTGATCTGCTTTCTTAAAATAACCTACTTTTCCATTTTTATCAGCCCCGGTAAAAGATCCTTGAGTGTAACCAAATAATTCACTTTCTAGTAAATTTTCCGGAATAGCACCACAGTTTAATTTTAGAAATGGCTGATTTGATCGACCTCCCAATTGATGAATAGCCTGAGCAATAACTTCCTTTCCTACCCCTGACTCACCATAGATTAAAACTGTAGAAGAAAAATTAGAAATTTTATTTATTTGTTCTACGACTCGTTCCATTTTTGAACTACAATAAATTAACTTTTTAAAAACCTTATTTTTGCTCTTAAATGTATCCAGTTCCTGTTTATATTGATCTGAAATCTTTTTAATTTCCCTCAATTCAGTTTTTAACTTAGTAGTTTCCGTGATATCTCTTGATGCAATAATAATTCGTTCAATTTTTCCTTTTTCATCAAAAATAGGATTTCCCACTGCAAGGATTTTCTTACCATTGTCTGTTTCTTGCACGATTGAAACTTTCTTCTTGTGTTCAATGACTAAACGAGTTACAGATGGACTGAATAGCCCTTTATCCTCTAAATCTATTAAATTTTTTCCAATAAAATCTTTTAAGTCTCTACGCCAGAACTCTGAAATAAAGCTATCGCTGTAACGAATGAGTTCTCCCTTATTGTTTACTACAAGGATCTCATCATATATGGTGGAAAGAATGGCATTTAAATCTTTATTTAAATTTTTTATATGTTCAATTTCCATAGCCATTTTCTCAACCATTGGTAAATCTTGAACAATAATAAGAACCCCTTCCACTTTCTGATTAAAGTTTGTAATCGGACTATAATCAACTAAAACACTTGTTTTATCAGTAATTTCAAGTTCATTTAAAATGGTCTCGTTTGATGAAAATACAGTATTTATATGCTCACCATTAAAAAGGGTTTTAGCAGACTTATTCATTACATCCTCACGGATCATTTTCATCATTTTTATTCCTGAATCATTACAATTAACAATTTTCCTCTCTTGATCTACCACAAAGATTCCCATGGGAATAGAAGTGAGAATGATTTTTAATAAATCAAAACTATGTCTATTTTCTTGCTTGAAAAGTTCAACTAATACGTCTTCCCTTCTTATATAACCTATAACTTCTTCTTGTTTATCTTTAACAAGAGCGATAGGTTCTCCAATGATTTGAAAAAGGAGAGGTAACGAAATTGTTTCATTTAATTTACATACATTTTCTAATGGAACAGAATTTTCTACTAAGTCTGTAAGTGTAGCACTTTGCTCTGTTTGATTAGATAATAAAAAATCTTTCAAACGAATATAAGAAAATAGTTGACTGTCTTTCATAAGGAAAAGAAACGGATCAGAGTAATTTTTCAGTCGATGTTGCCACCCCTCTTCAGGGCAATCAATTGATATTGAAATAATTGGTCTTATTTTCTCTTTAGCTAGTAAAAACATAGATGTTCCTCCTTCTATCTCCTTATTTTATCATTTGAAAAAATCTGATTATATGAAAATAATTGTTTTTTCTATTGAACCTATCACAATTGTAGTATTTCCTCTCACTGGGAAAAGAGGAGATGGTTATTCATCTCCTCTCTGACAGCTTTCCTCTTTACTGGTTTTCAATTGAAAAGGAATCCTCTTTAACAAAGGCAAGTACCATGCCAGGTATTACACGATCTCCTTTTTGCACCTCTAAAGAATGTATTTTTCCACTTAGTTCAACCCTTACAGTTTCGATATTTCCTTCCCTATTCCTTATCGTAAACAAAGGTTCCCCTTCATATATTTGTGAGTGAATTTGAATGAATATATCTTCAATAATTCCATAACATGAACTCATAATAAATTCATGACTAATCATATTATAATCCCCTTTCATTTTACCTGCTGGAAGCTCTAATAGGAGGTAAAGAATTATATCTGCTGCAAAACTAGCTGTAAAAACGCCTTGCACTTAATAATATCTACCATCTTAATCCCTAGCTTTTCTACCCATAGTTCCCCATCTTCCATATCATCGTTACATAATAGAACCATATTTCCTGTTTGGATAGAAATGACCATGGCTTTTCCACAAAACATATTTGAGTAAATAATTGAAAAGTCATATCGACAATCATCTGTTGCAATACAATAATAATAAACGACCGGTGTTTCCTTTTTTTCTAGCAAAATTTCCATTATTGTTATAAGAATTCCTTTCATAAAATTTATTTTCACAAGAATTGAATATTGCCTCTTATATGAATTACTCATAAGGCAAATTAATCTTCAACATAATAATAAGTTCCGACATCTAATTACATATTCGCGGTTACACTATTCTAACAGTAAACGTTTACAATTCTTTTACCTCTTCAAACTGGAATTGAGGAGGTTTACAAGTAAATAATTTTGTTAAATAAGTCAGGTAAATGAGACCGACCCCTGCCCAGATAAGACCTAATATGAGGGAGTCTGGACTTAGGTTAATCCATAGGACAACCACTGTTGCTCCCCCTATCCCTGGTAACACGAGATAGTTTATAAACCCCCAAATTGTCTTATGTTGCTTCTTTCTTATTACATAATGTACAACTACACATATATTCACAAAAGTAAAGGCAATTAAGGCCCCAAAGTTAATGAGAGAAGTAGCCGTTAACAGATTAAAAAATATTGCCGATAATGAAATAGCCCCTACAAATAGAACATTTAAAAAGGGTGTATTCCAACGAGGATGTATATAGCCAAAAAACTTTTTTGGCAGTACATTGTCACGGCCCATTACATACAATAGTCGGGATACACTCGCATGTGACGATAGCCCAGAGGCGAGAGTTCCTGTTACAGTGCCTGCTAAGAAGAAAGCCTGAAATAATTTCCCCCCTACATATAAAGCGATTTCTGGAGAAGTTGCTTCAAGGTCGCTAAAGCGCGATATATCTGGGAAATAGGACTGTGTAAAATAGGAAGCCCCTATAAATAATATCCCTCCTACAAGAGCTGTTAGGAATATCGCCCGCGGAATTGTGCCTGTTGGATTAGCTGTTTCTTCAGCCATTGTCGTTACTGCATCAAATCCTAAAAATGAAAAGCAAAGAATCGTAGCTCCGGATATTAAACTTGATAGCTGCATATCTGGTTGAAAAAAGGGTTGAATGGAAAAAAATCTGCCTGTTCCTTCTTCACGAGATAATCCTGTAACAACTAAAATAACAAAAATAATTATAACTAATATTTGGAAGGTGACTAAGACATTATTAAAGTTTGCAGTAGCATTAACACTAAATAAATTTATAAACGTCACTACACCTACAAACCCCACAATAAATAACCAAGATGGGA
>Ga0209795_10002212_pt1 | contig 11002 bp, 16 predicted proteins | sample AgamicOrMarz_FD_187166 | JGI IMG/M metagenome (GOLD analysis project Ga0209795, IMG submission 187166) | Agave microbial communities from Guanajuato, Mexico - Or.Ma.rz (SPAdes) (version 2) | ecosystem: Host-associated > Plants > Phyllosphere > Phylloplane/Leaf | place: Guanajuato, Mexico...
TAAATGTTGTCCATATTCGTTTGGACACCTTAACGTTACACCTCTAACCACTCTTTTACACCTACTTTTCTAACTTCATCAATATGATTAGTAGAAAAACTCTATCATAACTGAACATCAAAACGTGAAACTATTTCACCAATCCATGGCATAATTCGGTCGTGCCAGTTAGCCTCTGTGAGTAATTCTATATATTTTTGTTCTGTTAACGTTCCTTTATATAAATCCTTACCTAGCTCATTAGGATGGAGCGTCGTTGTTAAAAATAGGATTTGAACGTCTGGATTAGGGACTGCTTTTCCTAACTCGTTTTTATATTTCGTGATAAACATTTCAACATACTCTTTGTTGTTAAAGAAGTCTTTGAAGAATGAAATTTTTTTATTTAGCAGGTTAGAGACATACTTCTTTTCTACACTGTTATGAAGTGTTCCAACAATAAAATAAAAATTTTCTCGAGGGATATTGTAACTAGAACAGCGTCCAATAATTTCATTGATTTTGTCAATTAAGCCATCTCCCCGTACAAACCCTAAATCGGGAAATAATTTAATTGCTGCTACAGCTTCTTGATTAAGATAAGCTACGACCACGCCTTCAGTTTGGTGTTTAAATCTTATTCCTGGAACAGGGACGTGCTTCTGTAGAAAGGCCTCTAACATTTTATTTAACTCAACGGATACACGTCGAGACGATTGTTTTTGATTACCTAATTGTTTAGTCAACTTTTCCTCTTTAAAATAAACATCTGTCATTTTATGAAATAGTTTGGCCTCAAAATGAGCTAAACTTTCCACTAAAGAGATGTTTAAACCGCTAACATTATGACTTTCTTTACTGCTTTTTAGAAGTTGTAAGTCTGTTTTATCCTCATTTGGTAGGACGTCATCAAATAGATGTAATAATTTTGTTTGCATCTCCAATAGTTGATTCATCATTGCTTTTACTTCACTTACATCTTTTTCTAGGTGTGTTAATTTTTTATCGGTGCTTTGTTGCCATTCGTTTATCTCATTCATAAATATAACCCCCAGTTACTTTTTGTTTTGCTAATCCGAGTATAACTCAGACAATAATTATTGTCTATATATTGTCTGAAATATTTTCCGTTTATATCCGTTAATTTTTTACAAAAAAAGGTTTTTTGTAACCTAGAGCGAATGTTTCATTCATTGCCTTTGAAAGGGGAGCTACTATGAAGAAACATCCAGAACGTTATATTGTCGCAGCCATGATGATAGGATTATTTATGGCGTCACTCGACAATACGATTGTCTCAGCAAGTTTAAACAGCATTATCGAGAAAATTGGTGGATTTGAAAAAATGAGTTGGGTATTCACCGCTTATATGTTGGCATCCACTTCGACGTTGCTCATTTTCGGTAAATTGTCGGATATTTATGGGCGAAAATTATTCTTTTTAATTGGTATCGCTGTTTTCGTGGGGGCATCTGCTTTGTGCGGGACAGCTCAGACAATTGAGCAGCTCATTGCATACCGTGCGTTACAAGGTATTGGGGCTGGCGCTTTACTACCAATTAGTTTCACCATTATCTTTTCAGTCTTTAACGACCCAACCAAAGCGGCTAAAATGACAGGTATCTTTGCTGCTGTGTTTGGCTTATCTTCGGTATTGGGTCCGCAATTAGGTACCTGGATTTCGGAAGGAATGGGGTGGCGTTGGTGTTTCTATATCAACGTTCCTTTAGGAATTGCATCATTTCTTATCCTAACCTTCGCCTTAAAAGAAACGAAAGCCACAGAGAAGCCAAAAATTGATTATCTAGGGACTATTCTTTTAATCATTACCGTTATTTCTTTAATGCTGGTATTTGAATTTGGAGGAAAAGATTATGAGTGGGGAAGTAAACAAATTTTAGGTCTTGCTGGTATTTCTATTATCGGTCTTATTCTTTTTATTTTTGTAGAGAAAAAAGCATCTGAACCTATCTTAAATCTTTCCATGTTTAAGCATAAAATGATAGCGGGAACGAGCTTTATCGTGTTCTGTCAAGGTGTGTTGATGTTCTCTGCTATAACATATATTCCGATATTTGCTACAGGTGTATTAGGGAGAGAAGGGTCAAATGGATTGTTAACACCTATGATGCTATCGCTTATGATAGGTGCTTCTCTCGGGGGAATGTTAATTACTAAATTTGCTTTCCGCTCGTTTTATCTATTTTCAATGGCAGGTGGAATAGTAGCTAGTTACTTACTATTCTCTGTCAATCAAGATACGGACTACTACAAAGTTATTCTTATTATGATTGTGTTAGGATTATTAGCAATTGGGCCGCTAATGAGCGTAGCACAAAATGCGGTAGCAAATGCCGTTCCAAAAGACCAATTAGGGAGTGTCAATTCCATCGTCGCATTTTTTCGTAATATCGGAGGTATCTTTGGTGCATCCATTATGGCGACCATCGTGAATAACTCTCTTGAGTCCGATATTAAAGAAAAATTAAGTCATGCATCAATTCCTGCAGACAAACTAGAACAGTTATCGAATCCAGAAGTCTTACTTCGAGCAACAGACCAGATTCCAGCACAAGTGGTGGCGATATTACGAGATTCTTTATCTTCTGCGATTAGTCATGGTTTTCTATTTGCTTTAGGGGTTTCAGCTATTGGTTTCTTATCTGCATTCCTTGTAGGAAAAGCGCGCTATGATGTAAGCAAATTAGGCAAATAAAAAAAGGTGTCCCGAGTGCGGGACACCTTTTTTCACCAATCATATTCTGTCACATCTAATTTTTCTTTACATACTTCGCAATAAATGGTTTCAACACAGCCTAAGGAAGTGGGAGTGAATGAGTAAGTTAATCTTGTACCAACTGCGTCTGTATACACGTCTTCACATCCATTTTTCTTATCCCATTCTTTAATTTTTTCCACCTGTTCCTCAGATAATACAAAGTTCATACCCTTCATCATGACACCTACCAATTATTGTTTCTTATAGTTTATCATTGGTATGGATACGAATATAGAAAGGGAAGAGGTTTTTATATTAGATTTACTTTTAAAGTAGATGTAAACTGTTTACGTTTAACGTAAACGTAATTTGGAAATTGAGACATTCTACCTACTGACACTTACTAAGATTTGGTATATCCTATTTTTGGACGTAGAGTTACGAATTTCTAGCGTACATACATAATTTAGAGAATAGGAAGAGGGACGTCATGAAAAAAGAAAGATGGTTATTAGGCGCTACAATACTTGTTTTATCTTTAGGTTTGGCAGCATGCTCTAGTAGCGAAGCAGAAAAGGCAAGCGGAGACAAAGCAGAAGTTGAAGAAAAAGATACTACTAAAAAAGAGGAACCTGCTAAAGAATTAAACCGCGATGCAAAGTTTGACAAAGAAAAAGATAAAGCTTCCCACAACATCACAACAAAAAAAATTGGTGAAACAATTAAAGTCGATGACTTTAATGTTACGGTAAATTCTCCTAAAGTAGTGCCAGATAGTGAACTATCTAAAAACAAAAACGGACAGTTTATCTCTTTAGATATCACGATTGAGAATACGGGAAAAGAACCGCATAGCATTAGCGAACTTGTGCACTTTACTGTAGAGAAAGGGAATACACAATACTTTGCCACGGTAGTAGCAGGAGCGACCGAAAACCACATCAACGAAGAAATACCAGCTGGAGAAACGAAGAAAGGTATTGCTACGTTTGATGTGCCGAAAGAAGGGGACCTTGAATTTACCTTCAACGGCTTTAGTAAAAATAAAGGCGCATGGACATTTAAACAAAGCGATATTCAACAAGCACAATAATAAAAAGCCTCGTCTTATAGACGGGGCTTTTGCTCATTTAGTATAAATAAATTTAATTATTTAAGATTCTCTGTAATTCTTACTTTTCCACTTCTCTACAATTAGTTTTTCTGTATCCGTTATAATTGCTACTGCGGATTGTGTGCCGCATATCTCTTCTAATCGTTCTTTTACTTCATCAAGCGTATTGCAATCTTTTTCAGTCAGTATCACTTGGGATTCTTCCACCGAGTTATTATCTCTTATTTCCCTTACTTGTATGATGTATCGGTCGAAAGATTCCAGTTCATTAGGATACTTACAAAAGATATCTTCTACATGTGTATGCACTTCATCTAGCAAATCCTCTATATCGGCTTTTGCGTATAACTCATTTTTAGGGATATCTACAGATTCATCTTCTAAGATTACGCTTCTTAAACAAGTTTTCCCCTTGTTAGTGTAAACACCTGTACATTGTACTGCTTCAATAATAATAAGCGGTCCTGTTGTATCTGATAACAGTCGAAGCCATAAATAATGTTTGTCTGATGTATATCCATCCTTTTTGTTTGTTATTTGATGGTAATAGGAGTTTTGTTCTAGTTGCTTTTTAATATAATCTTTTACATCGCTTGTTGTACACAACATGTTTTTACTTAGACGAGAAATTTTATTATAGAGTTTTCCATATTGAGACCGTTTTCCCGATGAAAAATAGCCTTCAACTTCCTTGCTAATAGGATGTAGGTCGATTTTTTCTAACAAATTAACTTGTAATTTTAACAATTCACCATTTGACCGTGTGGAAGGGATAATTTGAAGTTTCCCTACGTGTTGTTCCCATTCTGCTAATCTACTTTGCTCTTGTGCAAGTTCATTCGTTTTGTTCATTATCGATTCCTACTTTCTGTAAATTATAGTCATGCGCTTATATTATAAATTCAGTTTTATAACCTGGGATAAAAAATAGTATATTATGCGCTCTTTCAAATTTATGCATGTATAAGTAACATAAGATTGGAAATAATTTTGTAATTATCAAAAAAGGGATGCAGACATGATATTCTGTATCCCTTTTAGTCTTTAATTGGCTGAAACAACTGAGTTGCTGTATTCCTCTTGTAATTTAGCCTCCATTTCAGAGGTCATTCCTTGATTTCTAAGTGTTTCAATATCCATTCCTGTTTCTGCTTTAACATACTCATTAAACGTTGCCATACCTTAAACATCTCCCTTTTATCATGTAATGTTGTTTATTCCTTGAGTGTACATGCTTCTTTTACTATAATTACTTTTTTAATCTTTAGGTAAAAAAACTGACTTTTCTTTTTTGGGAGAATATAATTCTTTTTAATTATTGATATACAGAAATAAGCGAAAAAAAAGATATAAAAATGGATACAAAACATATTCATTCATTATACTTTCCATACACTCTAAAAGAGGATGATGTGTATTTTTAGTCAACATCCAAATAAGGTCTTTTAGTTTTAGGATTATGAAGGAGGGGATTTTTATGAAAAACCATTGCGTGTTCCAAACGAAGGCAAAAGTTCGAATTATCGATGAAGATAGTCGTTATCACAACCAAGTCGGTGTCATTATTGACCACAGCAAGTATTCGCTTAAAGTTGTTATTGAGTTTGCTAATGGAGACAAACGTTCTTTTCTGAAAAATCGCTTAACCTCTTATCTTTCTCCTAAAGAACTTAGTCAACTAGAATTGATTCATCAGGAAATGTTAATTGATATGTCTTTACAGCTGGGAGATAAAGCTTGGTTTGAAGAATTAATAAAACAAAAACCTACGCCGAAAAAGGAATTGTAAAAGAAAGTCTGAATGTGCCATTTCGACATGATAAAATAAAAAAAACAAAAAGGAAGGTACATGTATGACTTCAGATTCAACCTATTGCTTGCTCGCTTATATGTCGGTTGCCGACTTTAATGCTGACAAGCTAACACTTCATCGTTATTCAACTCTCCAAAGAACTTCATCAAACACTTCTTAATCTTCATCAAATTAATACAGTTACCAATCAACCTCTATCAGAATTCGCTTTCGTTTTTGCAAAAGGCGCATCGTATCCAACATCCTATGAAAAATTTTGGTCTGTTCGTAACTTAAGAAGAGGAATAACGACACAACTTTTAGGTTTTTATTATATTGAGCGAAAAAATGCAAAGGGAATGTGCATCCAAGAACAATATGAATGGGCAGAAGATTTTGATTGGGAACTAGAAACCTGGACAGAAGAGGGGTATACAAATATTTGTATTCTAAACACCAATGAATCAATAAATGGAGCTTATTATATCGAGCGTGATATTGAGCATAAATGGGGTAAAAAGGAACATCCGCTCTTTTGCGGTTAATGTATACTATAATTCAAGCTTACGTTAAAAAAGACTCTTATAAAGGAGTCTTTTTCTATTTAGGCTAAACCTTTTTACTCTTCATCTTCATCCTCTAAAATAGATACGATTTGAAGTTTATCAGGATTATTTATACATATCCATATAGGACAGTCAAAACTTCTATCATAATATCTAAATACGTCTTTTAGGTGCATTTTGCATGAAAGTTCAATGTGAGTAAACACATAATTATCAGCATCTTCATCTTCTAAGAATTCCGCAAAATCACTATGAAACACTTCACTATTATCTAGATAATCTCTAATTGCATCATATAATTTCGTAATAACTGCTCCACCATTTAAAATTTCTTTTGCCAGTTTAGTTTTATCAAAATAATCCAAAATATCAGCCTTAATTAGTGCAGCGGTATCGTTATTAACCTTCTTTAAATAATCATTTATAACTTTTACATCCATAAAATCGGCTGTTTCCTCTTTTGCCACTTCCACTTCATAAAGAATTGGCCATTTAGATGTTACTGGAAGATTAGGGTCTTCACTCATATAAATGCCCACTCCTTCTTGTAAATCCGATATTTTGGAAATGGTATGAACGGGGTCAATCTCAAAAGCATTAAATTTACGAGAGCTACCATGAAATAAGGTTACTGTTTTTGGCATATTTATCAATCTCCATTCTTTTTTTATCTTCTCACTTAAATATTTTACCAGGTTCTTTCAAAAGGTGAAAAAATTATTATAATAATTATCTTTTTTACGTTTTTTTGGAAAAAGTAAACCGTATCTTCCAGTTATTCTTTCCAATGTAAACCTGAAAAAATAAAATATAAATAGCGCCTGGAATAATTAGGCGCTATTTTTCATGTGCAAAAAATGTGATTTTTTCTTATAATATAATGATAAAACTTATAGAAAGAAGCGGTCTTATGGAAGATTTGCAATGTATGGTTATCGAAGAAATAACAAAATTTTCGGCCGATTGGAAATTATGGGGATATGAATCAACTTTAGCTGTGTATCATCATGATTGGGCAGTGAGCAAACATCGTCCAATTTTACATATGACATTAGAGAAGAATGAAAACTGCATACATATTGATATGTATATGGATTGTAATAGCCTTAGTCTCGGATTAATGCCCTCAAAAAATTCGAAAATTCATGTGTCCTGCATTCCTACAGAAGAAACAGATATAAAAGTTTACAACTATTTATCAAACGATTTAAGAAGTCGCTTCAAAAATTTAGAGGCTTTAAAGGTCGTTCATTAACAATTGATTAGCCACTTAAATCAAATATACGTTTAGAAGAAATTTACAAACTATAAAAAGGCAGGGTTACCTGCTTTTTTTTATTTATTGCTTACGAAATTACACCATATAAACATAGGTCACTTTAAAGATGTTCTTATTAAGAATTTCAAAAATGTTGAAAGAATATTCACAATTTTATGTTATCTTTATTAAGAATAAAAAAAAGAGGAGTGGAGAAGATGAACAAAGCCAAAGATATAATTCAAGATGCTATTGATAAATATTTAAAAGACATGGTAGAGGAAGAGGTAAACCTGTCAAAAATTACAGAAAAAAATATAGAGGAATTACCCGATAACAAAGCTTTAGTTTTTTACTCGAAAAAAGGCCTCCCTTTTTCAATTATGCATTACTATGAAGTAAAGGACTTCATTGGTATCCCAACTGTTATGACAGTAGTGGATAAATTTTGGATAGCGGATTTTACAGGTACGTATCACCATGATTGTGATGCAAAAACCGTTTTAGCAATGGCTCGTGGTTTTGCTCAGTAAACAGTTTAACACTGCGATTTATTCGTAGTGTTTTTTTTATTTTTATGCGTAATAATCTTTTAAGATAGGTTCCAAATTATCGTGCATTCTTCCAAAAGTTTCTTTATAATAGAGCTTATGTAAAAGGGGAAAGGGGTAGTGGAAATGTTATCATCATTTCAACCAAGCGACGTTTTTCAACAATATGTTACTAAATGGATTGAACAAGGTTTTTCTATTGGGATAGAAATTCATGAAATAGACACTCAAACGGTAGCTACGCAATCTGTTGCTACAATGACATTAGAAAAAGGTACAAATGCCATTAACATTTCCTTCATGGCAACTTTCAAAAAGGGATGCACACCTTCATTAGAGCATATTGATAATTTAAGTCTTTCCTGCTTACCTGGTGAGAATGCGGACTATGAGGTTTATCAGCTGATTCGTAAAGATGTGGAAAAGTGCATTCAGTCAGCTAGTAAAATGAACCTTATACATTGACAAAAAAGGATGGAATTATTTGTACAAATTAGCGAGTTATCAGGATGGTCAGCTATTATATTGGGAGACTTGGCATGGTGATAAAAGTCTTATAATTCACGAAGGAATAGTTGGTCATCCAGGGAAGACATACGAAAGAAAATTATTTAGAACTAAGAAATATGAATCCGTGATGAAAGCACTTGTAAAAGAAAAACAAGAAGAAGGTTATGAGTTAGTAGATGAAGATGAGCTGATTGGGTTTGTTGTTCAATATCCTTATGAAGAAGGAAACGAACAAGAAGCATTAAATAAACGAGACAAGGTAGAAGGTATTTTAAATGAGCATTTAGGATGGACTGGGAATGGACATGCAGATGGAGGAAAAATTGGTAGAGGAACAACCAATATTTTTTGTTATGTCTTGAACCCTGAAGTTGCTGTTAAAACAGTTCTTAAAAAATTGCAAGAAAAGAAGCAGGCTGATGATGTCATTTTAGCTTATTTAGATAAGGAAGAGGATGACTATGTGGTTACTTATCCAAAAGGTGCAGATTTTGATATATAAAGATTGAGGTAGTATAACTCAGAAAAGTTTATTTTTGGAACCATTGTGTTTCTTACGCAGTAATTCTATAAAATTTATGGCCTTATGTCTCGTTAAACACTAGTTAATAAGGTTAGCTGCTTTACCATCTTAATTTTACATACATTTTTATCGAAACTTCATAGATTATCGTCGAAAGCAGGACACTTATGGTTATTTATCTTTTAATATTTTTTGTTTTGGTTGGGCTTATTTTTATGTGGTTATCTTGGAAAACTCCTTATAGAGAGATAAGTGATATACCTGATTTATGGCTAATAGAAGTGCTAGGAATGATAGTTGAAAAAATCTTTAAAGTCTCAGCTGAGAAAGTCTTGCGCTTTAGCCTTTTTTGCTTTGGATGTGTATGGTCTTTATTTTTTCTTTTTGTAATATTTACTCATCAGTATTAACAAAGAAGTAGTCGCCATCGGCGACTTTTTTATTTTTCTAGGAGGATGGAATTTTGAATTTAATTCTAGATTATGTAAGAAATATGCTAATTTATGCTATAGTTTTACTCCCTATATATATTATAGGACGATTCCTTTACATTAAACGGAAAGGAAGAAAGATAGATTGGAAGAGAGAAGGGATTTTAACTATCTTTTCTTTGTATAATATCGCATTAGCCTCTCAAACTATCATTCCGAATTGGAATGCAGGAATTGAAACAGACACGGGTGAACCGTTTATAGAATTTTCTCTTGTGAATGACCTGTCTCACTTAAATTTTATTCCATTTCATACAATTTATGATTTTTCATTTAATTCCAATCCAGGAGTAGACGAGTGGAGTAGTGTAGTTCTTGTTAACCTTGTTGGTAACCTGGTGATGTTTGTACCTATAGGATTTTTAGCTCCAATCATTTGGAAAAGACTAAACTGTTTTAGAAACACGTTAATTCTTGGTTTAAGTGTAACTTGTTTTATTGAATTCGTGCAGTATTTTATCGGACGAAGTTCTGATATCGATGATGTTTTCCTTAATACCATAGGAGTTCTTATGGGATATTACATTTTTAGTTTCTTTTATTTTTTACTGAAGAAACCGATATTGAAAAAAGAGAAGTTGTAGTAAATACAGCTTCTCTTTTTATTTTTTAAACTCTAATAGAGCATTAAACTACAAGAAAAAATATCTTTTATTGAAATTTTTACGTGCAAATCTATAAAAAAATCTGAAATCCTATTTTTTATGTTGTATACTATTTTAGAAGTTAGGTGTACCTACTTTTTAAATATACTTTTAATAGAGAAAAGGGGTTATGGGATGTATCTATTAACAAAAGCAATCGACGATACGGTACTTTATTGGCAAGTATGGGAATACGAAGGTCTTTTAATTGAAATGCAAGGGGAAGTGGGAAAAGTTGGATTTGGTACAAAAACACCTCTGGCTATGATTAAAGATGTTCAATTACATATGGAGACCCAAGCTTTAACAAAACAAAGCCAAGGTTACTCGTTTTTTGAAAAAGGAGATAGCACATTGTTAATAATACAAATTCCACTTACCACAGACGATGCATTAAAAAAAGAAGAATTAATACATAAAGCAGTGAATGGCCTTAATCTGGCATTATATTGGTCAGGGAATGGAACGGTTAGTTTGACCGAAACCAGCGAAGATTATCTTGAATTAAGATGCAAGGTAATAGACCCAGAAGCTGCTACTGCTTCTATCGAAAAAATGTACCAATCATTAGAATTAGGCAATGATTACATGATTTCTTATGATGATAATGAAACAACAGAGGAGTTAAGAGAGCTAGAAAAAGCTTTTTGACATGTAAAAAGAAGTTGCGAACTATAGGTTTGCAACTTCTTTTTGTTTCAGTTAAAATGTCATTTCTTCTGGTAACATTTCTAATCCATTATCAACAAGAACTGCTTCGGTTCCAATAAATTCTCCATCAGCAGCTTCCGTATACTTTTTACAATCATTACAGTACACTTCAACTGCTATTTCAGATTTATGCACCTCATAATA
>Ga0209795_10002213_pt1 | contig 10989 bp, 10 predicted proteins | sample AgamicOrMarz_FD_187166 | JGI IMG/M metagenome (GOLD analysis project Ga0209795, IMG submission 187166) | Agave microbial communities from Guanajuato, Mexico - Or.Ma.rz (SPAdes) (version 2) | ecosystem: Host-associated > Plants > Phyllosphere > Phylloplane/Leaf | place: Guanajuato, Mexico...
TATCTATAGCTAGAAGGAGGAGGCATTTTGAAGTTTTATTCGATTCGAGAGATGACGAATGAATTTAATACGACTCATAGAACCCTTAGGTATTATGAAGAAATCGGCTTATTACACCCATCCTATACTGATAGTGGTAGAAGAAGGTATTCTCATAAAGATCGTACACGTCTTTATTTAATTCAAAGGGGTAAAAATTTAGGCTTTAATTTGCAGGAAATAAAAGAAATGATTGATTTATTCATGCTCGATGGAACAGGTGAAAAACAATTACAAAAAACAATTGAATATGGAAATCAAAAAATTTTAGAGTTAGATAAAAAAATTAACGACTTAATCCAATTAAAAGAAGAAATTATGAGAATGAAGAGTAATCTTGAGCAGAATTTATTAGAAATCGAATGAAATACTTCCGGAAAAGGATGTGGAGGTTTAATGAATTTATATAAAGAAGATCGTAATCTACAGATGATTTTAGGAAAATATTTTAATGAAGATTTTTTTATATGGGCTAATAGAGAATTAGAAGAATTTGGTGAACTTTGTGCGAATGAAATCGATCAACGTGCAATTCACACAGACCGAGAAGGTCAACCACGTTTAATCAAATATGATGCATATGGTAATGATATTTCACATGTTTGGGTAAATGAAGGTTATAAGCAAACTGTAAAAGATACTTATAATAGAGGGATTGTTAGCTATATTCATAAGCCAATTCCCGAACTTGGTATAAAGGGGAATTATATTTATTCCTATGCGCAAGGTTACTTATTATCGCAGACTGAAGCTGGTTTTTATTGTCCAGTAACATTATCAATGGCTGCTACGTTTTTAGTTGAAAGATATGCAGATGAAGCATTAAAAGAAAAATATCTCCCTCATTTATTATCGACAGGCGAAATCGAATTATATGAAGGAGCAACTTTTTTAACTGAAAGACAGGGTGGTTCAGATGTTGGAGCCAATGTAGTGAAAGCAGTTAATGAAAATGATTACTATCGTATTTACGGAGAGAAATATTTTGCTAGCAATGCAGGTCAGTGTGGTATTACAACGATTTTAGCAAGAATTGAGGGAGCACCTTCTGGAAGTAAGGGGTTAAGTTTATTTTTAGTTCCTTGGAAGAATGATGATGGTACAAATAATGGATTCACGATTCGTCGCTTAAAAGATAAGCTAGGTGTAAGAGCTGTTCCATCAGGAGAAGTAGAGTTTAATGGAGCGAAAGCATTTCTAATCGGAGATCCTTCTAGAGGAATTAACTATATGATGGAAGCATTGAATTTATCTAGAATTTGTAATGCTGTAGCATCAGTCGGAATTATGAGAAGAGCCTATGTGGAGGCGAAGAAATATGCTGAAAATAGACCGGCATTTGGACAAATATTAACGAATTTTCCAATGATAAAAGAGACATTAGCAAAACTTGCAACCATACAGGAAGTTCAGACAAGTGCAGTATTTAATTTAGTGGCTTTATATGATCGAGTGGTTGGGAAAGAAAATGGAACAAGCGAGGAACAAACATTAGTAAGACTTTTAATCGCTTTATTAAAAATGCGTACAGCTGAAGAAGCAATTCATTTCTCCCACGAAGCGATTGAAATGCATGGAGGAAATGGTTATATTGAAGATTTTGTTACACCACGTCTTTTAAGAGATGCGCAAGTACTTACAGTCTGGGAAGGAACAGCGAATATTTTAGGTTTAGAGATTTTGAGACTGTTTAACAAAATAAATGGTTATCAAGTCTTTAAATCATTTATTAAAGAAAAATTAGTAAATACACCTCAAACATTAATAGATGAAAGTGAAATCATTAAGAAAAAGTTGGAGGAGTTAAATGAAATCGTTCAATATACAGCTACTTTAGATTCTAATACCCAATCATATAATGCTAAGAAAATAGCAAATAGAATGGCAGATTTAGTTGAAGCAGTTACTGCTCTTGAAGATGCAAAAGATCATATTCGAAAAGAGTACATTGCAAAAATATTGATCCATGAACGATATTTTAAAGATGAAATAAATAAAGAACAAATTCATTTAAAGTATTTTGATGAAATAGTTGGTTATAAAGTTTCGATAAATAAATGATTATAGACACCTATTTAAAATAAAACACATGAATAGAAGAGTATGGATAGCATTTATACTAAACCTATAAGAATTTTTATTAAGTATATAACTCTATAAAATACACCCCTAATGCCAGGTTACTTTCATTGGAAAAAAATGGCAGTGTGCAGGATCTATGCTAGAACAAAATCCAAACTTTTTTAATGCAGACTTAGTTTGAGGGTTCACACTGATTAAAAGGTGCCAAATATTACCAAAGTACATTTAGAATTACAAATTTTGTTGCTATTTTATAATAGTTATAGCTATCAATTTAGAAGAGTAACTTCCAAGTTTTGCAATTCTTCTTTTTACTCCAATATAGCGGAATGTTCAAGGTGAAAACTTTTGTATACCCGATTTAATAACTAGTATTTCGTGGCGGAGCAATCGGTTTTGAAACGAAGTCTCGGAGGTTCGAACCTTACTTAGTCAGCCACACTAGCTCAAATGGTAGAGCAATTGTTTTGTAATTAGTAGGTTAGGTGTAAAGGATCTCTTAAAATGCATTTTGGCTAACCTTAGCTCGGCTGGGTGTATGACTGCCTTGTACGCAGGAGGTGATCGGTTCGATCTCGCTGGACTCCGTACAACATATTTAAAAGAAACTCTGTTTAGATAACGGAGTTTCTTTTGTTATTTTAGAATAATTAAAATAGTAGGGATTAATAAAAAAAGATTAATAATTAGTTAAAATATGCTAAATTCCCCCAAATTGTATCCAAGTAGATAAGTATATAATAATAAAGTGCCATTTACTTGGAATAAAGTCAGTGGACTTTTGTTCTTTATTAAGAATAAAAACAAATATAAAATAAAAGGAGATTTGGGAATGAAAAAGAAATTATTATCAGGTGTATTAGCAGGAGTAACAGTATTAGGATTAGCACACAATGCAATGGCAGCAGGAACTACAGCTACAACTACAGCTCAATCAATCATGGCTGATCTTAAAACTGAAGGTACTTTTGCACTTGTAGAAAATCAATTCTATCATTACAATTCAGCAATTGCTGCAACTTACTTTACAAATGCTTATAATGGTAATGTTACATCTTCTGTTTCTGGACCAGGTGCTTCTGCGGTAACTACTATCCCTACTGCACCAGCTGCACCACCTGCTTTAGAAAAACCATTAACTCAAGTAATTGCGGATAACGGCAACCAACACGCTTTCCTTGAAGGTGGTACACTAGTAGGAACGACTTACACTCAAGATTTAAAAGTAGATGGTCAAGTTCAAACTGGTGTAGACAGAAAAGGTGCCCCAGTATATGCAAAAGTGACATATACTTACACTTACAGTTATGTTATTGCACCAACAGATGCTGTAGCACCTTTCACTGCTTGGGATCTTACTAAAACAACAGGAGAATCTACTGCACATATCTCAGTAACAGCTGACATCGCAGGCGAATCTGTTCAAGTTTCTAAACAAAATCCAACTGGTAAATACTCTTTCAGTATCGGTGATGATGCATTAACAAACCGTGTAACAGGTCTTTCTATTACTGTAAGTGGTACTGATACTGCTGGAAATGCTGTAAATTCTACAACAGCAACAGATTCAACAATCGTAAAAGGTGAAGACTTTAATTACTTCGCAAATGCAGGTACATACGGAGTGGCATCTAGCTACCTTAAAGAAGGTTCTGCAGTTAGTATCTTAAATGGTGATACTTTCAAAGGGAATGACAATGGTGGGGCAGACGGTTCAGCATTATCAAAAGCTGTAATGACTCCAGTTGACGTGGAACTTGGCGCTGGTGACTATAACATCACTTTAGCAGGTTCAGTAAAAGGGAATGGAATTGACTTAGATCCTCAATCATTCTCAGTAACAAAAACAATCCATATCATTACACCAATGAGCCAAAACGGTAATAACTAATATACAAATAGAAAAGACTCGATAGATATTCTCTATCGAGTCTTTTTTATTTATGCTATGGATATTTCCCTATATGTTGGTGGGATGGCAACAGACGCACCAAACAGCACTATGTTAGACTTTTGCAGAGGACGTGTAGTTATACAGTGAATTTCGTTGCTCTCACTTATTGCTCACAATGTATATGATTTTTTTAACAGAAAAGAAATAAAGAACGGCTAGATAAGAAGGAACATTCTAAACTATTAAGGAAACTTTAAAAAAAGTCCGTTTCAATTATTTAGTAATTATGTTACAGGCTTTTGATTTCGATGTTTTTAATTGCTGTTATATAACTTCAATAGGTCAAGGTGTCTTTCTACTTTTTCAACACATTAATTTTATAGCTCTGAGAAACAGGAGTAGTTCCAAAATGAGTAAAAGTATAAAACACAGTTAAGATGAGCAGCAGGCTAGAAATAATAATTACTGGAAAGAATGATGATAGTAGTTTTGGGAATCGCTGACTTAAAAACATAGTAGAACAAAATATGGCTGAACAAGTTAATAATAATAAACAAATTAATAATAAAGCATGTGCTTCTGATATTGAAATCATAACGACAATCATGCTCCCCATCATACCGGCCATCATTCCAGTAAAGATCCCTTCAAGTAGTGCAAGGAAATGTAATCGAAAGCCAATACATAATCCGATGAGTGCAGGTAAGCCCATCGAAATGAGTAAGGAATTAAAAAATTGTTGGTGATTTGAAAGTGTAATGAGTACACCTATTGTTAAACCAGTAGTCATACTGATCATCATCATATACATCATTTGATGCATCTGGTCATTTTTTGTTGGTTTGAGGTGGATCGAAATGATTGTTATAAAGAGCAGTATGCTAATACATACCCAACTGGTGAACATATATGATACCCCCTAACTATCCGCTTTTTATCATCATATGGACAACTTAAAATAAATAGAATAAAAAATTGACACCTATACCCCCTATGAGTATATAATAATGGTGAGGTGATAAAATGGAAAATTGCCATGACGATCAAATGGTTCCAAGAAGTGAAGACGAAATTAATGATTTAATGAAGCGTCTTCGTAGAATAGAGGGGCAAGTAAGAGGAATTCAAAAAATGGTCGAAGAGGACCGATATTGTATAGATATTTTGACGCAAATTATGGCAGTTGAAGCTGCTATGAAAAAGGTAAGTTTCTCATTAATTGAGAGACATGCGAACCATTGTATGGTTAAGGCTGTTAAAGAAAACAATGGTGAAGCATCAGTTACTGAATTAATGGAGGTTATTAAGCGTTACGTAAAATAAAGGAGGGGTTGATTAGAATGTATGATGCAAAGCAGTTAACCCTTGATATAGAGGGTATGACTTGCGCAGCTTGTGCAACCCGAATCGAAAAAAGCTTAAATCGAATGGATGGCTTGAAAGCAAATGTGAATCTTGCATTAGAAAAAGCTACTATTATCTATGATAAAGGACAATATCAAACTTCTGATTTAATAGAAAAAATCCATACGATTGGTTATGAGGTTGCAGTTGAAAAAGTTACATTAAATATTCAAGGAATGACATGTGCTGCATGTTCAGCTCGAATCGAAAAGGTAATAGGGAAAATGGACGGAATAGTTCAAATCAATGTTAATCTAGCTATGAATATAGCAACGATTTCATATTTACCTGAAGTACGTTCACTTCAATCCATAATCGATAAAATTAGTCATATTGGTTATGCAGCAGCTATAAAAGAAGAAAATTCAGTTAAAGAAAAAGACACAACAAAAGACAAACAGATTCAATTGATTGTTTCAATCTTACTTTCACTTCCACTATTGTATTCGATGGTATCTCATCTTCCATTTAGTACAAATATTTGGATGCCACATTTATTAATGAATCCATGGTTTCAACTATTGTTTGCAACTCCTGTTCAATTTATTATAGGTTGGCATTTTTATGTAGGAGCTTTTAAAGCAATACGAAATTATAGTGCAAATATGGATGTGCTCGTCGTACTAGGAACATCGGCTGCTTATTTTTATAGCTTAGTTGAGTCGATTAAGACAATCAATAATGGTCTGTATATGCCGCATCTATATTTTGAGACAAGTGCGGTTTTAATAACATTAGTTTTGCTTGGAAAATATTTTGAGCATATTGCTAAAGGGAAAACGACAGAAGCAATTTCCAAACTAATGGAATTACAAGCTAAGGAAGCAATTGTATTAGAAAATGGAAATGAAGTTTATGTACCATTGGAAGCTGTAAAAGTTGGAGATCTACTACTTGTTAAACCAGGTGAGAAAATTCCAGTAGACGGTGTCATTGTTTCGGGAGTATCTACAGTTGATGAATCAATGATTACAGGTGAGTCTTTACCAGTTGATAAAAAGGCTGATGATAAAGTTGTTGGAGCAACAGTCAATGGAAATGGTATTTTAACAATACGAGCTGAGAAGGTTGGTAAGGATACGGCACTAGCCAATATTGTGAAAATAGTTGAAGAGGCACAAGGTTCAAAAGCTCCAATTCAAAGATTAGCAGATCGAATTTCGAATATATTTGTTCCAATTGTAATTGGCATAGCCATATTAACTTTTATCATTTGGTTTTTTGTAGTCGATCCGCAAAATTTGCCTAAGTCAATTGAAGTAGCAATAGCTGTATTAGTCATAGCATGTCCTTGTGCTTTAGGGCTTGCTACACCAACTTCGATTATGGTTGGAAGTGGAAAAGGTGCGGAAAATGGGATTTTATACAAAGGCGGAGAATTTTTAGAAACGACCCAAAAAATTAATACAATCATTCTTGATAAAACAGGAACTGTTACAAAAGGAAAGCCTGAAGTAACAGATATCATTAATTTAAATCATCGAGAGGATTTATTGAAGCTAGTTGCAAGTGTCGAGAAAATGTCAGAGCATCCTTTAGCTCAAGCAATTGTTCAATACGCAGTTAAACAGGATTTACAACTAACTGATCTTACAGAGTTTATTGCGATACCTGGGCATGGAGTAGAAGCCTTGATTGAAAATAAAAAGGTATATATCGGTACTAGAAAGTTAATGAATGAAAAGAATATCGATTTTTCTCCAGTTGAAGATCAATTAATCGTATTTGAATCTGCTGGGAAAACAGGAATGTTAGTATCAATTGATGACAAGCTTGAAGGAATTATTGCTGTAGCCGATACAATTAAAGAATCTTCAAGAAATGCGATAAAAGCATTAAAGGATTTAAAAATAGAAGTTTATATGGTAACCGGTGATAATAAACACACAGCAAAGGCGATTGCAGATCAAGTTGGGATTGAAAATGTATTTGCTGAAGTTCTACCAGAGAAAAAAGCGGATATAGTAGCTGAACTACAAAAACAAGGAAAAATTGTTGCGATGGTTGGAGATGGGATTAATGATGCTCCAGCTCTTGCAAAAGCTGATATTGGGATGGCAATCGGCACTGGTGCAGATGTAGCGATTGAAACAGCGGATGTTACGCTAGTAGGTGGCGACTTATCACATATTCCGAAAGCTATTAGGTTAAGTAAGAAAACAATGAATAATATTCGCCAAAATTTATTTTGGGCGTTATTTTATAACAGTTTAGGTATACCGATTGCAGCTTTAGGGTTGTTGCAGCCTTGGATTGCAGGTGCTGCCATGGCATTTAGCTCTGTATCGGTTGTCTTAAACGCATTAAGATTAAAACGTATAAAAATTTAGGAGGATTTAGTAATGGAAACAATTTTAAAAGTAGAAGGTATGACATGTGGACACTGCAAAGCTGCAGTTATGAAAGCAGTAGAAGGAGTGTCTGGTACAAATAATATAATCGTAAGTTTGGAAAATAAAGAAGTAACATTCAATACTTCAAACGCTGAAATAATTGAGAAAGTAAAAGAGGCTATTGAAGATCAAGGTTACGATATCGTTTAATCAAAGTGTTATCGAACAAATAAAAAGGCGAACTATAGGTTCGCTTTTTATTTGGGAAAAAATACTATACTAGGGAGAGAATTAGATGAAAAACTTATTGTTGTTGCTTAGCTTTGTTACTGTTCTTGGATTTAGTGGTTGTGAAAGTAAGACACACACAGGATCAACTCATCAAAATATGAATCATGAAACAAAAGAAGAGATGAATTCTACTCAAGTAAAATTTTCATTTAATGGTATTCCAGAGAGTGGTAATAAAGTAGATTTAATCTTACAGGTTAATAGTTTAGAAGGAAAACCAGTTGACCAGTTTGAAATTGAACATGAAAAATTAATGCACTTGATTATTGTAAGTAAGGATTTATCTTTTTTTGACCATTTGCATCCACAATATAGGGGTAAAGGATTATTTACAGTAATACCGAACTTTCCAAATGGGGGTGAGTATAAGTTATTTACAGATTTTATACCTAAGGGCTCTGATAAAAATGTAAAATCCAAATCAGTAAAAGTATCGGGGCAACAAGTCAAACCAGTTTCATTAATACCAGATAAAGTATTAACAAAAGTAATTGATGGTAAAGAAGTTACTTTAAAATTTGATAAATTAACGACAGATAATGAAGTTAAAATGACATATACGATCAAAGATGCTAAAACAAAAAAAGATATTAATGATTTACAGCCTTATTTAGGTGCAGTTGGTCATGTTGTTGCGATTAGTGGCGACACTAACACATATTTACATGTGCATCCTATGAATGAAAAATCAAGCGGACCTGTTGCGGAATTCATGACGAGCTTTCCAAAAAAGGGATTGTATAAAATATGGGGACAGTTTAAGCAAAATGGGAATGTATTTATCGTACCATTTATAGTGGATGTGCCATAATTTCCTTCAATCATAGCTGCTGTATTAATGTTGGAAGAACAGTTATTGAATTTCCAATCGATGAAGAATCTAACTTAACATTAGCAGGTTCAGTAGGGAATGAGTCTAATTAATTTATAGAGATTGTTATAATTAGCCCTTTCAAAGACTAGTAAATTATTAGTCTTTGAAAGGGTGTTTTTTCTATTTTAGCCTAAAACTTTACGATAGAGTTCCTTAGCAACAGATGGTTCCTTTGTACCGTGAATAATTGCTCGACCGTCTTTAAATAAAACAATGCGATGATCTTCATAAGTACATGACAATAAATAAGGATTTATAATCAAATCATTTACTAACCCTTGTAATCTTTCAGAAAGGTTAGTTAGTGTTGGGATTTTAGGAGATGAAACTCTTAGTTGGACTGCATCTCTTCCACATAAAACATATGACTTCATATGGTCATCATCTTTTAAAAATGGATAACTTCTTATAGGACCACATGTTGGACAATTTTTATTTTTTAATTTTTCGATGTTTATATCAGACTTTTCATGCTTCCATACATCAATCGATTGTAAGATTGGTAAAAGTTCATAGTTAGTTAGATATTGCATTGCATAGGTTACTTGGTAGGCAGCAATTATTTGCACAATTGGACTGATTACTCCTACTGTATCGCAAGTCATATTTAAAGTTGGTATATGATTTAATAAACAGTTAAGACAAGGAGTTTTTCCTGGAATAATTGGAAACGAGAGTCCATAGCTTCCAACACACGCCCCAAAAATAAAAGGAATCCCATACTTAATTGCTGCATCATTCACTACCATTCTAGTTTCAAAATTATCTGTTGCATCTAGTATGATTGTTTGACCTTTAATCAGCTCTTCAATATTAAGACTAGTAATATCTTTTATTAAACTAGTAATCGACACCTCACTATTAATTTGTTGAAGTCGCTTTTTAGCTGCAATTACTTTTGGTAGTTTATTTCTAGCATCTTCTTCCGTATAAAGAGATTGCCTTTGTAAATTAGTCCATTCAACGTAATCACGGTCAACAATTGTTATATTTCCAACGCCTGCTCTTACAAGCATTTCTGCTATTGATGAGCCTAGTGCACCAACACCAATAATAATGGCACTGGCTTTTTGTAAGTTTGATTGATGATCTTTTCCTAAAAATAATTCTTGCTTTGCATAACGGTCTGTCAAGAATTCACCAACCCCGTGATTGGGCTACTAGCTTCGCCATAATTTTTTTCTTCAATTCTTCCTGCCTCATAACCAAGCCTTCCTGCTTCAATAGCAAGTTTCATCGCAACTGCCATTTTTACAGGATCTTTTGCGTTAGAAACGGCAGTATTTAAAAGGACTCCATCAGCACCTAGCTCCATTGCAAAAGCTGCATCTTTTGGAGACCCGATTCCGGCATCTACTATAACAGGTACATTCGATTGCTCAATGATGAATTTAAGATTTAATGGATTAATAATTCCTTTTCCAGAACCGATTGGAGATGCACCTGGCATAATCGCATGTACACCAAGTTCTTCTAGTCTTCTTGCTAGCACAACATCATCGGAAGTATAAGGTAATACAATAAATCCTTCGTTTAATAACATTTCTGATGCTTTCAATGTTTCGATTGGATCGGGTAATAATGATTTATTACACCCAATTACTTCTACCTTGATCATGTCACATAGGCCTGACGCTTTTGCCAATTTTGCAATTCTAACTGCCTCTTCAGCTGTTTTTGCACCAGCTGTATTTGGCAATAATTTATATTTCGTTAGATCTAATTGTTCAAGAAAATTTGGTTGAGATTCCTCAAAAATGTTCATTCTTCTAACAGCAAAAGTTAGGATCTCGGCTTCCGATACTTCAACAGCCTTTTTCTGGACTTCAAATGAAGGGTATTTTCCTGTTCCTAATAATAATCTTGAATGAAACGTATGATTTCCTACTTTTAACATAATTAGCCACCACCTACAAAATGTATTAATTCTACAGAATCTCCGTTAGAGAGATGAGTTAACGAATACTGTTCCTTATAAATAATTTCTTTATTAACCTCGACAATAACAATTCGGTTTTCTAATTGATATTCATTCAGCAGATCCTGAATTGTACAGGTTTTGCTCGAAATAT
>Ga0209795_10002214_pt1 | contig 10989 bp, 12 predicted proteins | sample AgamicOrMarz_FD_187166 | JGI IMG/M metagenome (GOLD analysis project Ga0209795, IMG submission 187166) | Agave microbial communities from Guanajuato, Mexico - Or.Ma.rz (SPAdes) (version 2) | ecosystem: Host-associated > Plants > Phyllosphere > Phylloplane/Leaf | place: Guanajuato, Mexico...
TTAGTGTAATAAGTGGAAAAACAAGTGGGGCAAAAAACAAACTAAAATAGTTTAATGCAGATAAAAGACTACGATTAGAAAACATACCTGTTCCTCCCTTTACTTTGATCTTACCTTGCAAAGAACGATCTCCTTTTATTAATTCATCAAGACTAATTTCAAATAGTTCACTTAGCATGATTAGATTTTGAATGTCAGGGTATCCTTTTCCACTTTCCCATTTATAAATTGCTTGTCTGGTAACATTCATTTTTTGGCCTAGCTGCTCTTGTGAAAGATTTTCATTTTTACGTATCTTTCTAATTTGTTCAGCAAGTCTCATCTTAGCTGCCTCCTTCATATTCAGTTTATGGTTTTAATCAATATAAAGCGATAAACCCTTGGTATGCATATGACAACGCTTAGTTTACATTGAGAAAAAAGATCACTATTTAAGAAAAAATTCGGTAAAATAAAAATATGATTTAAAAAAGTTATTTTTTACAATAACTTTTTTAAATCATATTAATTACCTTATTATACCACTCAATGGAAATGTGATATTGTTAAATTATAGATAAAGATTGCTTGTCTTTTTTAATTTAACTAAATGATTTGAGGTGTAGTTTTGGGACAGATTACTATTTTACTCATTTGTGCTACCTGCCTAGTACTAGGCATATTTATAAAAAAGAAGAACGCTTAAAACTAAAAATTTTTATGTATACGATATACAAAGCTAGTTAACATAATGTCTCTTTCCGGAACACATCCCAAAAAAGAACCCTTATGGGAGTAAGGGTTCTAAAAGGGTCACTTTTATAGAATATGCAGCTTTTTATACATCCTTGATGTAGCAACATTCACCTGGGAGATTATTAGTTGAAGAATGTATAAAAAGTGCACCTTTTATACATATGCTCAAATTCTAATTTAATTTCACCATTAGCCTATTATGTGATATATTAACTAAGTTGTTTTTGGAATTTCATTTGTTAGTTTTATAATACGTCTCACTTGAAATAAAAAGCTACCTCTCGTGCTGCACACTCAAGAGGTAGCTTTTTATTTTGTTAGTAAGGTTAGTCACCTTCTGATGAATAATTGAAAATGAAAAAGACCGCACTATTAGGTACGATCTTAAACAAAATACTCTTGTATACTTAAATTATCTAAAAATTTCATTGTTAAAGTTGGTAGAGTTTGCTAGAATTAAATCAATTAAATAGTTCGGAAATGCGAAAAAGGCAAAGCGTGTTGTCGAAGGATTAGGGCCCTTCTTCAACCGTCCACCGTAACCCAACTACGGTAAACACCTGCTTCACCTTTTCTTTAGTGTAATTCTATGTTCATTTTACGATAGAATTACATGAAAAACAAGGGGAAGTTCTATACTCTTTTATCATTTTAAAAGACGTGTTTACCTGTAAAACGGTATCACGTCTTTTTTCGTTTTCCATAAAAGGGAGCGAATAAAAATGGCAAAAGCAAAAATTGAAATTATCGCAAGTGTAGAAACATATAAAAATCTATCAAGTTTTGAATCTATTGATACCCTAAACAAAGCAGTACGCGCCTATACAGAACGTTTTAAAGACCAATTAAACAAAACCCATATTGCTGTACTAAAAGTCTTACATGGACATTCAGCAAAGCACCTAGGAGTTTCTTTCTTAACAAAAAGAAACATTGGTAAATTGATTGGTAAAAGTCGTGCTACTGTTATTCGTGCGTGTAACCATTTAGAGGATCTCGGCATTATTAAACAATTAGAAATGAAACGCAGCAGTGACATGAAACAAACAAGTAATGCGATTATTATCCAACCAATTCAAAAAGAAGAACCAGTACAAGAAATGGCTCAAATTGAGGAAAATGCAACACAAGAAATGCAAAAAATGCAACACCAAGAAAACAAAATCTTTTTAAAACAAATACATAATATTAAACATCTAAATATGAGCAAAACAGCATCTAAAAGTAAAGCATATATAAAAATGGTTCCTAAAAGACTACAACAATACCAAGCTTTCTTTGGTAACCAAATTAAATCTCTATACGGACGTATTTGGCTTGCTATGAAGAATCTAGAGGTTCGAATTGAACAATCTATCATGCAGGAAATTGCTCATATTGCTTTTGATAAAATTGTGGATTATATAAAACAAGGACGTAATCTGTCTACTGAAGAGATGCACAAGCTAGCTTATACCATTGCTTATAATCAATTATCCGAACGTAAAGATACAAGAGAAATCGTGAAAGATCAACGAGCTATTACACGAGCATTAGCTCTTCTGGACAAGTCCAACCAATGCTATAAGGCTCCTTCTATAGATCTATTTAAAAGTGTATTAAACTATTAAATAGAGGGGTGTGTATTATGGAAAAATATAAGATCAATCAAATTATTCAAAATCATACCTTAACAAACACAGAAATTCCTTACATGAGTGATTTAGGTTTACGTTTTGTCAACGTTGATGTATTGGTGAATGCTATGTTGCAGATGAAGGGGAAAGCTTTCAAGGAGATTTATAGAATGTTTCTAAGAAATAAAAATGACAAAGAGGCATTGCTACAAGCTCTCAGTTCTTTTGCTACATCCGTAGCAAAAGAGGGTTATATATTTGGAGATGAATATGACCTCAAAAATTAAATGGTCGTCATTTACTACTGCAATTTGTAAATATATTCATTTGCAAGTTCTTTAATTGAAGGGCTATTATGACGTCATGACGAATGAATTCTAGAGGGGGCATGACGGTATGTCTGAAATAAATAATTTTGTTTATAAAACTGGCGAAGTTTTAAAAAGATTAAATCTTAAAGAGTCTGTTTTCAAAAAGTATGTTTCTAATCTTGAAAAAGAAGGCTATGTTTTTCAAAAGAATAATTTGGGGCACCGACTTTTTACAGAAGAAGATATAAAAGCTTTAGAACTATTTTTAGAGTTGATTGGTTATGACGGTATGACTATCGAATCTGTAGCTAAGAAAATTGGAGAAACGAACCGAAGACAATTAGAGGCAAAGGATTATGACGGTATAACCTCATCCGACAGAGAAGGTCATGACGGTATAGTAGGGAATGATTCGGATAGTCATGACGCTATGACCCTAATGAATGTACTGTTAAAAGACCAAGAACAGCGCTTTGTGCGACTTCTTCAGCAGCAAGAACAAACATTTAAAAATGAGATACAGGCCATCAAAAATAATCAAACTCAAGAAGTTCATGAATTAAAAAAAATACTACTTGAAAGAATGGATGAAAAGGACGGAATAGAAAAAAGGGATGAGATCCTTATTCAGGTTATGCGTGATGTTCAAGAAACTAAAAAAATGTTAGCTGTTTCTCAAGAAAAAACTCCTAAAAAGTGGTGGGAATTTTGGAGATAACATGTAAGATTAATATTATATAAATGTCATTTACAATAAAAAATGAGGTGACGGTAAATGCGAATAAAATTTGAAGAGCCAGTTACACCTGAACTTATTGCTAATACATTACAGGGTTTAATGGAAGAGTATGAAGTGAATCTTGCTAAGGCAAACCTATACATTAATTTCCGCAATTCGGATGGAGAATTAGTAACTTTAGTTGATAAGAATGGAGATGAGATTGAAGGAGTTGTCATCAAAAAACCAAAAACTCAAAAACCAAAAAAGAAAAAAACAAAAGACAATTTAATTGAATTTCCAAATAACGAACGAGAAATTGATATTGAATAATATAGGAACTACAAGGTTCTAAATTGACTATTTTAGCTTGAGTAGTTTGCTCGAGCTAAAATAGTCAATTTAAAATTCTATATGTCTACAATAATAATCTTTGCCCCTGTAAACTTACGTACTCCTTTAATTGATCATTCTTCGGCAACAGCTACTTCAGTTGTTGTTTTCTTTTTTTCTTTTACAACTACATCATGATGCAAAATCTTATCTTTGTTTCTCCCTACATAAGATTGCAACGCCTTCGCAATCTTTTCAGCTTCTTCTTCACTTTGAATATCAAAGTGACTCTCGAAAATCGCGCCGACTTGAATCAGTCGTCTTGTTCTCGCTTTTCTCTCTTTTTCTTTTTTACGCGCTTCAATTTGTTGTTTCTTCGCTTTCATCTTCTCAATTTTTTCTTCTAACTCCTGAAGAATTGCCTCATCCGTTCGCTTCTTCGGCACCCATCCTCATCTCCTTTTTTATCCTCTAATGTTTACATGGATTGTAACAAAAATTGAGATAAATTGGTATCCTTGACATAGATTCTCTCACCAGGATATGGTATAATTCCCTTAGATCGAAGAGATAAGGGCGCACTTATACATCGTACCGATGTGTGCGGTTCCTTCGGAACAAAAAGACAAAATCAAAGACCCATTCGCCTAGGTGGCGAATTACATAAAACCTGTTTGCCTATCGGCAAAGATAAAATCAGCATCTGACACCTTTGGTGTTCATGATACTGATTTTATCAAAAACGTTGATTAGCGCACTTTGTGCTCTCATCAACTTATTTCAAAACAAAAATCCATTTACAAGAAAGGAGGAATGAATCATGGCTATTTACCATCTGTCGATGCAAATTATCAGCCGTTCAAAAGGACAATCAGCTGTCGCTGCAGCTGCTTATCGCAGTGGCGAAAAACTACATGATGAACGCACGGACGAGCAAAAATTTTATGCTCGTAACGTGCAACCAGAAACCATGATTCTGACTCCTACTAATGCGCCAGAATGGATGAAAGATCGTAACCGTTTATGGAATGAAGTTGAAAAAGTAGAGAAGCGCAAAGACTCACAGTTAGCACGCGAATTAAACATTGCGTTGCCAATTGAACTGAATCAAAAACAACAAAAAGAACTGATTCAGGCCTTTGCACAACATGAGTTTGTTCAAAAAGGAATGGTGGCCGACATCGCCATCCATCGTGACGATACTAATAATCCTCACGCTCATATTATGTTAACCATGAGAAATCTTGATGAGAATGGTTTCGGTAAGAAGAATCGTGATTGGAATGCTGACTTTGCAAATGCCAAAGAAAACAATCGTGGGTACGTTAAAAACAGCGAAGGCTGCCTATCCATTCGTGAGCAATGGGCGAATTATGCCAACCAAGCGTTGGAGCAAGCTCAAAGCAAAGAGCGCATCACACATCTTTCTCATGAGAATCGCGGACTTGAAGTTCTTCCAACCATTCACCTGGGTCATATCGCTCACGATATGGAGAAAAAAGGGAAACAAAGCGAGCGCGGCCAAGTTAACCGAGAGCGCCAAGAATACAATCAAGTAGTTATCGACTTACAGACTTACCGTCACCAAAAAGAGGCTCATCTACAAAAAATGCAAGAAAAAGAGAAGCAATTTAGTTTCTCTACAGATATTGAGAAAACCCATATTCAAAAGGCGGCATCTCTCTTAAATCAACAAGTCGTTTCCTTAGGCGATATCTACAAACGTCATGACGAACTACGCAAAATGAGCGATCGTCATGACCCGATTGAGCGCCATTTTCACGTTCAACAGCAACAATTTCTAAACGTCAGCAATTATTATGACCGTGTGAGGGCTTTGGAGCGTGAAATTAAGCAGAATGAAGAGAAAGTAGCTGAACTCAAGGGATCACTTAATCCGTTTAAACTGAAAGAAAATAATATGATGAAACGTCGTTACCTTGATAAAATCTCTGACTTAGAAAGCAATAAAGCAAACTATGAAAGCAGCATCGAAAAGTATAAAGAATCTCTTCGTTTTTCACATGAAGAAGAGTTCTATGAACGCTATAGAGATTTCTCCCAACAGAAAGAAGATCGCCTGCATCAAATTAAGTACGAGAAAAAGCAAATTCAAGTGGAAACGAAGGTATTGTTACAAGCAGAAGAAGCCATTAAAATGGCTAAAGTTCGTGAAGTAAGCTCACATTATCCTGATTTAAAAACAGCCGGAAAATACTTGAGCTATGACAATGCCTTAAAACTAGAAAAACATATCGATATGACCAAAAAGACGCCAGTAACATTAGAAGTCATTGAAAAAGCGATTGGAAATCAAAAAGATGAGTTGTACAAACTAAAGAAAAATGTAAAGATCTTCGAAACAGAAAAAGATTATCTAGATAAAATGAAGAGTCAAGTTACGAACCTTGAAAAAACAGAAAAAGAACTTGAGAAATTAAGTAATAGCCCTGGTGAGACAGCAAGACGATTGGTTTCAAAAGATGCGCGTCAACATTATGAAGAATTACAGCATGAAGCCAATCATTACAAAGAGAACCTTAAAGAAAAAGGATACAAAGGACCAGATGATTTAGAGAAGCGACAAAGCGAAATTAGAGAACTTGAGAAAGATGTAATCCCAGCTATAGAAAAGCAGATAAACACGAAGCAGCAAGTCATAGGAACGATCTCAGGGATCTTTGATGCTATTCAACAAGCTACTCGTAGTGAAGAACAAGCACAACAAAGACACCAAATAAAAAGAATAAAAGTTACAACTATAAATAGATCAAAGAATCAAGGACCCGAACGTGGTATTTAAAGATAAGAAATTACCTTAAGGTAATTATAAAAAACTCAAGTTTTTTGTTGTAAAAACACAAAACAGACAGCACCCCTATAGTTTCTAATTAGAGGTGGTGTCTGTTTTATAAAAGAAATTATTAAAATTGTTATTAAGCAATATGTTTAAGATATAAGCGTCTCAAATACATGTAAAGACCTATTGCTACTACAATAAAACCTATAAGATAATACAAAGAAAAATGATTAATTGAATTGTCATTTATAATCCTTACGGCGAAGAAAGTTAACGGGACAGCTAAAAAAGCAACAACAATTCTTGAAACCCACTTAAGATTTTTTAGTTGGATATTATTCCATTGTATATTTTTAGTATTAAGAAGACATATACCTGCTAATAAAGCCATTATAAAAGGTAATATGAGACTTAAGTTTAATTCACCTTTTATTATAGGAATTGATAATCCTCCTATTGATCCTATCGCACACATTAAACCATATTGAAAAAATGTATCGCCTTTATTAATAAATTTTTTTTCATGTTGAGGTTTCTCTACATTCATAATTTCTTCTGCTAATTTTTCAGGTGGTAAAAATTCATTAATAGTTTCTTTAACAGCTTGATCAATATGTATCTTTCTATATTCAACTTTGTTTTGGACATTTTCATATATATCATATTTTATTTCTTGTACTTGTTGTATTCTTTCTTCTTTAGATAACAAATATAAACTTTTATCTAATTTTTTTAAATAATCATTAACTAAAGAATGACTTAACTCATGGAATTTCATGATTTATTTCCTCCTTTCACAATTTCATATAAAGCATTGTAAATTGTTTCATAATATGACCATCTTTCGCTTAAAATTTTCTGACCCTCCTCTGTTATTTTGTAATACTTTCTTTTGGGACCTCCCTCTGAATCTACCCAGTAAGAAACTATCCAATTGTCTTGTGATAACCTTTTTAGAATAGGGTATATTGCTCCATCCGTTAAATTAAACAAGGGTAACTTTTTTAGACCACTAGTTAATTCGTAACCATACATAGGACGCTGATTGATTAGAGCTAATATAGCTAATTCAAATACACCTTTTCTTAATTGAATAACCCATTTATCAGAATTTTTTTCCATATCCATACACCCACTATATATCTTTAATACATATGTGTCAATCATACATAGTTAATTTAAATAAAAGTCTCTTTCGAAATAAAGAGACTTTTATTTAAATTAACTACATGCATATGCAAATGCTGAACCACAAACTAAGTCACAAACTGTACCACAAGCTGCAGCACCAGGGCCACAAGCCATACCTACTACTCCACAATATGTAATACAAGCTAATACTCCTGACATACCACAAGCAAAGCTCTTGCCATTCCATTTAAATCCAGAAGCAGAGAAATCTCCTTCTACTTTCTTAGATTTTTCATAAGAAACTAGACTTTGAAATTCATTTGGGTTATCATTTGTAACTTTTCCAATTTCGTACTTGATTAATTTATTATTTTCTAAATCAGCCCAAGCAGAAACTACTAATACATTACCATCTGCATCTTGTAATAAAGTACCGTATACTACAGCTTTCTCATAGTCATATCCACCTAAATGTGCATTATTAAAAGTCATGTACATCTTAGCGTCAGTATAATTTTTAAAACCTTTTTCTTTTTGTTTCTTCAATTCATCTTTAATAGACTTTTTACTATTTAGTAATTTTTGAACTGCTTCTTTATCTTTATCAGATGTATCATCAATAGTTACACCTTCATCTTCTAACATATCTTTAAGTTCTTTTTCACTATATTGGTCTTTCAAACTACATGTCTGACAATCTGACTTTTCTTTAGTATTAGTTCCTTGAGCATTGGCAATACTATAAGGTGTAACAAGACCTAAAAGTATCACAAACGCCATCAATGACTTAAATAAATTTTTCATTTTTTACCTCCATAATGCTTTGTAAAAACTACTATTTTGTGGCCACGATTAATAGACTAACATTTATTTTCCTCATTTTCCATAGTTTTTCCTGTTTTTTTGCCTTTTTTTTGAAAGAAATGAATAACTATCCTTATATCAAACCCTTTAAATGTGTTATTATACTTAAATTGGATAAAATACAAATGTTTATCTTTTAAAAAACAAAAGGAGATTTAGCATGAAAAAAAGCGTAACCATATTTATGATTACAATCATGACAATAATAGCAGGTTGTTCTCACTCAAATACTATTAAATCTCAAGAAGGACAAATAGAGAAATCAAAAGAATATTTAGTAACATTTGACAAACAAACAGATTTAAAATTAATAAAGCAGTTAAAACTAAAAGTAATCAAAAAGTACAAATACTTTCCAATAATTCTAGCTTCTTTAAACGAAAAACAATACAAACAGTTAAAATTGAGCTCAGAGATCAGAGCTATTGAACCTAATAAAACTTTACATAGTAATAGCATAGATAATAAAAAAAATGAAACTAAAAATATCAACCAGAATTTCCAAACTACTTATAGAGGAAAAGGTGTTAAAATTGCAATACTTGACTCAGGTATAGACATAAATCACTCAGATTTAAATATAAAAGACACTATATCATTTATACCAAATTCTAGTTCTTCTACAGATGAAACAGGTCATGGTACACATGTAGCTGGAATAATAGGAGCACAAGACAATAAAATTGGTATAACTGGAATTTCTCCTGATGCAGACCTTTATGGATTAAAAGTACTCAACAATTCTAATATTGGAAAAAACAGTTCCCTCTTATCAGCTATAGAATGGTCTATAGATTCTGATGTAGATATTATACATATGAGTTTTAGTTCTAAAAAATTTTCAGAAGCTGTATCCACTGCTATAAAAACAGCTTATAAAAAAAATATAGTTATGGTCGCATCTGCCGGAAATGAAGGACTGTATTTAAAAGAAAGTATTACCTATCCAGGTGCATATGATGAAGTAATAGCAGTAGGATCTGTAGATTCAAAAAATAAAAGGTCTATGTTTTCTAGTGTAGGAAAACAACTAGAAATAATGGCTCTAGGGGAAAAGGTATATAGCACAGAGCCTAACAATAAATACGGAGAAAGAGATGGAACCTCAATGGCAGCACCATATGTTACTGGAGTCTGCGCTTTACTTAAAGAAAAGTACAATGACATCAGTAATAAAGAAATAAGAAATCAATTAAGAAAAACTGCTATCCCTTTAGGAGATAAATTCCTATATGGAAATGGATTAATTAATCCCGATAAATTATTAAATTAAAATTATAGAGTTATATAAGTACATATATAAAGAAAGGTGTATTAATAAAAATGAAAATGTCAAAAAAGATTTGGGTTAGTTTAAGTTTAATTCTAATTTTAATAGCAGGTCTATTCTTCATGATAAACAAACAATATCACAAGAAAGAAGATTTATATTCTACACAAACCTCACCTGCACAATTAAAAAAAGATATTGAAAAAAAGGGAGATGTTTTTGCTTACTACTATCAAATAAATTGTGTACACTGCCAAAAAGTATCTCCATATTTAATTCCATTAGGAGAGAAACAAAATATAGAGTTTAAAATTTTAAATCTTGAAAAATATAAAAAGGGTTGGGAAGAATTTCGTATATTACAAACTCCTACGTTAGTACATTATAAAGACGGACAAGAAGTTAATAGAATAACAGGTGAGCATAGTGAGAAAGATTACAAATCATTCTTCAAGAACAATTAGTATATATATTTGCATAATATTTATATCAAGTTTAATGCTATATTCAGGCATAACAAAGACTATCAATATTTATCAATTCATAAATACTTTAAGCTATTATAAGTATATTCCACATAACTTATATTTTTTTATTGGCTACACTATACCTATAGTAGAAGTACTTATAGGTATATTAATATGGCTTAGACCACTAAGAAAAATAATAATAATTAGTTATAGTATATTAATTATATTATTTATCATTCTTTTACTTGTTCATTATGGTTCTTATATGCCTTACGGTTGTGGTTGCTTTGGACAAAACAAACCAGAAACTATCAATTATTTAATAATAATAAGAGATTGTATATGTATATTACCTGTTATAATATACAAATTATTACATAGAAGTCTTAAAGTTTAATTTAGTAAAATTATTATTGATACTTTATAACTCATATATTCTTAGTTACTATAATGTCAATTCTAAAATAAAAAGGCCCTCGGTTAAAATATACCAAGAGTCTTTTTATAATTTAGATATAAGATGGTTTCTAACTATAGGATATTTATTCAATAGGTCTTACTGGTTTTGATGTATACCTTATACATTTTCAGTTTACTTAATGAATTTTATCGGTAGAAATAAAAAGCAGACCTTTAATTAAAGATCTGTTTCTTTTCTTTAGCAAAAACTAAGTACGTTCCCACTATAAGCATAATGCCCAAAGCTATGCAAATTAACCAGTACGTTAAAGGGAAACTATA
>Ga0209795_10002219_pt1 | contig 10982 bp, 10 predicted proteins | sample AgamicOrMarz_FD_187166 | JGI IMG/M metagenome (GOLD analysis project Ga0209795, IMG submission 187166) | Agave microbial communities from Guanajuato, Mexico - Or.Ma.rz (SPAdes) (version 2) | ecosystem: Host-associated > Plants > Phyllosphere > Phylloplane/Leaf | place: Guanajuato, Mexico...
GCACGCTCTAGAATCTTATTCCAATAAATTAAGCTCTGAAATTGTTGCGTTTGCCCAGCATGGCCTGCTCCGTCCAGGAACAGTAGCGCTTGTAAGAGAAGCCTTGAGAAATGGTGCAGGGATTGTCGGAGCTGTCGATCCAGCAACGGTCGACAATAATATTGAAGCATCATTGGTACAGTTAATGGATTTAGCAGTTGAAGGTGATGCCGATATTGATTTGCATTTACATGACCCAGGTCACTTAGGTACTTTCACAATGAAACGTCTTGCCTATTTAACGAAGCAGGCAGGCTGGGAAGGAAGAGTAGCAATCAGTCATGCCTTTGGGCTTGGAGATATATCAAGAGAAGAAGCCGTAGAAACAGCAGAGTTATTAAGGGAGGCGGGTATTTCGATTGTTACAAGTCTCCCAATTGGTAGAAATATTCCTCCTGTAAGCCTGCTATCAGAATGTGGTGTTAAGGTGGCCATAGGAAACGATAATATTTTTGATTCGTGGTGGCCGACTGGGAATGGAGACGTTCTTGAAAGGCTAGGCCGACTAATTGAACGGTGTCGATGGACAGATGAAGTTTCTCTCTCTCAAGCATTAAAATATATTACTGGTGGTTTGACACCTCTAGACAGAGAAGGCAGAAAGCAATGGCCAAAAGAAGGGGATGCAGCCAATATGATTTTAGTAGAAGCAAGTTGTTCTGCTGAAGTCGTTGCCAGACGTTCAAACCGTAAGGCAGTCTTTTATCAAGGTAACTTGGTTTCAGGTTCCATTTGCTAGATATTAATTTTAAAGGGGGATGAAAAAATCATCCCCCTTTTGTTATACTTGCCAAATCCTTTTCTGTTCTACTGGCGTGTAACAGTTTGCTCAAATAAATAAATAGTAAATAAAAAAGGATACGAATAGGCAGTTCCGTTCAGCCCATTCGTATCCTTTTTAACAAATTGGAAGAGTCACTTTTCTAAGCATTTTTTTCTCTTCTATTTGAAACACTTAGTAAATCATTGCCTTTCCAATAAGCCGCACCCGTAGCAGCCAACAGTAAGAAACCTGTAACCACAAATACACTTTGAACGGGAAAGAATCCACCAATCACACCGCCGATAATAGGACCAATTTATGGGTTGTAACAGTGAAAGGTCAATGGATGTCCACGTATCAGCCGCTGCCTTTATGGGAGTGAAATAAGAAATCCGAAGTCAGCGAAGCGCTTTTTCAAAAAAGCCTTGGCTGATTGTCGTTCTGCAACCTAAAGTGATTAACAAGAAACTCATATAATGCATACTTCTAGTAGATTATTGCTCGTCACAAATGTTGGCGGGATTTCTCCTCTATCTCTCGCTTAGCCCTCATAAAGGCAACAAATTGTTGTACTTCTTCTTCAGAAAGCGGGGTTCCATCGACCGCTAATTTAAATGTAGATAATTCAGTTAATTCAAGTTGTTCAACTGACCCTTTTTTATCTTCTTCGGATGGGAAGGTTGGATGGTCGACTCTGCCGAGTAAGTAATCAATGGATGTTCCAAACAAATCAGCCATTAATTTAATTGCTTCTAATGAGGGCCGGCGATAACCTGATTCATATCCTGCATAGGTGCTTTTGGCAATTCCAAGCTGATCAGCTGTCTCTTGCAGGGACCAGTTTTTACTCTTTCTTAATGTAGTTAATCTACCTAAAATCATCTTCCTACGCTCCTTTATCTGAATTTATTATAACATCTTAATCAAATAAAATGTACGCGTATTGAATAATAATTTACTTGATTTTTTGATATATCCTTACTATAATTACCTTTAACGTACGCGTAAAGCGTATAAATTGATTAATTCTTCTTAATTTTTAGCTGTGTTAATTTTGTCTGTTGATTTGCGCTCCAGCTGCACAGCGCCGCGCGGGCGGTCCGGTGAGCCTCCTCGGCACTTAAGCGCCGAGGGGTCTCCCTAGTCCCGTCCTCCCGCTGGAGTCTTGCGCCTTCCGCTCCAATCAACAAGTTACAAAATCAATAATGAGCTTTAACACAATCTAATTTTTAAGTAATGATACTTATTGCCACTTCCAGGTTGTGGCAAGCGATTTTTTACAGGAGGAGATATAGGTGAAAAAGTTACTGTTGTTAACCACTGGCGGAACGATTGTTTCAGTCCAAGGGGAAAACGGACTGGTTCCGGCAGCCAAAGCGGATGAACTCTTAAGCCATTTATCAGGGTTAAATCAAAGCTTCAAGATTGATGATATTGCTTTGATGAACATCGATAGCACAAATATGCAGCCGGAATACTGGGTGAAAATGGCAGAAACTATCTATGAAAATTACAATGACTATGATGGGTTCGTTATCACTCATGGAACAGACACTATGGCTTACACTTCAGCAGCTCTCTCTTATATGCTGCAAGATGTGGATAAACCTATTATCATTACAGGCTCTCAAATTCCTATTTCGTATAAGAAAACAGATGCAAGGAAAAATGTGTCCGATGCCATTCGATTTGCTTGCGAAGGCGTAGGAGGAGTATATGTTGTGTTTGATGGCAGAGTCATTCAAGGGACAAGAGCCATTAAACTGAGAACAAAAAGCTACGATGCATTTGAAAGTATTAACTACCCTTATATTGCATTTATCACCGAAAATACGATTGAGTATCATAAACAAATTAATGTGACAAAACAGAAAGGAATTAAGCTAAATACGTCCCTTTGTACAGATGTTTTTCTGATGAAGTTGCACCCGGGGATAAAACCGGAATTCTTTGACTCTTTAAAGAACTTATATCAAGGTATTGTGATTGAGAGTTATGGAAGCGGTGGCATTCCATTTCAAGGAAGAGACATTTTGGCTAAATTGAACGAAATGACAGAATGCGGAATCTCAGTCGTGATTACTACACAATGCTTAGAGGAAGGGGAAGATATGAGTATATATGAAGTAGGGCGAAAAGTGGACCAAAGTATAATCATTCGCTCTAGAAATATGAATACAGAAGCTATCGTCCCTAAATTAATGTGGGTTTTAGGCCAGACAAAGAACCCTCAAGAAGTCAAAAAAATGATAGAAACACCGATTGCAGATGATATAACACTTCAGAACGATGAGGAAGCAGGTAAAATATGTTGAAAAATGCAGTGGCATACCGACTTGAAAAGGACTTTCTCGGAGAAAAGGAACTCCCGGAAGATGTGTACTACGGCATCCAAACATTACGAGCTGTAGAGAATTTTCCTATTACCGGATACAGAGTGCACGTAGAGATGATTAGAGCGTTGGCGATGGTGAAAAAAGCAGCTGCACTTGCAAATATGGACGTTAAACGTCTGTATGAAGGGTTAGGAAAGGCGATTGTCCAAGCAGCGGATGAAATTATTGAAGGCAAATGGCATGATTATTTTATCGTTGATCCCATTCAAGGCGGGGCAGGTACCTCGATGAACATGAATGCGAATGAAGTCATCGCGAATCGTGCACTTGAGTTGCTTGGCCATAACAAAGGTGATTATGCTGAGTTAAGCCCAAATAGTCATGTGAACATGTCGCAATCAACCAATGATGTATTCCCGACAGCCATTCATATCTCAACGCTTAATCTGTTAGACAAGTTGTTAAATACCATGCAAAGCATGCTTGATACCTTTAAAGAAAAATCCCGACAGTTTGATCATGTTATTAAGATGGGACGCACACATCTTCAAGATGCCGTGCCCATTCGCCTTGGACAAGAATTTGAAGCCTACAGCCGTGTATTAGAACGTGATATTAAGCGTATTGGGCAAACGCGCCAACATTTATATGAAGTAAACATGGGTGCAACGGCAGTGGGAACAGGATTAAATGCAGACCCCCGCTATATCGAAAATGTTGTCGCACATCTTGCAGATATTAGTGGTTTGCCGCTTGTCGGAGCGGACCATCTTGTGGATGCGACACAAAATACGGATGCCTATACAGAAGTATCAGCGGCATTAAAAGTATGCATGATGAACATGTCAAAAATTGCAAACGACTTGCGTTTAATGGCATCTGGTCCGCGCGCGGGACTTGGTGAAATTACATTGCCCGCACGTCAGCCGGGTTCTTCCATTATGCCCGGAAAAGTCAACCCTGTAATGGCGGAGCTCATCAATCAGGTTGCATTTCAGGTAATCGGAAACGATCATACGATCTGCCTGGCATCGGAAGCAGGACAGCTTGAATTAAATGTTATGGAACCTGTACTTGTCTTTAATTTACTTCAGTCCCTCAGCATTATGAATAATGCTTTCCGCAGCTTTACAGATTATTGTTTAGCAGGTATTGAAGCTAATGAAGATAGGTTAGAAGAATATGTAGAAAAAAGTGTGGGTATTATCACGGCTGTTAATCCGCATCTTGGATATGAAGTAGTGTCGCGCATTGCACGCGAAGCTATTTTAAAAGGTAAATCGGTACGGGAGCTTTGTTTGCAATATGATGTGTTAACAGAAGAAGAGCTAGATTTAATTTTAAATCCTTATGAAATGACGAATCCTGGTATTGCCGGTAGTGCTCTTTTCAATAGGAGCTAAATATATAGAGATAAGTCGAGTTTGGCTTTTGAGGTGTGGTGATAGGCCTATCAAAACAGAAACCCTTGATAGGCTTATAGGTACATATTATCATTCCGTTCGATGAAAAAGAGTAGGAAGCAATTGCAGCAGGCACCAAACCAGGAGATTTGGTACCCCATCCGCTGGATTCAAAAGTCCATGAAATGGTAGCCGATGCGGTAGAGAGGGCCGCTTTTAAGTCTAATAAAGCCGAACAAAGGGTGCTGGTAACATGCTAAGGCGTAAAAACTGCAGGGGTTATTAAATTGCAAAACTACAAACATTAGCGGTGATTTCCCTTTATAAAATCAGCTTAAACATAGAGTAAAGGGGCACAGGCTCCTTCACCCTGTTTGAAAAGTTACCCTGCTTTTTCAGGAGATATACCTGAAGAAGCAGGGTTTTTTTGGTATTGACAATAATACTGCCGTAATAAAATGATCAGTATACTCCCAATGATTTGATAAAATCCGAACGGCTCCAGCAGCCATGTTACAGAGACAATTGCTGCTACCAATGGTTCGACGCTTGATAAAATGCTGACTTCCGTTAGGCAATGTTACTTCCCTCCAATCTTCCATTAATGCTTTATCCTAGTGGATACTGTTTGGAAAATAAAAACCAATAGACAAGTAACACCAGAAATTAGGAAGCTTATCCAGATGATCGTTAAATTATCATTCATCGGAATAAAAATATAGCCTCCCAAGGCACCAATCAATGAGGAAAAAGGGAGGATTGCTGGAATCGATTTGTTACTTAGAATAATAAATAACATCGGCACAATGATGGCAGCGTAGATATTCCCAGAGAAAAACAATAATTGCAGCGGAGTAGGTTTAAAAGTACTCACGATTATTAGCAAACATACACAAATACTTCCTGAAAAAATATAAGTGAATTTCCATCTTTCATGGTCAGATAAAGGACGAAATAATTCAATAATATTTTTTACAACTAAGGTAGTCGTCGCATGTAGTTCTGCACTAATTGCTGAAGAAATCGCACTAAAGCAAAATAAAACAAATAAAACAATTAGCATGGTTGATTGTATTTTATCAACAAGTTCAAACAGCAACGAATAAATATCTTTATAGCTTCTGCCAAACATAATAATCATTAGCAGGGAGGTTAGGGCAAGTGGGATTGTGGCCCATATTATTCCTGCTAGAGTAAAGGTCATTTGAACTTTTTCTTTTTTGATGATAAATACTCTCTGCCATGTTGCTCGATCAATCATGACCTGTCCAAAGCCAATCAAAATAGCCGTGAAAATAAACCAACTCGTATCTGTATTTTTATAAAATAAAATATAAGGATGAAAAAGTTTAATCCCTTCATAAACAGGATGGACACCTTCCTGAATATAAAAATAGACAGGAATGATTAAAACAGCTCCGAATATCAATGAGACATTCACACCTGATAACTGATGCAGCCGCTGCATTCCACCAACACCGCCTACAAAAAAACAAAAGCCTAAAAACAATAGCATTCCTATAAAAATGGGCATAGGGAACAGGATATGAATGAGGATTCCCGCCCCCATTGCTTGGACAAATAAGGATTGCAGGCTGGTAATGAGAAGGATGGTGATGAAATACCAATAGCCGCTTGGTGATAATTTTTTTCTCAGTACATCTCCAATCGTTTGCTCATCAGGAAATTTTTCTCTAATGATTTTGGCTAAAAATCCAAACAAAATAAGTGCTAAAGCCCCCATTAAGCAATAGCCAATTCCACCAGTTAATCCGTATTTAATTAACGTTTCGGGAGAAGAGAGGATCGTATTGCCTGTTATCCACCTCGCTAATAGACTAACAACCCCAAAGCTTACCCCAAATTTAATTGTACCGCCTATATATAATTGATAAGAACTTCTATTCAACGGTATGTCTCCTTTAAGCGATAGTCACTCGGTGATTGTCCTGTCAATTTCCGGAAGATTTGACTAAAGTAATGCTGGCTATTAAATCCACATCTTTCTGAAATCGTGCTTATGCTTAAATCAGGATGATTAATTAACATTTTTTGAGCTTCCTTTAAACGATAATCATTTAAATACTCAGAGAAGCCCATCCCTACTTCTTCGTGGAATTTTCTACTTAAATAGGCAGGGTTAATGTGAATCTTCGAAGCTAAATAATTTAATGTTAATTTTTCACTATATTCCTGATGAATAATTTGTAATGCGTTTACGATTTGTTCCGTGTATCGTCCCAATCTCTCATACCTGCTTAATACGTTTAAAAGCTCTTCTTCAATGACAGGCTTCGTAATATAATCAACAACCCCAATTCTTATCGAGATTTGAGCATATTCAAAATTCTGAAAAGCTGTAACCATGATAATATCCATTGAATAATTTCGTGTGAGTTCCATCGCTAATTCCAAACCTGATTTACCTGGGAGCTGTATATCAAGAAATGCAAGGAAGATTTCATGCTGTTTGATGATTTGAATGGCTTGTGAAGCATCTAGAGCCTTAAAAAACTTCCAGTTTGGAAACTTTTTTTGAATTAAATATTCGAGCATTTCTAATTCAAGTGGTTCATCATCTACTAAAAGGATATTCAATTGGATGCGCCCCCTATCCTAGTACAAATGGGAAAACGGCTATAACACTAGTACCGTCTTCTAAAGTTATTAATTTTACTGAGGTATGTTTTCCTGGAAAGAGAAGATCTAGTCTTTTTGCAATATTATCCAAACCAAGTCCATCTTTATGAGATTGGATCATCTGTCCTTCTAAGGCATTGTTCCATACAGTTACATAAACATCCTTCTCGTTCTTTTCAATAATTATTTTTAAAATAGCCTCACCAATATGTCTGTCAAAGGAATGCTTAAAAGCATTCTCAACAAGAGTTTGAATTAAAAAAGGGATAATAACAGCCTGTCCGACCGTTGAATCCATTGATATTTCGTAATGAAGTCTGTCCCGGAACCTTATTTTTTGTATTTCCAAATAATAATTAATATAGGATAATTCCTCATTAATTGTTATTAAAGGTGTATTTGTCTTATATTTAAACTTAAGCAATCTTGAAAGTGTCTCAATCGAGTGAATTAATTCTGTTTTTCTGTCCAACCTTGCAAGGCTTAAAATGGAATTTAATGTATTAAAGAGGAAATGTGGTTGGATTTCCTGATTTAATTGATTATAAAGAGCTGTTTGCAATTCTTTCTCGAGAGCAATTTCCCGTGTTTGCTTTTCTAAAAGATCAATTCGTTTTTCAAATATAAATAAAAACAGCAAAGTAAATGCTCCTAGTAATGGGGCTAAGACACATAGCATAATGTAGATGGAGAAAGCTTCAATATTAAGCATTAAACAAAATTCTCCTTTAGATGTAGAAAAAGGGAGTCTAGAAATACTCCCTTTTTTAATATTATATTTCATTTTATAAAGTTTTTTTATTTCTAATATAACATTTATTGTGAAAGTTGTTCTGCAAAATGGCAGCTGACAAAATGATTCTCAGTTAATTCTCTTAAAGCAGGTTCCTCTGATTTACACTTCTCCGTTGCAAACGGACAGCGAGTATGGAAACGGCATCCGCTCGGAGGGTTAATAGGGGAAGGGACATCTCCTTTTAAGATGACACGTTCCCTTTTTAGGACTGGATTAGGTACAGGAATTGATGATAATAATGCCTTTGTATATGGATGAAGCGGTGAGTCGAATAGATTCTTTTTATCAGCAATCTCAACGATCTTTCCTAAATACATAACCATTACTCGGTCGGAGATATGCCTGACTACACTTAAATCGTGTGAGATGAATAAAAAGGTAAGCTGAAACTGATTTTGTAGTTTTTTTAATAGATTTAGAATTTGGGCCTGGATGGAAACATCCAAAGCAGATACTGCTTCGTCACAAATAATTAATTTAGGATCGACTGCAAGCGCCCGGGCAATCCCAATTCGCTGACGCTGCCCTCCACTAAATTCATGGGGATAGCGATCAAGTGCTTCTTGGGGTAGACCGACATACCCCAGTAATTCTAACATTCTTTCCATTCTTTTCGGTTTTTCAACGACATTTTGAATGGCCATTGCTTCATTTAAAATATGCTTTACCGTTTGACGGGGGTTAAGTGAGGCAAAAGGATCTTGGAAAATTACTTGCAAGTCTCCTCTTAGCTTTCTCATCTCTTTATTATTGAGGCTTAATATGTCTTTACCAGAGTAAAGTACATTCCCGTCTGTTGGTTCATCGAGACGTAAAATCGCTCGTCCTGTAGTGGATTTACCGCAGCCGGATTCCCCAACAATACTTAGTGTTTCTCCTTCGTATAGGTGAAAAGAAATGTCGTCAACTGCTTTTACAACTGCCTTAGGTTTAAAAATGGAGTCTGACTTAACAGGGAAATATTGTTTCAAATGTTCCACCTTTAATAATACTTTTTTCTCTGCAGCTGTCACCATTATTTAACAGCCCCCTCTTTTTCCGTATGTTTCGTCCATTCGTCAGTGTACATCCAACAACGTACTTTAACACCATCATTTTGTTCAATTAAATCAGGCTTCTGCAAGTGACACAATGGTTTCTGATGGGGGCACCTTGAAGCAAAACGGCATCCTGCCGGCAAATTATACGGACTTGGCACACTCCCTTCGATCGTTTGCAATTCTTCTTGGTCCTCATGGATCTTCGGTAAAGAATTTAACAATCCTTGTGTATAGGGGTGCTTTGGATTTGTAAAAATCTTTTCAGTTGGCGCATGTTCAATAATATTGCCGGCATACATAACTGCAACTTTATCACATGTTTCAGAAACAACTCCTAAATCATGTGTAATCATAATAACGCCCATACCGATCTTTTTTTGTAAATCTTTAATTAGCTCTAATATTTGTGCTTGAATGGTTACATCTAACGCTGTTGTTGGTTCATCGGCAATTAACACTTCTGGAGTACAGGCAAGTGCCATCGCAATCATTACACGCTGGCGCATACCTCCACTTAATTGGAATGGTTCTTGTTTTGCCCTTTTTTCAGGAGAAGGTATTCCCACTAGCCTAAGCATTTCAACGGCCTTAATCCACGCTTCCTTTTTTCTCATACCTTGATGCAATCTTAATGCTTCAGCAATTTGTTCTCCGACAGGAATAACGGGATTTAATGATGTCATCGGTTCTTGGAAAATCATCGAGATTTCGTTTCCACGGATTTTCCTCATTTCATCTTCTGAGAGTGTGACTAAATCTTTCCCTTTATAAAGAACCTGTCCGCCGGCAATTTTTCCTGGAGGGGAGGGGATTAGTCGTAATATGGAAAGTGATGTCATACTTTTTCCACAGCCTGATTCTCCGACAATACCTAATGTCTCTCCCTTTCGAAGGGTAAAATCAATCCCATCCACGGCTTTGCTTACACCATGTTTTGTAAAGAAATGCGTTTTTAATCCTTTTACTTCTAAAATTGGACTGTTTTTCTCACTCACATTATTCACCACCCGTTAATTTAGTTCAATTCGTTTATTAAAGAACCGATAGAATACGTCTACAAATAAGTTCACAATCACAAAGATAAGTGAGGCGGCTAAAACTCCCCCTTGAACGACTGGTAAATCCCGCATACGGATCGCATCAACAATCATTCTGCCAAGTCCGTTAATCGCAAAGATGGATTCAACTAATACAGTTCCGCCAAGTAGAGCGCCAAACTGTAGCCCAACAACCGTAATGACTGGAATTAAGGCATTTCGTAATGCGTGCTTATATATAATGACATGTTCACGCAGTCCTTTTGCTCGTGCAGTACGGATATAATCCTGCCTAATGACTTCAAGCATACTAGATCGAGTCATTCGGGCAACTATTGCTGCACCACCTGCACCTAAAGTTAGAGCAGGGAGGATGACGTGAAGGATACTATCCCAGCCTGCAACCGGGAGAATTTGCAGTTTTACGGAGAAGAAATACATCATCATTAAACCAAACCAAAAGCTCGGTAAGGAAATTCCAAGTAGGGCAACTAACATAACACTTGTATCTGTAAGTGAATAAGGTTTAATCGCTGAAATTATTCCTGCTGCCATCCCTAAAACGATGGTGATAAGGATACTAAAAAACGCTAACTCCATAGTGATCGGCAGTCTAACCATTATTTCATCAAGTACGGGCTGGCTATTCTTAAGTGAACTTCCGAAGTCCCCTTGAAAAACATTCAAAAGGTAGTCAAAATATTGCACCATTAATGGCCGGTTTAACCCCAATTGCTCGCGAATCGCATTAACTGTTTCTTTCGATGCTCCTTCACCTGCAAGCAAAACAGCAGGATCTCCGGGAACTAGTTGCATGATAAAAAATACGACAAAAGTTACCCCAATTACGACTGGGATCGTTTGGATTAAACGGCGTAAAATAAACATCAACATTATCTACTTACCTCCTTTAAATGTTACTTTTTCA
>Ga0209795_10002221_pt1 | contig 10970 bp, 10 predicted proteins | sample AgamicOrMarz_FD_187166 | JGI IMG/M metagenome (GOLD analysis project Ga0209795, IMG submission 187166) | Agave microbial communities from Guanajuato, Mexico - Or.Ma.rz (SPAdes) (version 2) | ecosystem: Host-associated > Plants > Phyllosphere > Phylloplane/Leaf | place: Guanajuato, Mexico...
AGTCTACTAATAGAGATCCTCCGGCAATAAGTCCTGCATTCTCTCCAAGGTTATGTTTAGATACAACATAAGCGCCACCACCTTCTGGATAGGCATAAATAATTTGTCGATAAGAAAGAATAAGTGCTGTTAAAAGGATAAGTACACCAATACCAATCGGTATTGAATACCAAAATGCGATCATTCCAATGGTAGCAAGCACAATTAAGACTTGTTCTGGGCCGTACGCCACGGATGAAAGTGCATCGGATGAAAGAATAGCTAAGGCTTTGACCTTATTTAACTTTTGTTCACCTAGCTCCTTTGATTTAAGTGGCCTCCCAATTAATAAACGTTTTATGGATGAATAACTCATCTAAAATCCTCCTGAAACCTTTGCCATTTACCTATATTAGTTTACTCTCATCATTCCCTATCTCAGAAAAAAAACACAAAAAAGAACACTAAGGTTCTGCTTAGTGTTCTTTCCAGGACAAATAAAAGCAAACCTTCTCTTCAAACGCTGATGAGGTTAGCTGTCGGGTTCGGGCCTTTAGAGTAGCCCTACCTTCTTTTCGAAGGATTCACCCCTAGTGCAAGTGCACACAAAAATGGGTCCCCCACTCCCTAGTGGATTAAGCGATAAAAGGTATGAAAATAGCAAGATCATATATGTATGGTAGGTACTATACGCCTGAATTTTACAATTGTAAAGAGCAATTTCAATTAAAATTAATTTTCATATAATTCGTTTTTTTTTCTTTTATGTAGATAAATAAATTTTGATATCTTGAGCAAACTATTCAAGGTCCAACAAAGTGTTAACACAACATTTCAATCACTGTATAGAAAGTGACTGCCTCTTCCTAGTCAAAAGAGGCAGTCTTTTTCTGTTTTTTCACGCTAACAGACTCGCCACTCGGCCCGATTTCTAATAAATGCTGTACTAAAAAGTCTTCTATGCATTAGAAATACCCTTTAGGGGAAAGTAAAAAAAAGAAAGGAAGGTGAAATATGTGCCTGATATTTTGCAAGCCTTGAAAAGTGTAATTCAGTCTTTTGTTAAAGATGAGAACAAAACGCCTCTTCATATTGGCGAGGCGATGGGATGCTGGGTATTTTTAGCGTTAGTGGGTGAGACACAAGTACAGACTGAAGCAGGAATTAACAGTACAACGGACCCTGAATTGAGAAAAGCTCTTCAAGAAGCAGTCAACCTCTTCAAATCGGAGAAAGAGCGAATTTCAGCATTTATGCGATCAGAAGGAATTCCGTTACCCCCTCTTAGTGAATCGAAACCGACCTCTGACCCGAATAGTGTTCCATTGGGGGTTAAGCTGACGGATAACGAGCTTGCAAACAGTCTTAAGAAAAAAATATCGATGGCTATTACAAACTGTTCGGAAACGGCGTCGCGATCCCTTCGTAGCGATGCTAGTCTGATATGGGCCGAATTTTTGCAAGAGCAAATAACCTTTTTAATAACATTTAAATCATTGATGCGAAAACGGGGATGGCTCAAAGTTCCACCACCGTATTATCCTCCAGGTTTGCCACAAACAGAAAAGTGAGGTGAGGGATATGTCAGATATTATAAAAGCTGTTAAAAATGTTATTCAATCATATGTTGATGATGAACCCAAATCACCCTTACATGTGGGGGAAGTCATGTCCTGCTGGTCCTATCTTTCCGAATTAGCTGACGAACAAGTTCATTCCGAAGCAGGGATTAACAGTACAACAGACCCTGAATTAAGAAAAGCTTTCCATGAAGCAGTTAAGATGTTCAAATCACAGAAAGAGCGAATGATTGCCTTTATGTTATCAGAGGGAGTTCCCATCCCACCCTTAAGTGAGTCCAAGCCAAAGTCTAACCCAAGCGATGTTCCATTAGGTGTCAAGTTAACGGATGATGAACTTGCAAACAGCCTTAATATTAAAATGGTTATTTTAATTACCTATTGTGCAAATGCAATCATTCAATCCGCACGCAATGATGTTACTTTGATATGGATGGAATATTTGCAGGAATATATGACGTTTGGAGCAACCCTAAAAGAACTTGTGAAAAGACGAGGATGGCTTAAAGTCCCTCCATACTATTATGCTCCGGGAGCACCGATAAAATGATACGGCAAAAGAAATTTTTAAGAAAGGGGACCTTGATATTCCCGTAGGTCTAGGAGGTCTTTCTTTGTTATGAATAGGCTATTGGTAACTTGAACAAACTATTCAAGAAGAAACGGGGCATCGTCTTATACAACCTAATTACGCAACGAAAAAAACTGCTGATTGCACACCAGTAGTTTTTTCTTTTTTATGGATTTTATCGGCAATCATATATTCCTTAAAAGCATTTTAGAATAGTTACGATCTCCTTGGGAACATTAATTTTTGTGGAGGTGATTGTAATGAATAACAACCAACAGCCAAACAAAACTTCTGCAGGGACAAACGCTGCAAAAGTAAAACAACAAAATGCTGCATCTTCATCTAACAAATTTGGAACAGAATTTGCTAGTGAAACAGATGTACAAGCAGTAAAACAACAAAACTCTCAAGCAGAAGCTAAAAAAAATCAACAATCTGGCCAACAATAAAGTTAAGAAACAAAGGGTATTTCCATAATCGTCGGAACTACCCTTTGTTTCTGTTTCATAACTACAAACATGAATAAAGCTTAATAATTTGAGCAAACTACCCAAGACACTGTAAGGTGTCAAATACGTCTATTTAGAGCATTCACCCAAAAAACTACCTTACTTGCATGGGAGGTAGTTTTTTTGTTTTTAAACTGTATATGGTATACATGTTTAGTTAACATAATGTGCATTATCGGCACTTAAACTATTCTTCTCTTTCTTCATACTTTGAAGGATGAGCAATAGAGGTTCACCCTATAGGAAAATTTTTATTTATTCTTAAATCATAATAAAGTAGGATAAGCTTCTGAATTTAATTGTATTCATGAACGATTTAAATTTATCTTTCTCTTAAATGCTCTCCTACTCTTATGTCATCTTAGTAAATCAAACTTTCCAAACGTGTTTTTCTTTCTCAGAATCTTTAGTGCAAGATTGTGAAGTTTTTTAAAAAAATAATTAACAATATTCTGATGAAATATGATTTTTTCAGTGCTCTAAAAGTAAGATAGTGGAGGTTATTACCTGCAAAAACATTATAATTTAATTACAGGTATAGAAAACGCTTACATATCAGTCGAATCAAAAATCAGCATTTTTAAAAAGGAGTGTTTACTTTGTTAAATGGAGAAAAGAAAATTGAAAGATCTCTTAGATGGGCAATGGTAGGTGGGGGACGAGAAAGTCAGGTAGGATACAAACATAGAACTGGTGCTTTAAGGGATAATACAGCCTTTACCTTAGTAGCCGGGGCATTTGATATTGATGCAGAAAAAGGTAAAGACTTTGGTGTGAATATTGGTGTGGATGAGGATCGATGCTATCCTGATTATAAAACAATGTTCGCTGAGGAGGGGAAACGTGAAGATGGCATTGAGGTCGTATCGATTGCTACTCCTAACGGAACCCACTATGAAATTTGTAAGGCAGCGTTAGAAGCTAATTTACATGCCATATGTGAAAAACCCTTATTTTTCACTTCTGAGGAAGGGGTAGAAATCAAAGATTTAGCAGAGAGAAAAGGAAAAATCGTTGGCGTCACGTATGGTTACTCTGGTAATCAGATGTTACTTCAAATGCGAGCAATGATTGAACAAGATAAAATTGGTGAGATACGAGTCGTTGAACTACAGTATACTCATGGTTTTAGTTTAAATGATCAGGTTGATAATGCAAGTGCTTCACAAAAATGGCGTGTGGATCCTAAGATTGCAGGACCTAGTTTTGTATTGGGTGATCTTTCTACCCATACTTACTACATGTCCCAGTTAATTATGCCAAATATGAAAATTAGAGAATTACTATGTGACCGTCAAAGTTTTGTTGGAAGCCGTGCTCCTTTAGAAGACAATGCCTTTGTACTTATGCGTTATGAAAACGGAGCTGTAGGACGATTATGGACGTCTTCTGTAAATGCAGGGTGCATGGATGGCCAGAGAATTCGTATTGTAGGATCGAAAGGTAGTTTAGAGTGGTGGGATAGCAAGCCTGGTGAATTAAAGTATGAAATTCAAGGAGAGCCTGGGCAAACTTTGATTAGGGCCATGCCTTATCTGGATGATAGCTGTAATGCGGACGAACGTTTAGGGGCATTGCATGTAGAGGGACTTTCTGAAGCTTGGGCAAATATATACTTAAAATTTGCTACGGCAATAGATGCAAAAAATAGAGGCGATGAAGAATTGTTAAAGAATCTTGTCTATCCTGATATTAATGCTGGTATTGAAGGTATACGCTGGATAGAAAATTGTGTCAGATCTGCTGATAACGGTGCTGCTTGGGTAGAATTCATCTAAAAGTTTAAGACCCATCTAGATTCACTTGTTTAACGATTATAGGTGGGTTTTAATTCATAATATCTTTATAACTCGTAACATAAGATTGTGAAGTATGTAGTTACTTACTATAATGAATTAACTACATACAAACTAGAGAAGAAGAGGTTGATTTTATGGTACAGAGTTTTGTAAAAAAGAAGTTCATACCAACTTTTGAAAACGGGAGATCCCCTAAACTACTTTACGTTTGCAAGGCTGAAGCAGATCATACTAAATTACCTTGTGTTATGCATGTGCATCAGGATCGCTTAGAAATTTTATATATCAGACAAGGGAGAGGAATTCATACAATTGGAGGGCGTCAGTATCATACTAAACAGGGTGACGTTCTTATTTACAATAGTGGTGTTATTCATGATGAACGTACGAATCCAGAAGCAGAAATGAGTGTATACAGCTGCGGAATAAGTGATTTGAAGTTAGAAGGGATGCGAGAAAATTGTCTATTGCCTGATGGTGCGAGTCCAGTTTTGTTCAGCGATGCTTTTAGTCAGGATATCGAAAATCTATTTTGCATGATGTATAGTCAAATTTGTTCAGAGAATGCTGGAGCTGAGGAGATAAGCCACCATTTGTTACAAGCCCTTATTATCATGCTGATAAAACAGATTAATAGAAGTATAGAGAAGGAAGAAGATAAGGAAGTTATTTTAGGAGAGCGAATAAGAAGGTATATTGATGACCATTATTCCGAAAATCACACATTGGAGAGTATAAGTGAGACATTGAATATTAGCTTATCTTATTTGTGCCACATTTTTAAGGAGACTACTGGGTATGCTCCTATGCAATACATTATGAGACGTAGGATTGGAGAAGCGCAGTCTTTGCTAATTAATACCCAATATAGTGCTACTCAAATTGCCTCTATGGTAGGCTATAATAATTCCAACTATTTCAACACAATTTTTACGAGGATTGTCGGCATGTCCCCTATCAAATATCGAAAGTGTTGGGTAGATCAAAATAGCCCAAAAAGAATATCTTCTATTGATATAAATGAAATCGTTTTCAATGAGGGTTAAAAAAGAAAACCCCCATTATGAGGGTTTCATACAATTAAATCTCAAAAATACGTATTTATATTAGGGTACCGGGTTATTATTCATTCTTAACTCAAGAGGCTTAATGGTGCCCATAGAATGCTAGTTATTTACCCATTTGCTAAAAAGCAAGGAGGAGAAAGTACCTTGAATAAACAGGTAAATCAAAAGTCATTTTTAAGTACTATTGTCTTAGTCTCTACATTTGGTGGGCTTCTCTTTGGATATGATACTGGAGTTATCAATGGTGCGTTACCTTTTATGTCGGAACCAGATCAGCTTAATCTTAACTCATTCGCTCAAGGGCTTGTTGCAAGTTCACTTCTCTTTGGGGCTGCTATAGGGGCTTTATTTGGGGGCAGATTATCAGATTATAGTGGTCGCCGTAAAAATATTCTGTTTCTTGCAGTTCTGTTCTTTATCTCTACATTGGGGTGTACTCTTGCTCCAAATATGGGGGTCATGGTTACCTTTCGTTTCTTACTAGGGCTTGCTGTAGGTGGAGCGTCGGTAATAGTACCGACCTATTTAGCAGAGATGTCGCCTGTAGAAAGACGGGGTCGAATGGTTAGTCAAAATGAATTAATGATTGTTACTGGTCAGCTATTAGCCTTTATTTTTAATGCTATTATTGGTAATACAATGAGTGACAGTTCACATGCATGGCGATACATGCTGGTTATTGCCGCCCTTCCTGCGGTTTTCTTATTCTTAGGTATGCTTAAAGTACCAGAGAGCCCGCGCTGGCTTGTCTCAAAAGGAAGGAAGGTAGAAGCTCTACGCGTTCTTCAAAAAATACGGGATAAAAATCAAGCTAATGTAGAACTTAATGAAATTGAGAATGCCTTTGCAGAAGAGTCATCTATGAAGAAAGCAACCTTTAAGGATCTATCTATTCCATGGGTAAGACGTATCTTATTTATTGGGATTGGGATAGCTATCGTGCAGCAAATTACGGGAATCAATGCAATTATGTACTACGGTACTGAAATTCTCAAGGATGCAGGTTTTGCGACAGAAGTTGCTCTCATTGGTAACATTGCAAACGGTGCTATTTCAGTCATAGCTGTTTTCTTTGGAATTTGGCTCCTTGGAAGGGTTGGTCGTCGACCAATGTTACTAATTGGATTAAGTGGAACTACAACAACACTTCTCCTTATTGCAATATTCTCCTTAACACTTAAAGGATCTGCAGCTCTTCCCTTTGTTGTACTTGCTCTGACAGTTGTATTTCTTGCTTTTATGCAGGGGTTTATTGGTCCAGTAACATGGTTAATACTTGCAGAGATTTTTCCATCAAGGTTAAGAGGTCTTGGTATGGGGTTAAGTGTATTTTTCTTATGGATGACGAATTCTATCATCGGTTTGGTTTTCCCAATAATGCTTGCAACCATTGGTTTATCAACAACTTTTTTTATCTTTGTCGTTCTTGGAGTAGGCGGTATCATGTTTGTAAAGAGGTATATGCCAGAAACGAAGGGGCGTACGCTAGAGGAGTTGGAACATTACTTCCGAACGTACGATGATGATGCAAGAGCTGAAAAGAAAGTTAGTGAGGGAACTGCCCTATAATTTACAAATGGTAGGATTAAAAGTTATTTAGATGTCTACGGACATCTTTTTTCTATTCTAAAAGAGGAAAGATATCAAGTTTTAAATAATTTATTTATACATATTCAAGTTATTGATTAACTTATAGTCAAACCTGGTATTTATCTACTTAACATAATCAACGTTCTAGGTACAAAAATAAGTAATGCCTATTAATTAAGGCATTACTTATTTAATGAATATTTTTAGTGAGTAATTGGCAAAGAAATCTTTACTGGTGAGGGGTACTATCCTTTTTATTACTATATCGGAAAGATTTAATCGAAAATGTGTTTGCCCAGGATAAGTAGCCGTACGCTAGGGCAGAGATGATTATTGTACATAGTATGAAATACTGTATAACGATTTCCTTTGGAAGGAGATCTAACATGATAGAAACAATCATCACACCTAAAATACTGCCCATTTGACGTGCAAGATTTACTAAAGAGGATATTTCATTATGATACATTTCATCAGTTGCCAAGAAGGCTGCATTCATTAATACAGGAGCAATTGCTCCAGAGAAACCTAGAAGGATAAAGCTAGCTGGAATGAGAGGAGGTACTTTTGTTATCGAAAAGTAAACGAATAAAATTATACTTCCACTTATAATTGCAAATAAACAAAGTTTTTGTGTTAAAGTTTCCCCGAACTTATTAACTAATATGGGTGATAAAAATGATGATAACAACATCGCAGATAATGTTAATGGCAGAAATTTAATACCTGTTTCAAGGGATGATAGATGCAAATTTTCTTGGTAGTAAATGGAGATGAAATATATAATTCCATATATGGAAAAGTTATAAGTGAAACCATTTATCAAACTTGAAATATTTAATCTTGAAAACATTTGTCGTTGTACAACTTGAGTAAGATTCTGTTTAAACCTTTTACCATAGTTCCGCCCCAAAAACAGTAATGTTAGGAATCCTGTCATAAACAGAAATGGAAATTGGATCATCATTTTATATTCATGAGTTATATATACAAACGTAAAAATAAGTAGTACTACTGTCATTTGCTCCTTTATAAACATTGAAATATCTTCTTTTTTAATATCTTTAATAGCTGTAAATGCTGTTACGATAACAATCAAAGTAAAAGGTATATTGATAAAAAAAATGCTTCGCCACCCCCATAATTCATTGAAAAATCCTCCAATCATAGGGGAAAATGCAAAACCTATGCCTGATGTACCTGACCAAATCCCGAATGCAAGGGTACGTTTTCGCGGTTCTACCACAGTTGAAGATAGCAGTGTTGTAGCAACAGGAGCAAACAAAGCTGCACCAATTCCTTGAAGAATTCGAGAAATAAGTAAATTGTTATAAGTTACTGATAAACCACAAAATAATGAACCTACCATAAAAATGCTAATTCCTGCAATAAATGCATTTTTTGCTCCAATTCGTTTACTCAATCTAGCAAAGTATAATATTAGTGAAGCGAACGCCAAGACATAACTATTCACGATCCATGAAGTTTGTGAAATGGTTAAATCGAGTTGTTGTCGTAAGGGTGGAATGATGATATTTACAATATTCGTATCTAAAATAATTAAAAAACTACCGATACAAATGCTTACTAGGCTAATAATTTCTTGTCGTGTGAATCTCATACAGAAAACCCCCTCATTTCAAATAAATTTGAATTATTATCATTATTATTCAAATTTATTTGAAATGTCAATAACCTAATGATTATAATAAGTTTATGATAAAAAATAGTCATGTAACCGATACATTTAGAGTACTTCAAGATCCAATACGTATAAGAATTATTGAGATGCTACAATTTGATCGTGAAAGGAGAGAATTTTTACCTGATACATGTGAGGCAAAGGATGGATTTTGTCCAATGGATATTTTAACGATTTTAAATGAAGAAGGTATCAATATTTCAAATACTAAACTGTCTTATCATCTCAAAGAATTAAAGAAAAATCACCTTATTAATTTGGTGAAAGAAGGCAAACGTTATTTTTATCTGTTTAACAAAGATGGTTTAGAAGTGATTTTAAGCTGGATTAAAAATGTAATGGAAGAATAACAAACAGTAAATTGAGCAAACTACTCAAGACGCCGTGAGGCATCCAGCAATCCAACACGAATCTCTTCTCCAAGAGGAGAAAACCAACCTTTAGGACTCAGAGGTTGGTTTTCTGTTTTTTAAGATGACTATGATATGCTACATTAGTTAACATAAAACGTGTTCTAGGAAGGCTTGATTCTGGAGAATATGGTACTTAGTCTGGTTTATATCTGTTTATTTTCTTAAGACATCCCTAACGCCCAGTCTACTGCTGTTTGTGCATGTATTTCTGTTGTATCAAATATAGGTATTGAGATATCATTCTGATTAATTAGTAAAGAAATTTCAGTACAACCTAATATAGCTCCTTCTATTCCATCACTGATTAAACCATTTATAATTTTTTGATATGCATTTTTGGAATCTGCCTCGATCTTCCCTAAGCATAATTCTTTGTAAATAATATCATGTACAATTTGACGCTCTTTTTCACGGGGGATATTAACATTAAGATTATGATTAGCTATAAGTCGACCTTTATAAAAATCCTCTTCCATCGTAAACTTTGTTCCAAGCAATCCGACTCTACTAATCCCTTGATCTTTTATTCTCTTAGCTGTAGCATCTGCAATATGTAGGATGGGAATACTAATATCTTTCTGGATCTCACTTGCCATTTTATGCATAGTATTTGTACAAATAACTAAAAAGTCGGCTCCACCTTTTTCGATATATTGAGCTCCTTTAATCATTAATTCTGTTGCTTCATCCCATCTATCATCATGTTGTAATTTTTTTATTTCTTCAAAGTCTACAGAATACATCACACTTTTAGCAGAGTGATGTCCTCCTAACTTTCTATTTACTGTTTGATTAATAATTCTGTAGTACTCACTTGATGATTCCCAACTCATTCCACCTAATAAGCCTATTGTTTTCAATTTTCCCAACCTCCTTTATAGGAAATATTACCACAAATTAAGTTATTTTCAGTGTAAACAGCATATACAACGATAGTTACCATAATGGAAGTTACTGGTAGTAATGAAATTACCCCCACCACATAGCTAAAACAACTAATGACCATAGAGAAACAAACAAACTAAGTCCTAAAATAACAAGCCAATACACATCTAAATTACTCTTTTTAAGTTTATTTTTTTTGTTGAGTATGTAAGTCAATACAATCGTAATTAGATATAAAAAAATGCTTATGCATGTTATAGCAGTCAGGTAGTAGATTGGATTTAACTTTATTATGTTCTTATCCATAAAATAAGAAATATCTTGACCGAATATTGCTAATGCAGTAGCCAAAAATAGAAAAGCAAATATAAGCATATTAGCTTTCATACTATATTACACCTCCAAAGAAAGGATTTAATAAATCATAATTTATACTAATAGTGTAATTTTACACTATTTTTTCGCCTTTTCAATGTAATAATAAAGAAAAATTATTAAGTATCTTTGTTAACATAGTGTGATTTCTAGGTACTAAAAAGGACTTATATGGAGATATAAGCCCTTTTCTAAAACTGTTTCTTACAGTTTATTAATGACAATCGATAATTTATAGTTTACGTGCTTATTTAAGTCCGTCAAAAATTGATCTAATACTTCATTAGATGGAAATCTACATTCAAGAAGATAACAACCATCTCCACTAATTTTATAGTTATTTAATACATAATTCTCCTGAGTTTCGATAAAGGAGAGATAAGGCTGATGATGGGTGCTTTTTGTATAGATATTAATCCAGGCATGTATTAAACACCCTAATTGAGGTTGATCAACCTCAATTGTATAACGTTCAATTATTCCATTATCCTCAAGTTTAG
>Ga0209795_10002223_pt1 | contig 10962 bp, 11 predicted proteins | sample AgamicOrMarz_FD_187166 | JGI IMG/M metagenome (GOLD analysis project Ga0209795, IMG submission 187166) | Agave microbial communities from Guanajuato, Mexico - Or.Ma.rz (SPAdes) (version 2) | ecosystem: Host-associated > Plants > Phyllosphere > Phylloplane/Leaf | place: Guanajuato, Mexico...
TGTGAATCCCATCCAACGGCAGATGACATTTTTAAAGCATTAACAAATAAGTTGCCTAATATGACGAGTGCTACCATATATAATAATTTAAAATGTTTAAAAAAATTCGGCCTTATAAATGAACTCACTTTTGGCCCATTCTCAAGCCGTTATGAATGGAAAACCTCCTTTCATTACCATGTTATCTGTACATCATGCAGCAAAATATGTGATTTTAACTACCCTAGTTTAAAAGAAATAGAGCAATATGTTGAGAAAAAATTAGATTTTAAGGTAAGCCGGCATCTCTTTGAGGTTCATGGAATCTGTTTAGACTGTAATTAAAAAATATCTTATGAAAGGAGTGGAAGAAGTGCACGTCATAGTTATCGGCTTAAATTATAAAACAGCATCTGTTGAGATCAGGGAACGTTTTGCTTTCAAGGAAGAGACTAAGGTGGAAGCAACTCAGATGTTGCGGAAGGCAAAAAGTATTCAAGAGTGTGTGATTGTTGGAACATGCAATCGGACTGAAGTCTACGCGGTAGTCGATCAATTACATGTTGGAAGACATTATGTAAAAAGCTTCCTTGCTGAATGGTTTCAAACAGATAAAAGCGAGTTTGAAGACTACTTATATATTAAAGAAAACAACGATGCCGTAAGACATTTATTTCGTGTTGCTTGTGGATTAGATTCAATGGTTCTAGGAGAGACCCAAATATTAGGACAAGTGAAAGATTCCTTTATTCAAAGTCAACTTCTTAAGTCGACAGGTACAGTATTTAATATGCTCTTTAAACAGGCTATAACACTAGCAAAACAGGCTCATTCCAAAACGGACATAGGGAAAAAGGCTGTGTCAGTCAGTTATGCCGCTATCGAGCTTTGTAAAAAAATCTTTGGACATTTTCATAATAAGAGGGTTGTTATGATTGGTGCTGGAAAAGTGGGGGAACTAACAGCAAAACATCTTTATGAAAACGGAGTTACCACCATGATGGTGGTTAATCGAACGTATGAACGGGCAAGGAGCTTAGCTGATAAATTTAGTGGTAAAGCCTTACATGTAGAGCAACTTTCGTCAGCTCTAATCCAGTCTGATATCGTCATTAGTTCTGCAACGGTAGAAGACTACTTCATTACAAAACAAGAAATGGAAGTTATTACTCAAAAAAGAAACCAGCGCCCTCTATTTATAATTGATATTGCTGTTCCTAGGAGCATCGATCCCGCCATTAACGATATAAATAATGTTTTCTTATATGATATTGACGATTTGGAAGGCCTTGTCGAGAGTAATCTCCAGGGGCGAGCCCGAGAAGCTGAAAAAATCGAGTATATGATTAAACAAGAACTTATTCATTTTAATTCGTGGTTAAACACCTTAGGGGTTTTTCCGGTCATTGCTGCATTACGTGAAAAGTCATTAGCGATACAGGAAGAGGCCCATCGTCATATAGAGAATAAATTACCGGATTTGACAGAAAGAGAACTGAAAATTATTCGAAAATACTCTAAAACCATTGTGAATCAGATGCTTCATTATCCTCTAGTCAGGATGAAAGAAATGGTTGCTAATGGTAATCAGGACCATGTATTAGATCTTTTTATAAAAATATTTGCTGTAGAAGAAGAAGTGGAAAAACAAAGTCGAATGAGACAACGAAATACTGAATCGGAAATAACGGATGTTCGTTATCCTGAACCAGACGGCAGGAAAATAGCTGTTCACTTCTAAACAATCCCATTATTATACATGTTAAGTTTAAAAAAGTACTTAAGTATTGCCCATCTTTCCTAGAATTACTAGTTATGCGAGGTGTTATGATGAAAAAAATAGGGTTACTAGTTATGTCATATGGAACTCCGAATAACTTACATGAGGTGGAATCCTACTATACTCACATTCGTCATGGAAAAAAGCCTTCTGCAGATTTGTTAGAAGATTTAAAAAGGCGATATAGGGGGATAGGTGGAATTTCCCCACTTGCTAAAATAACGCGAAACCAAGCGAAGAAATTAGTTCTTAAACTAAATAATTGGTCTGAAACACATGAATTTGTTATGTATCTAGGATTTAAGCATTCTGTTCCCTTTATTGAAGATGCCGTTCAGCAAATGAAGAATGATGGAATTGAAGAGACAATAAGTATTATCCTAAGCCCGCATTATTCTATCTATAGTGTAAAAGCGTATAATGATCGTGCTAAAAATATGTCTAAAAAAATTAATGGTCCTGTGATCCATGCCATTAATTCTTGGTACGCCGAGCCTAAGTTTATTACTTTTTGGGCAAATCAAATAAAGAAAATTATGCTCTCGATAGATGATTTATCCCAGTCCATTGTTATCTTTTCTGCTCATAGTCTACCAGAAAGAATTCTATTAAATGGTGATCCCTATCCTGAACAGGTTGCTAAAACAGCCGAACTAATAGCTAATAAAGCCAATATTAAAAGTTTTTCTGTTGGTTGGCAAAGTGCAGGCAGGACTGAAGAACCTTGGCTTGGTCCAGATATCCAAGAGCTCACGAGGGAACTATACAAACAACATGGTTATAGATCTTTTATATACTGTCCTATCGGCTTTGTAGCCGAACATTTAGAGGTCTTATATGATAACGATTATGAATGTAAAGTAGTTACGGATGAGTTGGGCGTGAATTATTATCGTCCAAAGATGCCAAATGCAAATGATGAATTTATAGAAGGTCTTGCATCTGCTATTTCGAAAAAAGTCAGGGAAATTCAAAAAATGGTTCTGGTGCAAAAAGTTTAACACAATTACAAGTAATCTCTAAATCTATCTTGGACATACTGATACTATTAATCTAAAAAAGGACGTGGTCAGGATGAACTATAACCCGAATAATGGACACTGAATAAAAAGTGACTGTTGCTCGGGTTTTTCTATTCACAGGAAGTGGTAATGTAAATGTCGATGGGGATGGTTGCACCAACTCACAGATTTTCATCACCCCTTTAAGGCATAAAAAAGCGGTCATCTCATTTGAAGGGAGAATGACCGAAATGAAAAAAAGAAAGCTAATATACTATACGAAAGGTTATCTGTATTTTTGTCCGTATGTTGCAATAAATCTTCCTAGTGTCCAACTTCTATCAAATTAAATGGTTCTGTTACAATTTCCTTAAGCTTAGACACTTCTTCTAGAATATCGGGGATACCCCCATTCAGCTAAAGTTTGAATAGAGAATAGGCACAATTTTTCTATTTTATTTTTCTTGATAATTCTCTATTGCGTCTTTAAGTCTTTTTACTCCCTCTTGAATATCTTCAACTGTTAAACTGCCATAACCCATAATTATACGATTGATGTGGTACCCTTTTTTGATAGCGTACCTTTCAACTGGATAGACTTTAACACCATAATTTTCGATCCAGTTCATTAATAAATCATTAAAGTTTACACCAGCAAATTCAACGACTAAATGCATTCCTGCTGCTTGGCCTAAAATAACTGGAGTATTAAAATTCTCGTACAAACTAGTTACTAGTGCTTCTCTTCGTTTCCGATAGATTTTTTTCATATTTCGAACATGCCGGTCGAAATATCCTTCATTAATAAAACGTGCTAATACTAATTGCTCGAGTGAAGAGCTATGGCGGTCACTATACCATTTTATTTCCTTAAATCTCTCAATTAATTGGGTTGGAAGGATCACATATCCAATCCTTAATGCAGGAGAGAGTATTTTACTAAAGGTACCAACATATATTACACGTTCCTGATCAAGTCCTTGCATCGAATTTACGGCTGTTCCCTCATAAGTAAATTCACTATCATAGTCATCCTCTACAATGTAACAATTCATTTTTCGTGCATATTCAATAAGTTGAATTCGACGCTGAATCGGTAAAGTACCTCCTATTGGAAACTGGTGTGAGGGTATAACAAAAACAAAGCTTGGTATATTTGATTTAGAAAGGTAGTCAGGAATTATCCCATGTTCATCAACCGGTACTGGCTGGATCTTTGCACCTGCGAAAGAAAAAATATTCCTCATTTCATCTGTAACAGGATCTTCAACTGCTACATAGTTCTCCCTCTTTGCTAATAAGTCTGTAATTAGGGAAAGACCCTGTGTGGCTCCAGAGGTAATAAAAATTTGATCTGGGTGACATTGAACATTTCTTGTTCTTGAAAGATAGCTTGATAGGACCATTCTTAATTCCTTCATACCTAATGAGCTGTTGTAACCATATATATGGTCTGGCGCTTCAAGACAAACTTCCTTTGCAAGCTTCCCCCATATTTGTCTAGGAAAATGATCCGTTGCTGGATTTCCTGCTCGAAAGTCAATGACTCCTTCATCCTTTATTGCTGGATATTCTCCTTTTAAGATAGCATGCTGAGATTTTCCTTCTTTTACCTGAAGAGACGCTCCTGGAGCTACATATGTACCGGACCTGGGCCGAACAATTAAATATCCTTCTGCAACAAGCTGCTCATATGCTTCAAGTGTTATATTTCTTGATACACCAATGGAGTTTGCGAGTTCTCTTGTTGAGGGAAGACGCTCATTATCCTTTAATTTTTGATTTAATATCATTTCCCTAATTTGCTCATATACCTGTTTGGTTAATGTTTTATTTTGTAAGCGATCTATTTGAATCGATAGCATTAGCAAACTCCCTTTTGTTAACTGGTACTATAAATATAATGATTAATTGGCACTAAACCATACCAGTATAGCATGCTATTCTATTTTTAATAAATAAGGAGGCGGCTATATATTATGAATAATATGAAAACCATTGGATTAATAGGTGGGTTAAGCTGGGAATCCACTTCAGAATACTACAGTTATATCAATCGTTTCGTAAAAGAAAAATTGGGTGGATTACATTCGGCGAAGTGTTTATTGCATTCATTTGATTTTCAGGAAATGGTGGACCTGCAGCATAACGGTGATTGGGATCAAGCGACAAATCAAATGATTCATGCCGCTAAAACGCTTGAAAATGGTGGAGCAGATATGATCGTGATTTGTACGAATACGATGCACAAAATGGCTCCAGAAGTAAAAAATGAAGTGAAGATTCCTTTACTCCATATCGTTGATGCTGTGGCTGAAAAAATTAATGAACAAAGCATGACAAAGGTTGGATTACTGGGAACCAAATTTACCATGGAGCAGCCATTTTATAAAGAATATTTAAGTAAACATGGCATTGAGGTTGTTATTCCAAATGAAGAAGATCGAAAAATCGTACATGACGTTATTTATAATGAATTGTGTAAGGGAGTGTTTAAGGAGGATTCAAAAGATCAATACCTACAAATAATAAACCGCCTTTATAAACAAGGAGCGGAAGGAATCATCCTGGGTTGTACTGAAATCCCTCTTCTAGTAAAACAAGAAGATACATTTGTCCCATTATTTGATTCAACATTATTACATGCAAAAGCTGCAGTTGATTTTGCTTTTACGAAAAAGTAAATAAAAAAGCCGGTCAGTGGCCGGCGTATTCAAATAAAACATTAGAGTCTAACCTTAACCTCAGTACCGTCCTTAGCTTTGACATCTACAAGCACGGTCCCTTTATGATTTTTCAGTTCCTTGACGATGGGCTTTAGCATTTTTTTGTCTATCATTGGGATGGTAAAGTCCAGTTTTTTTCTTTCGAAGTGCTCTTTTGTCCATTTGTTTGCCTGTTGATGAATAAATCTTGAAGACAAAATGGAAATACCAATGTTTAAAATGGCATATGGGATTGGGATGGTGAAGCTAACGTCTTTTGCTTTCACTTTTACATGCAGCATAAGCAATCCCTATTCAATGATGACAGAAACGGTATCTCCGTTTGCCGATTTAACATCAACAATTTGGCCATCCAATTCGTTTTCGATTGCCTCAATAATAAGGTTTATGTCAAGATCCTTTACATATTTTTCTGACTGAGGAATACTCTGTGCGATGCTGTGTCCAGCCATTAATACAACCTTGATAAGTTTTATGGGCAAATTGACCGTGACGTTATCATTTTCAGCGGATACAACACGAATTTTTAATGTTTTATCTAAATATTTAGTCGGTTTTTCTAATAGCTTAATTCCGGCTTCTTCTTTCTCTTTTAATACTTGGATCAGTTCTGACCCCTTATCTGCATCAATTTTCCCTTCTTGCACCATGGTTAATACTTTTGCAATTTCTTCTTTCATGGTAAATTCCTCCCTATTCATCTTTTAAGAGCTTAATGGCTTCTTCAGGAGTGATTTCGCCATTTTCCAACATGGCGACAACCTTTTTCTCGTCTACTTCATTTTTCTTCTTTTGCTCATATCCAAGGGCTGATATGATGTCTGTTAGCTTGCCTCGAACCGTTGGATACGAAATCCCCAGTTCTTTTTCAACTTCTTTGATACTCCCTCTGCACGTTAAAAATACTTCCACAAAATGAAGCTGATCCTTTGATAATGACGCCAGCTTGGATAATTCAAACTCATTTTCAATCGTCGTGTGACAATGAGAGCAATGCAGCTTGGTAATCTTCAATGTTTTGCTGCAGACAGGACAATTTGTGATTACTTTATAGGCCATAATGAATTCCTTTCCTTTATTTGATTTGATTATAAATCAATAAATTCAAATAGTAAATAATGAAAATTAATTTTTTTTAAAAATAAATTAAAATGATTAATTTATAAATTAACATTATTAATTTATTGTTTTTGTTAATCTTAATTTTAACAGACCATGGACGGTTCTGATGGCTTTTTCAGGATTGGTGTAATATATAAAGCTGTAAAACTGTACAAGCAGATATGTATGGTAAATAAAAATTGAAAAGCATCTTTACTCTACTCTCACAATGCTAGGTTGGGCAGAATTCTAGTTGAGCTTCCCAAGTCCTTTTTAACTGGCATTGATTATTGGGGCGTGAATTGGTAATATTCAAAAATTGGATAAAATAATTGAAATAGGTAATTATATTGTGGTAGTATTTAAAGGAACGTATGTTCTTGATTTTAAAATATGTATAAAGTACGTTTTAATAAATACCTTTTTAACTAGTGATTCAACAACACATTAGGTAGACATTTGGAAATGAAAGGAGAAAGAATTTGAAGAATCATAACGCATCAGAACAACACGGAGGGACCTTTGGTAATAAAGGCAACTTTTTATTAGTCCTAATAATGATTCTAGGTGTATTTGTAGCCATTTTGAATGAAACGCTACTTAACGTAGCCTTGTCAAAAATCATGGATGACATCGGAATCGCGCCAAGTACGGCGCAATGGCTGTCAACAGGATATCTGCTAGTCATAGGTGTTCTTATACCAGTCACTGCTTATTTAATTCAGCGGTTCACGACAAGAACTTTATTCCTTACGGCTATGGGACTTTTTTCGGTAGGGACATTTGTAGCTGCAATCTCCCCAGGGTTCGCCGTTCTTTTAACTGGAAGGATGCTTCAAGCGGCGGGAACCGGGCTGCTCTTTCCGTTACTAACCAATGTAGTATTTGCCATGGTTCCGATTGAAAAAAGAGGTTCGGCAATGGGGACGATTGGAATTGTCATTACATTTGCTCCCGCGATTGGACCTACTCTTTCGGGCATCATTGTCGAGCAATTTAGTTGGCGGGTTCTCTTTTACGGTGTTCTGCCAATTGCGCTGATCGTTATGATATTTGCCTATTTTAGGCTCAAAAATGTGACGGAAACAACGAATCCTAAGATTGATCCAATATCACTTCTTCTATCAACAATTGGTTTCGGGGGGATTGTGTACGGATTCAGCAGTTCTGGTGAGGGTCATGGGGGTTGGTCGAGCAATGAAGTCATTCTTTCAATTGTAATCGGCCTTGTATCACTAGTCCTCTTTACATGGAGGCAATTGAAAATTGCACAACCGTTGCTAGATTTAAGAACATTTAAATACAACATTTTTAGGTTGTCGACTTTGATTATGATGATCGTCATGATGGCGATGTTTTCTGCCATGATGTTGTTGCCGATTTTTCTCCAAAATGCGTTAAATTACAGTCCGTTGGAGGCAGGTTTGGTTATGCTGCCAGGTGGTATTGTCATGGGGATTATGTCTCCGATTACAGGCCGATTATTTGATAAGTTTGGTGCCAAGCTGCTTGCGCTCGTAGGTTTAGGGTTGGTTGCAAATTCACTTTTGCAATTTGCATTTATCACATTGTCTACCTCGTACAGCAAGATTATGATTGATAATACGCTATTGATGTTGGGTATTTCGATGGTTATGATGCCGGTCATGACCAATGCTTTAAATGTACTGCCACCTCATTTATACCCGCACGGTACGGCTATTATCAGCACACTTCAACAGGTGGCAGGCGCAGTCGGTACAGCATTGCTTGTATCCATCATGACAACTACCTCAAGGCGTTTTATAGAAAATACCTTAACTACAAATGATGAGTCTCCACTGCAAATTCTAGCGATGATTGCTGGAATGAAAAACTCGTTCTTGCTCGCATTTGGGCTTGTAGCCATCGCATGGTTTGCCACATTTTTTATCAAACGGTCCGCTCCTCAAGAAAAGGAATTGAAGTTAAATAAAGGTACTGTGAACTAAAAAGACGTTCCAGCATATATGATTTAATACAAAAACGCGAATCTCTTGAGTACCAAGTGATTCGCGTTTTAATTTAATGTAACGAAAAGATGACTACGTTAAAAGAAGCACGACTAGAGATGAAATTGATCTAAAAAAATTATTAACTTAAGGGGGGCTTTTCAGACATAAAAGTGCGGCCAACATACTAGGATATCCTGTGCGATATTAGATGAAATAGTCAATAGTTCATTTTGAATTCACAAATGTTTGCTACTCTCTTTAAGAGTATTTAGTTATAAGAGGAGGAAATGAAATGAAATATATAAATAGAAAGATAACATTTCCGGAAAATGGAGATTGGGCTGTTGAAGCGCGTGGACTTGTTAAAACGTTTGGCGACAACCGTGCTGTTGATGGGGTAGATTTGAACGTACGTGCAGGTACGATCTACGGTGTGCTTGGTCCTAATGGAGCAGGGAAAACTACCACAATCAGAATGCTGGCGACACTTTTACGATCAGACGAGGGTTCAGCAAGAATCTTTGGACACGATGTAGTGAAGGAAGCACAGATTGTACGTCAACTAATTGGAGTGACTGGCCAGTACGCATCGGTAGACGAGTCACTTAGTGCTACGGAAAATTTAGTCATCTTTTCTCGACTGTTAGGACTAGGACGTGCGGAGTCAAAGCGTAAGGCAAACGAGTTGTTAGAGGAATTTGGTTTAACAGAAGCTGCAAAACGTCCTTTGAAAAATTTCTCTGGTGGTATGCGTCGCAGATTAGATTTAGCGGCAAGTCTCATTACACAGCCGCCGCTTATCTTCTTGGATGAGCCGACAACAGGACTGGATCCACGTACACGTAATCAAATGTGGGAGACCATCCGCCGATTGGTAATGATGGGGTCAACGGTATTGTTAACAACGCAATACTTACAAGAGGCAGATGAACTGGCTGATAGGATAGCGGTTATCGATCGTGGCAGAGTTGTTGCAGAGGGAACTGTCGACGAATTGAAAGCGTCAGTTGGGAACTCATCGTTACAATTGAGATTAAAAAATACACAAGATATGGAGAATGCTCGTCAAACGGTTGAACGGGTGCTCCAGGTTCAGTCAAATGTGTCGTCCGAAGGTGTAAAGATTATTGCACCAATGGCGGATGCTAACAGAGTGACTGACTTACTTTTAGCCTTCCGTGAGTCAGGAATCCAATTGGCTGAGTTGAGTGTGCAAAAACCAACACTCGATGAAGTTTTTTTGAACCTTACTGGTCATGGTGTAGAGGACACAGTAGACTTGCCTGGTGAATCGGGAGAAGTAGGGGAGGTAGGCATATGAAAAACAATACGATGGAGTCGGTTTCTAATCGCCAATTAAAAAATAACACGAGCTTCGGTCAAGTAGTACGGAACTCGTTTACAATGGCGTATCGAGGTTTGTTAAAAATTCGTCGCACACCTGAACAATTGTTTGACGTTACACTACAGCCAATCATTTTCACTCTGATGTTTACTTACATTTTTGGCGGGGCCATCTCTGGAAACGTAAAGGACTATTTACCAGTCATTATTCCTGGTATCCTCGTTCAAACTGTGATTTCAACCTCTATTGTCACTGGCGTCCAACTGCGTGAGGACATGGATAAAGGCGTGTTTGATCGATTTAAGTCATTACCGATTGCACGTATTGCTCCGTTAGCGGGAGCATTGTTGGCAGATAACATTCGGTATGCCATTGCCACTGTTCTTACTTTTGTTATGGGATATATTATGGGGTATAGACCTGATGGAGGTCTAGGTTATGTCGCAATCGCTGGACTACTTGTGATTGTATGCTCTTGGGCAATTAGCTGGATTTTTGCCTTCTTCGGTGTGATTGCCCGTACGGCTTCAAGCGTACAAGGAATCTCGATGCTAGTATTGTTCCCACTTACTTTTCTTTCTAATGCTTTTGTTCCGGTTGAGACAATGCCTAATTGGCTTCAGTGGTTCGTGAAGTTCAACCCAGTTTCCCATCTTGTCACAGCTGTCAGAGAGCTTGCCAATTCTGGAACCATTGGTACGGATTTCGGCATCTCCCTCATTGGGGCTGCTGTCATTGTAGTGATTTTTGCACCTATCACAGTACGTGCATATATGCGCCGAGCATAGACATGAGATGTAAAAGAGATTGTGAAGGTTTCTACTTAAACGATAGGTTGCTTTAACACAAAAATGAATTAAATTAAGAGGCTGGAATACGCAAGTTTTTATACATTACTATTGAGCTTATAATAAAAACCTCCCTTCTAAAATGATAACGGGTTCACTTTTAGGGTGCAAAAAGGGAAAAAACAGGTTGCTCTTACTTTGTTTAGCTTAATGAGAAAAAACTGGTTCTGGACTCATGACCATCAGTAGTTCAATCGCTGACATCTTAG
>Ga0209795_10002227_pt1 | contig 10956 bp, 13 predicted proteins | sample AgamicOrMarz_FD_187166 | JGI IMG/M metagenome (GOLD analysis project Ga0209795, IMG submission 187166) | Agave microbial communities from Guanajuato, Mexico - Or.Ma.rz (SPAdes) (version 2) | ecosystem: Host-associated > Plants > Phyllosphere > Phylloplane/Leaf | place: Guanajuato, Mexico...
TGCAGGCGCAGCCATTCGTGCAGGCGCAGCAACTGCTTGAGGGTCCAGGCCAGGTAAAGCCCCAGCCCGGCGGCCAGGCTCCAGCCGTAATAGCCACTGATCAGGCCGATCAGCAAACAGCCGGTCACCAGCAACAACATGTGGCGAATCAGGGTGCCATGCCAGTTTTGATTCACGTGACGCGCGTCCTTGTCAGCTTGTCGGGCGGTAAGGGCTCGGATCAGGCCTTGGTGGAGAAACGATAGCCGGTGCCGCGCACGGTTTGTACCAGATTCTCGTAGGCATCGCCGAGGGCCTTGCGCAGGCGGCGGATGTGCACGTCCACGGTGCGCTCCTCGACATACACGTTGCCACCCCAGACCTGGTCCAGCAGCTGCCCGCGGGTGTAGGCGCGTTCCTGGTGGGTCATGAAAAATTGCAGCAGGCGGTATTCGGTCGGGCCCATCTCGGCGGGTTTGCCATCGATGGTCACGCGGTGGCTGATGGGGTCCAGCAACAGGCCGCCAACTTCGATCGGCGCTTCGCCATCGGTCGGTCCTGCGCGGCGCAGCACGGCCTTGAGGCGCGCCACCAGCTCCCGGGGGGAAAACGGCTTGGTGATGTAGTCGTCGGCGCCGACTTCCAGGCCCTGGATCTTGTTGTCCTCTTCGCCCTTGGCGGTGAGCATGATGATCGGGATGTCACCGGTCAGCTCATCGCGCTTGAGGCGCCGCGCCAGCTCGATGCCGGACGTGCCGGGGAGCATCCAGTCCAGCAGGATCAGGTCGGGCTTGCGGTCGACAATGATGGCGTGGGCCTGTTGAGAGTTCTCTGCTTCCATGCAGTCATAGCCGGCCATCTCCAACGCTACGGCGATCATCTCGCGGATGGGCGCCTCGTCGTCGACGATCAGAATGCTCCTGCCAACCATGGGGTAATCCTCTTGTCATTTAACTGTCTTGCGCCGCATTAGATAACGGAATTATTGCAGTCGTGTGACAGTTATTTCGCCACCGGCAGCGAAGCGGATCCTGGACTAAGCTTTGAGTCCGAATCCTGACAACCACAAAAGAAGGTTTCCATGACTTACCTGACCCAATCCATCAAGGCACTGGCAATCACGGCTGCCCTGGTATTGCCGGCCATGGCGTTCGCGGCTGAGCCGGCGATGGAAAAAGACGGCATGCTGACGGACCACCATGGCATGACGTTGTATACGTTTGCCAAAGACTCTGGCAGCAAGTCGATGTGCAACGACGAGTGCGCGGCCAAATGGCCACCGCTGATGGCTGAAGATAGCGATAAGTCCATGGGCGAGTGGACGGTGATCACTCGCGCCGACGGCAAGAAGCAGTGGGCCTACGATGGCAAGCCGCTTTATACCTTCGTCATGGACAAGAAGGCGGGGGATATGACCGGCGACGGCAAAATGGACGGCGCCTGGAAGGTTGCCAAGCCTGACTGACGCAAGCCTGTCGAGAAACAACTGTGGCGAGGGGATTTATCCCCGCTGGGTTGCGCAGCAACCCTAAAGACAGACAACTCGGGACGTCAGACAGATTGAGTTCGCTGCTTTGGGGCCGCTTCGCGGCCCAGCGGGGATAAATCCCCTCGCCACGAGGTTACCGTTGCGAGACCGGCATGCCTCAACGCAACGCATAATCCAGCACAATCCCCACGAAAATCGCCAACCCGGCCCAGTGGTTGTGCAAAAACGCCTTGAAGCAGCGCATGCGGTCCTTGCTGCGGGTGTACCAGAACTCCCAGGCGAAGCACGCGGCAGCGGCCAACAACCCGAGGTGGAACCAGCCGCCCAGTTGGAATTTCGAACCGGCCAATAACAGGCAACCCAGGGCCAGACCCTGCAGGGTCAATATGATCACCCGGTCGGCATCGCCGAACAGGATCGCCGTGGACTTAACGCCAATGCGCAAGTCATCGTCGCGGTCGGTCATCGCGTAGTACGTGTCGTAGCCCACCGTCCACAGCAGGTTGGCGATGTACAGCAGCCACGCGGCCGCCGGCAAGTGGCCGGTTTCGGCGGTGAACGCCATCGGCATGCCCCAGGAAAACGCCGCGCCCAGCACCACCTGCGGGTAGTAGGTGTAGCGCTTCATGAACGGGTAGGTGCACGCCAGCGCCAGCCCGCCGAGGGACAGCAGGATGGTCGGTGCATTGGTGCACAACACCAGCAGGAAACTGACGCTCATCAATACCGCGAAGAACACCAACGCTTCCTTCGAGCTGATCTTGCCGCTCACCAGCGGGCGCTGTTCGGTGCGCTTGACGTGGCCGTCCACCTTGCGGTCGGCCCAGTCATTGATCACGCAGCCACCGGCGCGGGTCAGCACCACGCCGAGGACGAAGATCACGATGTTGGCGAGGGAGGGGGAACCGTTACCGGCAATCCACAGCGCCCAGAGCGTCGGCCACAGCAGCAGGTAAATGCCGATGGGCTTGTCCATGCGGGTCAGTTGCACGAAGTCCCAGGCCCGGGGATTGAGGCGGTTCAGGGATTTGAGCAGTTGCAGGTACATCAGTCAGTCTCCGAATAGGCGCGGGCGACGTTCCACAGGCGTGGCAGGAAGATTTCCGCCACCAGCACGCTCAACGCGCCGCGATCGAAACGCGAACGGCGGCCCCAGAGCTCAGGCGCGCGTACTTCGAGCGGCAGCCACGGCTCGGGGTAATGACAGACCTCGATGTCGCCGCGCTGGAACGCCTGGTCGCAAAACAGCAGCTCCCCCAGGGAACGGCTGCCCAGTTCATCCATCTGCAACCCGTCGCCTTGCAACGCGCTACGCGCCGCTACACTGCGGGCGAATACCCAAGGCTCGCCATGACCGCGCAGATACACTTCGCGCACCCAGCCTTCGCTGCCTTCGGCCAGGTCCAGCGCGGTGCATTCATCGCTGCGCAACGGTTGCCAGCCTTCGAACAGCGGCGTCACGCTGAAGTGGTCGTCCGACAAACCGGTCAGGCGCCGGGTCAGGGAGCCTTCGTCGTACAACCAGTCGATCACACAGGCATCCGGACGCGGCGAAAGCAGGTACCGGGGCAGCCATTGAAGTGTAGGAAACATCGAATTTGTAGGCGGCACAGAGGTCTTGAATGGCAGCAAAGGAGGCCGCGAGCTTACCATGTCGACCGGCGGTTTTGCCTCGCCGCGGGCCCGTCGCGTCGATCATGCTTGCATCTGCCGCGATCGATCAGTACAAAACGCCCTGAGCCGGAAGGGCGAGCGCATCGACCCAACCATACCGGCAACCGCCTGACACCTGAGGAAGTACCTGAATGAAGAAGTGGCAATGTATTGTCTGCGGCCTGATCTACAACGAAGCCGATGGTTGGCCCGATGACGGCATCGCCCCTGGCACGCGCTGGGAAGACGTACCTGCAGACTGGCTTTGCCCGGACTGCGGCGTCGGCAAGATGGATTTCGAAATGATCGAAATCAACTGATCGTTTCACCTATGGAGAGCAACATGAGCGCACCTGTCGTCATCATCGGTACGGGCCTTGCCGGCTACAACCTGGCCCGGGAGTTTCGCAAGCTCGACAGCGAAACCCCGCTGCTGCTGATTACCGCCGACGATGGGCGCTCCTATTCCAAGCCAATGCTCTCCACAGGCTTTGGCAAGAACAAAGATGCCGACGGCCTGAGCATGGCCGAACCCGGGGCCATGGCCGAGCAACTGAAGGCCGAGGTGCGCACCCACACCCGCATCAGCGGCATCGACCCGGGCCACAAGCGTCTGTGGATCGGTGAAGAGGCGGTGAACTACCGCGACCTGATCCTGGCCTGGGGCGCGGAAACCGTGCGGGTGCCGGTACAGGGCGATGCGGCGGACCTGATCTTCCCCATCAACGACCTGGAAGACTATGCGCGCTTCCGTGCCGCCGCGGCCGGCAAGCGCCGGGTGCTGCTGCTCGGCGCCGGCCTGATCGGCTGCGAGTTCGCCAACGACCTGATCCTCGGTGGCTACGAAGTGCAGTTGGTAGCACCCTGCGAACAAGTCATGCCGACGCTGCTGCATCCGGCTGCCGCCGCGGCGGTCCAGGCCGGGCTGGAAAGCCTCGGTGCGCGTTTCCACCTGGGCCCGGTGCTCAACCGCTTGCAACGGGTAAACGACGGACTGGAAGCGCATCTGTCCGACGGCCAGGTGCTGGCCTGCGACCTGGTGGTCTCGGCCATCGGCCTGCGCCCGCGCGTCGACCTGGCGGCTGCCGCCGGGCTGGTGGTCAATCGGGGTGTGGTGGTCGACCGGCAGCTGAAAACCTCTCACGCCAATATCTACGCACTGGGCGACTGTGCCGAGGTCGATGGCTTGAACCTGCTGTACGTCATGCCGCTGATGAGCTGCGCCCGCGCGCTGGCCCAGACGCTGGCCGGCAACGCCACCGCTGTCAGCTACGGGGCCATGCCGATTACCGTGAAAACCCCGGTGTGCCCGCTGGTGGTTTCGCCGCCGCCCAGGGGCCGCGAAGGCGCATGGCGCGTCGAAGGGCAGGGCGCCGATATCAAGGCCCTGTGTCGTGATGCCCAAGGCAATCTGCTGGGCTATGCCCTGACGGGCGCGGCCGTGATTGAGAAACTGGCCCTGAACAAGGAACTTCCGCCCTTGCTGGCGTAAATACTGGTCGTTCTGTCGCAAAAACCCTACTTTTGGTCCCACAAAGGTCGTCCTGACACTGGCGCCGTTTCCGGCCCCGTGCCATCCTCACTTCCGTCTGCCGCAGAGTAGAGCCTGCGGCGCCTTAGGGGCTGTTCCCATGAGAACAACCCGGACATAACAACAAAAAAACCGTCAAAAGGGGCTTCATTCATGCGTAAACCAGAACTCGCCGCCGCCATCGCGGAAAAAGCAGACCTCACCAAAGAACAAGCCAACCGCGTGCTCAACGCCGTTCTCGAAGAAATCACCGGCGCCCTGCACCGCAAGGACAGCGTGACCCTGGTGGGCTTCGGCACCTTCCTGCAACGCCACCGCGGCGCTCGCACCGGCAAAAACCCGCAAACCGGTGAGCCAGTGAAAATCAAGGCCAGCAACACCGTGTCCTTCAAGCCAGGCAAAAAACTGAAGGACAGCGTCAATCCATAATTGCCGATTCCCTCAATCGGGGAGCGCAAAAAAGGGCACGCCGATGGATCGGGTGCCCTTTTTTCGTGGGCTGGTGATGACAGAAAGAGCGTTGCCGACGCACCGAGCCGGATCGTCTGTCTTGCTCGCCCGGCAAAAATGAGAAGAACGTCATGGCCTCGAAAAAGGGCCGTCGATGAGCCTTGATTGTTACCAGTCATTGCTTGAAGATTCGGCGCTTGCCCAGCCAACCCGCCAGCCCGGAAACGACCCGAATCATGACGCTCTATCGCCTTCAAGAAGCCGATCTCGACATCCCCGACAGTTGGCAGGACCAGAGCATCAACATCTTCAAGCTGCCGGCAGTGGGCGGCGCCAAGGAAGCCAGTTTCGTCGTCAGTCGCGACCCGAGCCGGGGCGAGACGCCGTTCAACGACTATGTCGAACAGCAACTGGCGAGCGCCAAGGAGCAGTTGCCCGGATTCAACCTGATCAAGCGCTGGGACTTCCTGCTGCATGACCGCGCCGCAGTGCTGCTCGATTACAGCTGGCAGCGCGAAGGGCGCGAGTTGATGTTGCGCCAGGTGTTCATCGACCGCCAACCGGTGGGGCTGATCACCACGCTGACGACCACGCCGGACGATCTCGTGCACCACGAGCCGGCCTGGAAAGCGGCCATGCATTCATTCAAGGTCCTGCCGCCCAACGCCTGATCGACTCCGGGAAGACTTGACGCAATGGATATGCTGGCCGCTGCGCGCCTTGGCGATGAAATAGCCCACGGGTTTGGTGTGGCCGCGATGGTGGCGGGCGCCGTGGCCGGTGCGCTGATCGGCGCTGCGGTGGTGGCGGCGACCGTGGCGACCGGCGGCGTGGCGCTGGCGATCATGGCCGGCTCGATTGCGGCCGGCGGGCTGTCGATGTTCCAGATCCTCAAGGGCCTGAACACCATTTTCAACTTGCCCGAGCCCACCACGGGGGCGTTGATCATGGGCAGCTTCAATGTCCAGATCAACAACCGCAACGCCATGCGCGCTGGGCTCGATGTGGCAGCCGGGTGCAGCGGTTTGCCGATGAACCATCCGGTCTGGCCGTTCCCGGTGCTGATCGCCGAAGGCAGCGCCACGGTGTTCATCAATGGCAAACCGGCGGCGCGCTTAAAGAGCAAGATGGTCTGCGGTGCGCACATCAAGACCGGTAGCTCCAACACGTTCATTGGCGGGCCGACGGTCAGCATGGCGTTCGTGCTGGATCTCGAAGGTTGGCTGCACACCGGTCTCGAAGCCCTGGGCATGGTCGCCATGGGCGCTGCCGCCGTGCTGGCCGCCATGGCCGGTGCGGCGGCGTTTGCCGGGTTCGTGGTGATCGGCGGCGCGATGATGGGTGGCATGGCGTTGCTGGGCGAGCTGGGTGATCGTCTCGGCCCGGGCTATCGCGACCTGTTGCAAGGCATCGCCGGCATGGCGCTGCTCGGGTTGGGACCGAAAATGGCCAAGATCGGCGCGGCGCCCAAGCCTCGGGCGGCGGCGTACAAGCCGGGCACGACCGAAGCCGATATCATGGCGATCCCCAAGGGCAGCCGACCGCCACCGAGCGACTATCTCGAAGGCCCGTACATCGACAAGCACCTCAAGACCTTCGAGGACGAGGGCGGCAGCTTCCTGTTTACCGCCGACGATATTTCCAATCCCAAGTACGGTTCGTTCAACCCGAACAAGTTTGTCATGGCAAAATCCGACCTGAACGCGGTGGTCGCCGAGTACAAGAAAACCGGTGATGTTTCGGTGCTGGAATCGGCCTTGGGGTACGATCCGGGATCGCTGGTGGGCAAGGACATCTACATGATGAACCTCGACAACCCCAAGGTGCTGATGCCCACCGGCAACGAAGGCGGCGTGAACTCGTTGTGGCGCCCCGGCGGCCTGACCTATCCGGGCGGCATGCGCGAAGCGGTGCTGGACAACGTGCCCATCGCCCACGGTAACGATATCAACACGCTGATGACGACCCGAGACGTAGTGAGAATCCAATGAACAACCCGCTCGATAACGTGCTGCTGTTGGCGCTGGCCAATGATGAATTGGACAAATTCCTGGTGGGCGAGCCGTTCTACTTTCTCGAGGCCAAGAGCGACAACGACGAGCCGCAGAACGTGGTGGCCGCGTTCGACCAACTGATCCTGCCGTACTGGCGCCAGACCCACGATGCGACTTTCCCCCAACGTTTCGTGGCGGGCCTGCTGACCCTGCTGGCGACCTACCCGGATCGCACCCGAGCGATCTACATCGCTCACGACTGGGTCTGGTACTACCGCTTCTGCCAGGACAAACAGCGCAAACAACCGTTGGGTCCGTATGGCGATCTGTTCGACGTGGACATGGGCAGCGTCGGCGTGGCGCTCAAGCGCCTGCTGGAAAGCCACAAGGCTGAACTCATTGCCGACACCCGCTGGGCCGGCGCCGCCTGGAACAGCCCGGACGGCATGTGGACCCCGCTGATGCGCTCGGCGGTGACGGTGCGCGACAAACTGGGCGGCCCGGATTTCGTACCGGCCAACATCTGACGCGGTGCATGCACAACCCCAGCCCAACCCATAACCCTGTGGGAGCGAGCCTGCTCGCGATGGCGTCGGGTCAGTTGCATCAGTGGTGGCTGACCCACCGCTATCGCGAGCAGGCTCGCTCCCACAGAGTGCAATGCCTGCCCCCCGGCAAATGGGTGCACGAGCAAAGCGGGCAGGCAGAGCACTCATCTAAAGACCAACGCAGCCTCCTGTGGCGAGGGAGCTTGCTCCCGCTCGGCGGCGCAGCCGTCGCAGACCCGGCTCATGCGGTCTACCGGAAAGAACGGGGCGGCCGGTTTTGGGGCGGCTTCGCCACCCAGCGGGAGCAAGCTCCCTCGCCACAAGGGATTGGGTGTCTAATCAAAACCTGTGGAGTGGGTTCACCCCTCGTCAACATCCTTTTCATCGACCAACCCTTGCACGAATCGCAGAAAATTCGAGCAGAGCGGCCTCTCGGATCTAGCCTGGTTTTGCTCAGGGCTCAGGTCGCTGTCAAAGTTATCGGTCGTGAAGTAACTGACAGCCCCGGTGTCCAGGTTCAGGCAAAAGAAATTACCGCCCAGTCGTTGGCGAAAGGCAGGAGGTGGGCCGGCAGCACTTGCTTGTTGAGCATGAGCTGGTAGGTGGAGAGCACCGTGGAGTCGCCAATGGCAATCGGCTTGAAGGCCACCACTTCGATGGGTTCGAAGTCGTCTTCGCTGACCCAGTAGGCCCGCTCCGGCATGCCGCCGTTGTACCTGAGGTAATGGTTTTTGAAGGATGTCGGCAGTTGCTTGCCAATGGCGGATTCCAGATGATCCAGATCCGCTGGGGTAAGAGCTGCCTTATCCTGTGAGAATCTGTTTTCAAACACTACCGATCTCCGAGTGCGACAAGGTTCTTAGCGGCGACTGCCCGGCTTTCTTGACGTCGGTTTATCCTTCGGCGAGTAACCTGTTCGCCAATGCCAGATCGAACTGCTTGTTGCCGAAAATTGATTTGGTCGCGAATGCTTTTTTCAGCACCTGCGAATTCAGGCTCAGTTCGTGTTTCTGCGCTGCGAAGAGAATTGTCAGGAAGGGGAACGCGTAGTTGTCAGGTTCGGTCAGGACGTCGTCGATCAGTGAAGGTGTGCCGAGAATGCAGTTCTCTGCCTTGGTCAAGTAAGTCTTTGTCAGCCGTTCGGTTATTTTGCTAACCGTGGCACTGACTTCATTGGGCGCTGGGGTTCTGATGATGCCGCCCAGCTCATCGCCAAATTCTTTTTTGTCTTCCGATAGCGAGCTCTTCGACAGAAAGGACGCGTTCAGCAGTCGGCTTTCATAGGGCGGAGCCTGGTCTTTACAGAAGGTGAACGCTTCACAGGTAAAAATTTCCATCCCTGCGTAATAGCCGTCGGCTTTTTTCAAGTGTTGAACGTAGATATCTCCAAGTTTTTCCTTGGAGATATACAAAGCCAGCTTATTCTTGCTGGCTTTCAAGCCGAGGGAGGGCAATCTGATCTGTTCTAGCGCCTTCAGTAATTCTGCTTCCAAGCTTTTGAGGATGCTCATTTATTCCCCTTCTGCTTGACTACCGCGCCGTGAGCTAGCGTCGAACGTCGTTCTGCACCACGTGAGTGGCCTCGTCTTGGTGCGCCCGCAGCATTGTCCTCGGTGCTCATGCGGAGGATGAGTTTCGCTCAACGGCACACTCATGGTGCTATTGATTTTTGAGTTCAGTGAGGAATTCTTCAAACGATTCGCATACGAACGCTAGATCTTCTTCGTCCATCAAATACAGATAAATGTTTCCGAAGTCGTCCCCCTTCACGGACAGCAGAAAGGAGTTTCCACCCTGATCATATGCAAAGGGGATCATTGCTTTTAACGAGGGAACGTCGTCAGTCAGGTCGCGATAGACGATTTCGATAGGTGCTTCTCCGTACTTGATCGGGTTGAATCCACCCAGCAGAAATTCATTTTCGCTGCTGCTCTCAGACAAGTTTCCGCCGTTGTGTTTTAGATAGAAGTTCCTAAAAGCGGTCGGTAATTCCGCATTGAATTTTTCCTGGAACTCATTCAACTCCTGCACAGAAAGGGCATGTTCGGAGTCTTCGAGGGTCAACCGCATTTGGATGCTCCTTTTGTTCGGCTCTTGAAACGAGCTGGGTGGGTGTAGGCCTTGCCGGTAGCTGCTTTGTATTGAGCTACCCCGCCATTGTGGCTTATGCCGTTGTGGGCGCTTTGCTTGATGAGCTGCATAGTGCCTGTGTTGGTCTTGGGATCGTAATCGTCCAGGTGATGCCACACATGGCCGGACGGCGTAGTTTTCTGACTCAGCTTGGCTGCCTTGTTTGCGGCCTCGAAGTCTTTGCCATAGTCCCCGGTGTATTCAATTCTGACGATTGGGTTCACTCCGGGTTTTTTGTTGTAAAGCGCGTTACTTTCAGAGTAGTCGAGCCCCCCACCGGGCGTCTTCGTGACGCCTGTATAGCCGCGGTCTTTCAGCTTTATCAGGGGGTCGACTGCGAGACCCAGAGGGTCTGCGTAGCCAATAGGGTTGGGTGCATAGGCGTAAAAGTTCAGGCCTCCCGCCAAACCAATCGGATCAGGCGTAGTGAAGCGTCCAACATCGGGATCGTAGAACCTTAAGACGTTGTAGTGCAGTCCAATTTCTCGATCAAGATATTGGCCCTGGAACCGCAGGTTCTGCTCTTCGATGAAGTAGGCTTCACGAGTTTCCTGGAGGGTGTTACCCCACACCTCAAAGCGAGCCTGCCAGACGCTATGTCCGTCGGCTTCTGTGAGTTGTTCTGGCAGGCCGTTCAGGTCGTTGTGGTAATACCGGACTTTCTGATGCGCTCCGTATCCATCGACCCGTGCGAGGGGTTCGTAGGTGTTATCCGTATAAAGATAAAGGCTTGTCTGGTTGTACCGACTTTCCTGCAACAGGCGCAGGCCGTCCCAGGTGAAGCGGGTTTCGCCCAGCGGGTAGCCGTGGCTGTCGTGCTCGGTCTTGGCGATGCGTCGGCCCAGCGGGTCATAAGTCATGCGCACGACGCTACCGCTTTCGTTGCGCACCTCGATCAGGCGGCTTTCGGCGTCGTAGGCGAAGTGTTGCAGGCCGCGGGCGGCGCTGCGTTTTTCGATCAGGCGGCCGAAGGCGTCGTAGCGGTAGCGCTTGTCCTGGTAGGTCAGCAGTTTGTTGTGTACCACCAGCCCGGCGCCGGCCTGCGGGCCGTCCAACAGGTTGGCGGCGGCGTCGTAGGCGAAGGTTTCGCGCTGGCCGTGCAGGCTGTCCTGGCTGGCGATGATGCGGCCGGTGGCGTCGTAATGCAGCAGCTGGCGATGCTGCGCGGCGGGTTGCTGGTCG
>Ga0209795_10002229_pt1 | contig 10951 bp, 6 predicted proteins | sample AgamicOrMarz_FD_187166 | JGI IMG/M metagenome (GOLD analysis project Ga0209795, IMG submission 187166) | Agave microbial communities from Guanajuato, Mexico - Or.Ma.rz (SPAdes) (version 2) | ecosystem: Host-associated > Plants > Phyllosphere > Phylloplane/Leaf | place: Guanajuato, Mexico...
GCCGCCGCACCGCGCGTCCGATCTGCCGGTAGTCCGACTCGTTGAGGTTGGCCAGCGACACACGCCCCGACGCATGCTGCGTGCCGAAGCCGAGTCCCGGCAACAGCACCACGCGAGCCTCGCGCGCGAGACGGAACAGCAATTCGGTAGGCTGCGTGCTCTTCAACTGCCAATCGACGAACTCGCGCCCGAACATCCGTTCGCCAAGGTACTCGGCGTCGAGAATCGTGTAGTAGTCGACCTGGTTCGGGTCGCTGTCGTCGAATGCAATGCCGACCTCCTCATAAAGCGCCTGCTTGCGCTTGCGGATCAGGCGCTTCAGCGCGTTCTTGTATGCGTCGGGCGTATCCATCAGCGAGAACAGCGAGAACAACACCATCTGCACCTGCTGCGGCGTCGACAGCCCTGCCGTGTGATTCAGCGCGACGGTGCGGCTGTCGGCCACCAGACGGTCGATGAATTTGAGCTTTTCAGGCTCTGTGGTGATCGACTCATAACGTTCGTGCAACTGCTTCTTCACGTCTTTCGGCAGTTCCGAAATCAGCCTGTCGAGTACGTTGTCGCGATGCGTCGCAATCGTGCCGAGGCGCCAGCCGGTTGCACCGAAATATTTGGAGTACGAGTACACGAGAATCGTGTTCTTCGGCGCAAGAGCGAACAGCGACACGAAGTCGTCCGCGAATGTTCCGTACACGTCGTCGGTGAGAAGAATCAGATCGGGCCGTTCCTTGACGATGTCGGCAATGTACTGAAGGCTCTCGTCGTCCATTTTCACCGAAGGCGGATTACTCGGATTCACGAGAAAGAAGGCCTTCACTTTCGGATCGCGCAGCTTGTCGAGTTCTTCTTTGGTGTACTGCCAGCCATTCTCAACACCGGCGTTCAGATTCACCACGTTCAACTGGTAGTCGTTCAGCCGCGGAATCTCGATGTACGGCGTGAAGATCGGCATGCCGAGCGCGATGGTGTCCCCTGGCTTGATCAGGTGATTCTCGCGCATCGTGTTGAAGATGTACGTCATGGCCGCCGTGCCGCCCTCCACCGCGAACACGTCGAATTCGCCGACGAACGGATGCCGGCCGATCATCTCCCGGCGCAGATATTGTCCGACGATAACTTCGGATAGCTTGAGCATCCGGTCGGGGACCGGATAGTTCGATCCGAGAATCCCCTCGCACATTTCATAAAGGAAGTCGCCGGCGGAAAGCCCCAGCTGATCGCGCACGTAAGACACCGCGCCGCGCAAGAAATCGATCCCCGCGACGCCTTTGTTTTCGCGCAGGAACAGGTCAAAGCGCTCTTCCAGGCCTTCGCGCCGCGGAAATCCGCCGACGCCTTCAGGCATATAAGCGAACGAGCGCTCCGACTCGCGCATGGCGAAGAGCCCGAGCTGCCAGAAGCCGTGGCGCGGGATCGTTGCGAGAAAATTCGGGTTGCCCCGACCGGCGTTCAGCATCGACGCATTGGCTGGCCGCTCGACTGCGCCCCCGCCCGCAGCCTTGATGAGTTCGTCCTTCAGCTCGAACGGGCTGAGCGCGGCAAGACCCGGCTGTGCCATGTCGCCACGTTTCTTGTCGTCCTTCTCTTTTGCCATGATGTGTTCTCCTGAGCCAGGTGAAAGACGCCGCCGGGCATTGATCAATGCGATGCCGCGGCCGGCGCGAAGAGATCGATACAACGCGTTTGCTACACGAGTCCCACCACGAGCGGGCCCAGCAACGTCAACGCGACGTTCGCGATTGCATAAGTAATGGCGAACGGCACGGTCGGCACCGCGCTTTCCGCCTTGTCCAGCACGCCGCCAAAAGCCGGATTCGCACTACGTGAGCCCGACAGCGCACCTGCCAGAATGGCCGCGTTGTTGTAGCGAAGCACGTAGCGGCCGAACAGCATCGTGAGCAGGAGCGGGAACAGCGTGACGAACACGCCGAGCAGGAAGATCGTCATGCCGCTTTGCTTGACCGTGACCACGGCCTGCAGGCCGGAATTCAGACCGACCACGGCGACGAAGGCCGCGAGCCCGAAGTCCTTCAGCAGTTGCGAGGCTGCCGTGGGCATCACGCCGTACATGGGATGCTTGCCGCGCATCCAGCCGAACAGCAGGCCGGCGAGCAGACAGCCGCCGCCTGAACCGAGCGTGAGCGGAATTCCACCCACGTTGATAACAATGAGCCCGATCAGCAAGCCGAGCACGAGACCGACGCCCATGTAGATGAAGTCGGTTTTGTTGCTGTACGGCAGCTCGTAACCCGCGGCTTCCACGGCGCGCTTGGTGTCTTTCGGCGAGCCATAAAACGTCAGCACGTCGCCATGTTCCAGATGGGTTTCCGGCAGCAGCGGCAACGGCTGCCCAGCGCGCGTCACGCCTTGCAGATAGACGCCATGGCGCATGTCGCGATCCACCATTTCCCGCGCGGCCGCAATCGTCGTGTGGTTCATGCCTTTGCGGGTGAACACGCCTTCGCGCGTTTGCATGACGACGCCGACATCGCCAATGTCTGCAACTTCGCTGCCGTTCGCGCCGAACTCGACGACGGCTTCGCGACGGCCCACGACGAGCACGACATCGTCGTGATCCAATACCAGGTCGGGCGTGGGGTCGAGCGTATGGCCGCCTCGCTTGACGCGCTCGATTGTCAGCATGTCGCGATGCAGTGTCTCGACCTGCTTCACCGTCTTGCCCGCGCTGACGTCGATCCGGTACGCGCGCCCTACCAGTTCCGGCAACGCCAGAAGCTGTCCTGGCCCGCGAGCCGGCGCGCCCGCGGTGAGCTCCCGTTCTGCTTCGATGGAGGCATCGCGCAGACTCTGCCCCATGAACTTCGGCAAAATATTTACGCATACGATGATCGCGCCGAGCGAGCCGAACACGTACGTCACCGCATAGGCGATCGCAACGTCGGATTGCAGCGATTTCACCTCGTCGGCGGGCAGCCCGAGGCGCGCGATCGCGTCGCCCGCAGTGCCGATGATCGCCGACTGCGTCAGCGCGCCGCCAGCGAGCCCGGCGGCGAGTCCCTTGTTCAGGTGGAACAGCTTTGCGCAGACCACCACAGTGATCAGCGCGGTGACCGCGAGGAAAACCGCCATCGCGATTTCGCGCAGCGTCTTGCGGTTCAGCGAATTGAAGAAACCCGGACCGGAGTCGTAGCCGACCGCGTAGATGAATACGGCGAACATCACCGACTTCACGCCGTTGTCGATCGTCACGCCTGCCTGACTGATCACCACCGCCGCGAGCAGCGATCCGCCGACGCCGCCCAGCTGGAACTTGCCGAAGTTGATCTGGCCAATGAAGTAGCCAGCCGCGAGCGACAAAAACAGCGCGATCTCAGGTGATTTCTGGAATATGTGATGTAGCCAGTCCATCATGTCCTCGCTGGATAGTTTGCGATGCTAATTACCCGACACTGCCCGCCGCGGGTGTTCGACCCCCGCGCGGTGAATCCGACCGGCTAGCTGAGCTTGCCGGCCAGGCCGACCACGACCGGTCCCATCAACGGCAGAAAGATGTTGGAAAGCGCGTAGGTGATCGTGTAGCCGATCACCGGCGTGGAGTTGCCGGTCACACCGACGAGCGCGCTGATTGCCGGCGTGCTGCACTGCTGACCGGCGATCGCGCCGAGCAGCATCGGCGTTTCGAGCTTGAGGAACATGCGGCCAATCCACAACGACAGCAGCCCCGGCACGAGCACCATCAGAATGCCGGCTACGGGCAGCGCGAGGCCGTATTCGCGCACCAGCTTGATGGCGTCGGGTCCCGCCGACAATCCCACCGCGGCGATGAACGTGGCGAGCCCGAAGTCCTTGAGAATCTGCGCGGCCGCCGGAGGCAGCGAGCCGACGAGCGGATGGCGCGAGCGGATCCAGCCGAACAGCAGCCCAGACAGCAAACAGCCGCCGCCGGTGCCCAATGCGAGCGACACGCCGCCGATGCGCCCGCCCAGGTGGCCAATCGCCATGCCGACCAGCACGCCGAGGCCCAGATAGACGAAGTCGGTCTTCTGCGTTGCGACGAGCACATAGCCGAGACGCCGCGCGCCGCGCTCGACATCGGCCTTGGCGCCGACCAGCGTCAGCACGTCGCCGCGATTCAGTTCGGTGCCGGGCAACGCGGGTATCGTCGTCTCCAGTCGCGTGACGGCCGCGATGTAGACGCCACGCGCCTCGTCCGGCGGTGCCCGCTCACGCATCTGGGCAACCGTGAGACCGTGCGCGTCGCGCCGTGTCAACACGACGTCAAGCTTCTCGGCAAGCACCTGGCCGAAGCCGGCGCCGTCGACTTCATCGCCGAGATCGGGTGCCGCGGCGACGATCGCTTCGCGGCGGCCCGCGACGAGCACAATGTCGCCCGAGGCCAGCGCGAGGTGCGGATCTACCGGCACATTCGCGCCGTTGCGCCGCACCTGCTCAATGGTGAGATTGAAGCCGTGCTGCTGTTCGATGGTGAGAACTGTTGCGCCATGCGCCGCCCCGACGCGAAAAACGCGGCCCACCAGAGCCGGTGCGGCGGCATGCTGGCCCTCGCCCAACGCTCCGTCGCCGCCGAGCTTGCGCCATACGCGCGCCGCCTCCTCGCGTAAATCGACGCGCAACAGCAAAGGTGCAAACTGGCTCGTAAAGAGGACGATAGTGATCAGCCCGAACAGGTAACTCACGCTGTACGCGGTCACGATGTTGGCTTGCAGACGCAGCGTCTGCGCTTCGTCGAAGCCGAGCCTGGCAATCGCCTCGGAGGCCGTGCCGATCACGGCCGACTCCGTCGCCGCGCCGGCCAGCAGACCAGCCGCAGTGCCGGCGTCGAGCCGCATGACGGTCACCGCGATCATGATCAGCACGAGCACCGACACGATCTCGACCACTGACAGCAGCCCATAGCGCCACCCCCGACCGATATTGGCGAAGAATTGCGGCCCACCGGTGAAGCCCAGCGCAAAGATGAACAATGCGAAGGCGATGTTCTTCAGATCGGGCGCGAGGCGCGCGCCTGTCTGGCCAAGTAACAACGCAACGATCAATGTGCCGCAAACACCGCCCAGCTGGATAGGACCAATACGAAACGAGCCAATCAAATAGCCGATTGCGAGGCTCGTGAACAGAGCGATCTCCGGTTGAGTCCTCAGCAATTCACCGATCATGTTGACTAGCCGATTTTTGAAATTATTCGCAAATTGCTAAATATCTACGTAAGAGAAATTAAGCCCGTTGCCGTTGTCGATAGTTGACTTAAATCAGCTGTCCCACGGAAAAGATGGAATGGCGTCATATGGCGCAAAGATAGCGCGCAGCAAATCACGAATGCCGCGTTGACTACTGCGTCATTAAACGGAAAACATTGCTGACCGGACTTCGCTTGATGCGCCCGGCAGGGTGAAACGCCTCAAGTGCGGTTGCACGAAATGCCTTTACTCATGAATGGAGCGGTGATTCACGAGCTTTTTTAAATTATGAAAGTTTAGTATCCCTGTCAATGCTATTTTTTTTGCCATGAACACTTGACTTCACAGAGCGCGGACCTAAACAAACTCCATCCGCATTCGCTTTAGCGCATTGCTTATTGCGATAGCTCCCTTATACTCATTCGCTCCAGGCAGACTTGACTCGTCGGCATTAGCCGGGAATTCGCGAGCGCCGCGAAACGTTCATGGGGATACGCGATGCGCATCATTCTCTTCAGCAGCCGCCAATACGACATCGAAACTTTCACTGGAGCGAACAGCCGCCATGGCTATGAGTTGCACTTCCAGGAATCGCACCTGGACAGCGAAACTGCTGTTCTGGCGCAGGGCTACGAGGTGGTGTGCCCGTTCGTCAACGACCGGGTCGACGCGGCCGTGCTGGAGCGGCTATATGCAGGCGGCACGCGGATGATTGCCTTGCGGTCCGCCGGCTTCAACCACGTGGACCTCGCAACGGCCGAACGTCTCGGCATCGCGGTCGCCCGGGTGCCCGCCTATTCGCCGCACGCGGTGGCCGAGCACGCAGTGGGCCTGATCCTCGCGCTGAACCGGCGCATTCCGCGCGCCGTCGCCCGTACACGGGAAGGCGATTTCTCGCTGCATGGGCTGCTCGGTTTCGATTTACACGGCAAGACGGTGGGCGTGATAGGCACCGGCATGATCGGCCGCGTGTTCGGCCGCATCATGGCGGGCTTCGGCATGCGTGTTCTCGCGCACGACCCCGGCACGCCCGCGAGCGACCTGCTCGCGCTCGGCGCGCGCTATGTCGCGCTCGACACGCTTCTGGCGGAATCGGACATCGTGAGTTTGCACTGTCCGTTGGTGCCGTCGACCTACCATCTGATCGACGCCGCCGCGCTGGCCAAAATGAAGCGCGGCGCGATGCTGATCAACACGGGGCGCGGCGGACTCGTCGAAAGCAATGCGCTGGTCGGTGCCTTGAAGGACGGCCAGCTTGGCCATCTGGGGCTCGACGTCTACGAGGAAGAAGGCGGTCTCTTCTTCGAAGACCATTCGAATCTCCCGCTGCAAGACGACGTGCTCGCGCGTCTGCTGATGTTCCCGAACGTCATCGTGACCGCGCACCAGGCGTTTTTCACACGCGAGGCGATGAACGAGATTGCGCAAACCACGCTCGATAACGTCGCCGCCTGGCAAACGGGTGTGCCTCGCAACACGGTCTCTGCAACGGGCACAACGAGCGCAACGGGCACCGCAGGCTAGACGCCGCCGACCTTCAGCGAAACGGGGCGGATCGCGGTGCGGGCGTCGTCCGGTGCACCGCACATCTCACGCAGCAAGGCCGCCTCGCGCTCGTGCACTTCCACCGGAAACCAGCGTGCGCCAGCATCGGCAAGATAACGCGCGCGATGCTGGCCATTTCGAAACGCCACCACACCCTCGCGCTCGAAACCGAACCAACCCAGTAGACCCGGCGCGCGGCGCGTGCAAATCGTCACGTAGGGCATCTGCGGAATACGAGGATTGTCCGGATCGAGAAATTCGCGAATGCCGCGCACCTTGCCCGCATGCCATTCGGCGATAGGCTTCAGAACGTAGTCGGTGTTGTCGCGATCGGCGCAGGCGAGCAGCTTGCGGACGTCGACCAGCACGACCTGATGCCGGGTGCCGTCGGCGACGAACACGCGTTTCAGGCGCACATGGTCGTACCATGAATGTTGATGCAGCGGCACGATCCAGACCGTCTCAGCGCAGGCCGGCGCAGTTCCGGACGATGAATTGATTAGAGGCAAAGGCAGGCTCGAAGAGCCGGCGAAGATTCGCCAGCGCGTTAAGAGAGCGCTAACGCTACGAGTCGATTGTGAAAGAAGCATGTCAAGTCACGGTATTAACTGCTCTGCATGAGTGCCGACGAGTGCGGCACAAGCGCCCGAACTGGCGGGCGAACGCGGACCTTCAAGGACACAACGATGAAAGACACCCTGAATTTCAATCGATATGTGCGCATAGAGGCTAACCAGGATAACGGCGTAGCAACGGTCGTGCTTGAGCGCCCCGAGCGGCGGAATGCTGTCGACCGCGCTGTCGCCGACGCTTTGAGCGCCGCGTTCCAATGCTTCGACGCTGAACCGGCGTGGCGCGCCGCAGTGCTGTTCGGCGCAGGCGGCACCTTTTGCGCGGGCGCGGATCTGAGCGCGCTGGCCGACGAAAACCTCCGCAACGAAATACACGCAGACGGCAGCGGACCTGGGCCAATGGGACCGACGCGCACGATCTTCACGAAGCCGGTCATCGCGGCCATCGCGGGCTATGCGGTGGCGGGCGGACTGGAACTGGCTGCGATGTGCGACCTGCGTGTCGCGGAAGACGATGCGGTGCTCGGCGTGTTCTGCCGGCGCGTCGGCATTCCGTTGATCGACGGCGGCACGATCCGCTTGCCGCGGCTGATCGGCATGTCGCGCGCGCTCGATCTGATTCTGACGGGACGTGCGGTGAGCGCCCAGGAAGCGCTCGGTTTCGGCCTCGTCAACCGTGTGGTTGCAAGGGGCGAGGCGCGCGCCGCGGCAGAGCAACTGGCCGCGGGCCTCGCAGCATTCCCGCAGGCGGCGCTACTGGCCGACCGCCGTTCAGTGTTGGAAAACAGCATGCTCGGCGACCTGGCGGAGGCGCTCCAGCGCGAAGGCGCCGGCGGATATCGGGCTGTATTCGACGAAGGCATCGCCGGTGCCGCGCGCTTTGCGAGAGGCTCTAGACGTCACGGCGAGACGCCGGACTCGCATGAAGGAAGCAACTAGCGGGGCGCGGAAAAGGAGTGGCTGCAGCTATCGGCACCGCGGGTCGCACACACTCAAGCGGTGTGAAATCCCGCGGTGTTCAGCGAAAAACAACATGTGCATCGGCGCTCAGCACTATCGTTTTGACTTAGGTAGAATCCCTGACTGTTTTGCATCCCGCACGGCGCATGCGCTCTCGTCCCGAAAACGCGCGCCGGCCGCGCGACGCTTCGCGCCGCGCCGATCCACAGTCTGCTGCCATGCCTTTGCCCCTGCTTGCTCTCGCCGTTGCCGCCTTTGGCATCGGCACCACCGAATTTGTCATCATGGGGCTGTTGCCCAACGTCGCCCGCGATCTGTCTGTCTCGATCCCGGCAGCGGGCATGCTGGTCTCGGCATACGCGCTTGGCGTGACCATCGGCGCACCGATCGTGGCAATCGCTGTCGCCAACATGCCGCGCAAGAAAGCGCTGATGAGCCTGATCGGCGTATTCATCGTCGGCAATCTGCTGTGCGCGGTGGCGCCGGGTTATGCGGTGTTGATGGCCGCGCGGATCGTCACGGCGTTCTGCCATGGCGCGTTCTTCGGCATCGGCTCGGTGGTCGCCGCGGGTCTCGTCGCGCCGAACCGCCGCGCGCAGGCCATCGCGCTGATGTTCACCGGCCTCACGCTCGCGAACGTGCTCGGCGTGCCGCTCGGCACCGCGCTCGGCCAGGCGGTCGGCTGGCGCGCGACCTTCTGGGCCGTGACGGCCATCGGCATTGCCGCGGCCGCCGCGCTCGCTGTGTGCCTGCCGGCGCAGATCGAGATGCAGAAGGCGAGCCTCGTGCGCGAACTCAGCGTGCTGAAAAATCCGCAGGTGTTGATGGTGCTCGGCATCAGCGTGCTCGCTTCAGCGAGCCTCTTCTCCACGTTCACGTACATCACGCCGATTCTCGAAGACGTGACGGGCTTCACGCCGCACGCCGTCACACTCGTGCTGCTCCTGTTCGGGCTCGGCCTGACGGTCGGCAGCACGCTTGGCGGCAAGCTCGCGGACTGGCGCCTGATGCCGTCGCTGGTGGCCTTTCTGCTCGCCATCGTCGTGATTCTCGCGATCTTTGCCGGCACCATGCATGCCGAAGTTCCGGCAATGATCACCGTTTTCGTTTGGGGTGTTCTGGCATTTGCAATCGTGCCGCCATTGCAGATGCTGATCGTCAATCGCGCGAGCCACGCGCCGAATCTTGCGTCGACGTTGAACCAGGGCGCGTTCAACCTCGGCAACGCAACCGGCGCATGGCTCGGCGGCATGGCGATCGGCGCGGGCGCGCCGTTGACCACGCTGCCGTGGGTCGGCGTCGCGACGTCCATCGGGGCGCTCGTGCTCACGCTGTGGTCGGTGTCCATCGACCGGCGCGCGCAGCGGATGGCGGTGGCGGGTTGACAGCCGCCTGCGCGGGCTCGCGCCGGTTCATGCCGGCGCGCTTCGCGCGAGCGCGGGCGTCTCTACCTCACGCCCTCGCCGGCAGAATCTCGCCGACGCACGTTCCAAAACCCACGCGATAACCGTCTGCCTGGCACCAACCCGAGAGCGTCAACTCGTCGCCGTCTTCGATAAAGCTGCGCGTGCCGCCCTCGTTCAATTCCAGCGGCTTCTTGCCGTTCCACGTGAGTTCGAGCAGGCTGCCGTACGAGTCTTCCGTCGGCCCGCTGATCGTGCCCGAGCCCATCAGGTCGCCCACTCGCGCGTTGCAACCTCCCACCGTGTGATGCGCGAGTTGCTGAGCCATCGTCCAGTACATGTACTTGAAGTTGGTTCGCGCAATGGTCGTGGCCTGTTTCGCGCCTTGCGGACGTAGCGTCACTTCCAGCGCTATGTCGAATGCATGCTCGCCGTCGTGCCGCAGATACGCAAGCGGTTGCGGCTCCTGCACGGGCTGTGCGACGCGGAAAGGCTCGAGCGCATCCAGCGTGACGATCCACGGCGAAATGGTGGTCGTGAATGATTTTGAATTGAACGGACCGAGCGGCACGTATTCCCATTGCTGGATGTCGCGCGCACTCCAGTCGTTCAACAGCACCATGCCGAAGATATGCGCTTCGGCATCGGTACAGGCGATCGGCTCGCCCAATGCGTTGCCGCCGCCGATCACGAAGCCGGTCTCCAGCTCGATGTCCAGCTTACGGCACGCGCCGAACACGGGACGCTCCTGATCGGGCAACTTCAATTGACCGTTCGGCCGGCGCACCGGCGTGCCGCTTACCACGACCGACGACGCGCGTCCGTTGTAGCCAATCGGCATCTCGGACCAGTTCGGCAGCAGCGCATCCTTCGGATTGCGGAACATGGAGCCGACATTCGTTGCGTGCTCTTTCGACGAATAGAAATCCGTGTAGCCGGGAATTTGCACGGGCAGATGGAGCCGCGCGTCGGCCTGACGCACCAGCGCCTTCGCGCGCAATGCAGCGTCGTCGCGCAAAGTCGCGGTGTCGCGCGAAAGCAGATTACTCAACTGGATGCGCACGCTGCGCCATGCGTCGCGACCGAGCGCTATGAAGTCGTTCAAGGTATCGCGCGCGAAAACGCCGCCCTTCGAGGGCACCGTGAGCAATCCCGCCGCTTCCAGCGCGGCCAGATCGACAATCTCATCGCCAATCGCAACGCCCACGCGCGGCGCGTCGTCTTTGCTATCGCTGAAAATGCCGAACGGCAAGTTCTGAATCGAAAAATCGTTGCTCGGTTCGTTGGCCGACTGCACCCAACTTTTGCGCGA
>Ga0209795_10002232_pt1 | contig 10930 bp, 14 predicted proteins | sample AgamicOrMarz_FD_187166 | JGI IMG/M metagenome (GOLD analysis project Ga0209795, IMG submission 187166) | Agave microbial communities from Guanajuato, Mexico - Or.Ma.rz (SPAdes) (version 2) | ecosystem: Host-associated > Plants > Phyllosphere > Phylloplane/Leaf | place: Guanajuato, Mexico...
GCAAAGGCAGTAGGTCCAGTCGAAGTTAAGAAGGATAAGAAAAAAAGTAGTATTCTTCTTGCTTCCGAAAACATTCAAAAGGATATAGATAGAGGACGGCTTGGTTTCAAACGCAAACATGTAAGGTGTTAGCATAATTCATAATGTAACTACACTATCTGAAACGAGACTAACAAGCATTTAATGATAATTAGTTTACTATACGTAGGATGTTTTGTTCCTTCATAAACCATCTGTTGAAGAAGTGGCAGGGGATAAAAGCTAAAAAAATTCTTGAGAAAAGGAGAGATTAAAAATGAAAACCAAAAAGGGAAATCTAAGAATCTGTCATAAAGGACACAAATATTATAAAAGCAGTAACTGTCCGACCTGCCCAACCTGCGAGCAAGAACGCAAACCTGACAATGGATTTCTTTCAATGCTATCAGCACCAGCAAGACGAGCATTGGAAAATAACGGGATAACTTCTTTGCAGCAGGTATCAAAATTTAGTGAAAAAGAGATATTACAATTTCACGGTATGGGGCCGGCTTCTTTACCTAAACTTAGAACAGCTTTGCAGGCCAATGGGTTAGCCTTTAAAAATTAAACATTAAGGATAGTTAAAGCAAGAAATAGATCTCGATAAAGTGTACGAATACCCTGAATTTCCGGATATGGAAGGATGTTAAGAGATAAATAAGTAGTGGGAAAAAGAAGGATTGGAGATTTAAGTAATGAATAACAAACTAGATAAAGCATTAGCGTTACGAAAGAATGGAAATCACAAAGAATCTAACGAATTGCTAAGTGAATTAGTTAAGGAATTTCCAGCCGATGCTTTATATAACTATCAATGTGCTTGGAGCTTTGACATATTAGGAGAAGAAGAAAAGGCAGTGCCCTTTTACGAAAATGCCATAAGGATAGGATTACCTTCTAAGGATATGGAAGGTGCAGTATTGGGATTGGGCAGCACATATAGAGCCTTGGGGGAATATGAAAAGTCAAAAGATATATTTTTAAAAGGAATGGAATTATTCCCAGATAATCATGTAATTAAAGTGTTTTATTCCATGACTTTATACAATCTAAAAGAACATAGTAAAGCGATGGAACTGATACTGAAATGCTTAATAAATACGACAAATGACAATGAAATACTAAGTTATAAAAGAGCCTTAAATTTCTATTCAGATAAACTGGATCAGACTTGGAAGTAGCTTATAAAATTCACTGAATTTAAGTTCTTTTCCTGAAACGAGGAGAGGACTTTTTTTGTAACAATACTGGCAGACTTCCTGTGATAAAATGACTTTTAAAATTATAGATTGTGAAGAAGTACACTTAAACTATAGGGGGCGTTTGTTGAATAAGAGAGTCCTTACATATTATATATGTCTAATATGTAAGGAGCCTTATAAGAATTATATTTGAAATATGAGATCCTTTCTTTTAAGCTTGCGGTTTTTGTTTTGTTGAAGTACTTATGTTTGTACCACTCTTTCTTTACTAAACTCTTGTTCAATTAGCTTATCCATTAGAAAATTGTAAAAAACTTGATAATTTGTTTTAGTTAGTTTGTCCAGTTCCTGGTGAGTGATAATGTTATGTTGGATAAGTAAACCTATAGCAGCTGATATACAATTTACTTTTAAATCTTCTTCCCCAAACATATAAATCACCTTCCCTTATTTACTAAGTAACCCATTCTATATAATAGGCATACTTAAGACACGGACTTATATAAGCTCTTTTCTCAAATTATTGCTCTCGTGCTGATAGAAAATGATAATAAAATGTTCTCAACACTTTTTGATGTATACTGTTATCTTTATATACTGCGCTTTCTTTTCCTGCAAAAAAACTAAACGATTTAAATTTTCCCTTATTATGGAATGTTAAATTTATTTTTAACACTTGGGGAGGCTTTTGAACGCTCAGTATGTATTTGAATGTCAACACCAAGAACTTATGAATGCCGTCCATAAAAACGGCTTATCATGCGTTAGCAAACGATATATTTGAACATAAAAGTCAAATCCCAAACTTCCACGATGCCGTTGAATTTCATCAGCCATTGGATGCGGTTCGAACATCTGCAGAGACCAGTGAAAAAATAGTGCTTGATAAGTAAGCTGTATTTATAACAATATATATTATATAACGTATACAATTAAAGATAAAAGAAAGCAGGACTTAAATGGCAGTTGTTATTATTTGTTGTATGATTTTAGTAGGGTTCCTCTTTATTTATGGGGGATGGAAGCGTTCGTATGATGAAATTAGTTCCTCTCCTGATATATGGATAGCAGAAATCTTCTTTGATATCATCGGAAAAATATTTAAGGTTTCAGCAGAGAAACTTTTGCGTATCTCGCTTATGGTTTTCGGGACTGTTTGGTCCTTATTTTTCCTTTTTATCTTAATTACACATGCATACTAAGAGGCTGAAATAGGCTGGGAAAAAAAGTATTTTAGCTCAAGTGAAAAACGAACTATTGATCAAAATATTTGATTCGTGGTTCGTTTTTTTGTTATGGTGAATATCGTTTCTTCTAGCAGTTGATTGGAGGGCAAGGCGAAGACTCCTGCGGGAAAAGCGGAACAGATGAGACCCCGCAGGAGCGTAAGCGACGAGGAGGCTCAGCGGCCGCCGGCGGAAAGCGAAGCCTTGCATGGAAATCAACTGCGGTCTCATAAGTGATTCAGCTCATGTATCCCATTTGTTCGTCTTTAGGTTAGATTCCTTTCGTTATGTCTCAACCTCTTGTGTTATTCAATTATATTTTCACTTGCCCTGTATTTTCTTCCATACCTTCTATGTGCGAAGCAGCATCACAAGTGTATTTATAATGGCATTAATGGCAGCATTAGCATATCTAAATCTCCTATATTTTTGCTGTTTTGATCTCTTATTTCTTTAAGTTTACTGATGTTCTTAATATAGATATTTTGATTAGACAGCTCAATCCATTTTTCTTTACTCCATTTTTGAATGATTTTATTCACAGTAATACGAGAAGTCCCAACGTAGCGGGCGAAGGATGTTTGATTAAAGGGAAATTCCTCATTTTCTTTTACGAGCTTTAATAAATAATGAGCCATCTGTTGTTCAACGGGGAGATTAAGAAACGTAATAATTTCTGCTAGCAGTCTAAACTTATAGAGAAGAGAATTTGTAAAGAGAATGACTGCTTTCGGTTCCTCCTCGTATATTTTTAACGTTGCTTCATTAGTAAAATAATATAAAACGGATGGAGTTGTGGTTACAGCAGTTGTTAAATAAGGCTCTTTATTAATACCGTTTTCACCTAACAACATGCCTTCAGGTACATAGTTAACCGTACGTTCTGCTCCTTTCTCAGTTAAGAGAGTAATCTTTACACTTCCTTTATCTAAATAATAAAATCCTTTACCGACTTCTCCTTGATAATAGATCGTGGTGTTTTCTTCTAATTTTATCATCTGTCCATACTTTAAAAAGGGACGCCATATGTATCGAAGGTTTACCATTTAATCACCTTTCTATAAACGTGTAGTTTGAACGTATAGAAATATTTTATATATGAAGCATTATTTCTTACTTTGATAACATGACCAAAGTGTTTATCAATGAAAGAGGTAATTTTTTAACAGATCCGGGTTCTTAATTAGAAATCTTTTATTTTTACTATCTATTAGTTTTTTTTCTTTCCATTTTTTTAACGTTTTATAAACCGTAATCCTTGTTAAACCGGTACACGTTGCTAAGTCCTTTTGTGTTAAAGGAATTTCATAGTTTTTAAAGTCATGATAGATATTTAAAAGCACAGCGGCGATTTGCTGTTCGGTAGTTAATGTATGTAAATTAATTTGTTCAGCTAAGATATGCATTTTTTGAATGATGCTTTTTGTAATAAGGTTTAGTATAGGCGGGTGATGAGTTATAAGCGTTTTGAAATCGTCATAACTAAAATAATATAGTACGGAATCTTTTACTGTAGTAGCAGTAGTGAAATGAGCTTGTTGGTCCATTGATTGGACTCCCAACAATTGACCTGGCAATACAATGTTTAACACGCGCTCTTTCCCTAATGGGGTAGAGGTATGGACTTTAATTAATCCACTCTCCAAGTAATAAAATCCTTCTCCTATGTCTCCTTGTTCATATACCACATTTTTTTGTTTCATATATTGCCTTTTTCCGTACATTAAGTAGTTTTTAAAATTATTTTCATGATTGAAGAGAATAGCCATCATACTCACTCCTTAACCAAAATATAAGATACGCCTAAAAAATTGAAAAGACAATTGTAAGATCAAGTAACACACTATAGGGTAGGGGATTTTATTTACTTTACTATAAAAAATAAGTAAGCGCTTACAATAATGTGCGCTTTATTTGCTCTCTTTTTTAATAAGCCAGTATTTTTATAAAAACGTTAAGCTCTCTACAATATCTTAAAGCGAAAAATGCGTAAATGCAATAATATAAATTTCTTATTTAAGCTACTCCGTCTATTTCAAAAATAAAAAACTTCAAAAAAGTGTTAACGAGACTACACCCCTGAAAAAAATCAAATACTATAATTCAATTAATTACTACTAAACCTTAGGGGGATGAACAAATATGGGGATTCGTACAGGTGCTCAATATATTGGTGCATTAAAATCACGCCAGCCAGAAATTTGGTTAGGGGGCAGAAAAATTACAAATGTATTTGAAGAAAAGGTGTTTCAACAGCCTATTTTAGAAATTGCGAAGTTGTACGATATGCAGCATGACCCAGCTTACCAAGAGAAAATTACTCATATTTGCGAAGAAACAGGAGAGAGAATATCAAATGCCTTCTTAATTCCTAAAAGTTACGAAGACTTAGTAGCTCGCCGAGAAGTGTTTGAAGCATTTGCAAAAGCTACCTTTGGGCTGATGGGAAGAACACCGGATTTCTTAAATGTTGTAGTCACTTCTTTATTTCATAATGCTAGTTTCCTAGATAATTACAATGAACAGTGGGGCAAAAATATAAGAGATTATTATCGTTATATTCGTGATAATGATTTATTTTTAACTCATGCTATTATCAACCCGCAGAATGACCGAAGTAAAGCCTCACATGAACAGCAAGATCTCTTTACTCATTTAGGTGCTGTAAAAGAAACACCAGATGGACTTGTTGTAAAGGGAGCTAAAATGCTAGCTACACTTTCACCTATTACCGATGAAGTTATTGTTTATTCATTCCCAGGATTTAAACCTGGAGATGAACGTTACGCACTTGCTTTTGCGCTGCCAATTGATACACCGGGACTTCGAATTCTTTGCCGAGAAGCTATGCAAGACGGAACAAGATCAGTGTTTGATCATCCGCTAGCCTCTCGATTTGAAGAGATGGATGCAGTATTGATTTTTAATGATGTCTTGATTCCTTGGAACCGAGTGTTTTTATATAACAATATTGAAGCTGCCAATCTTCTTTATCCTAAAACAGGAATCGCTCAACAACCTGCACATCAATCTGGCGTAAGAGGATTAATCAAACTCCAATTTGCAACGGAAGTAGCTTGTAAAGTAGCTGATGCAATCGGTGTAGACGGATATCTAAACGTTCAAGAAAGCTTAGGGGAATTGGTACAGTCAGTAGAATCTATTAGAGCTTTGCTTCGAACATCAGAATATGAGTATACGATTAATGAAAAAGGAGAAGCTCTTCCAAATGAAACAGCTTTAGAAACAATTCGTGGATTGCTTCCTAAAATGTACCCTCGTGCTATCGAAGTCATGCAAACAATTGGTGCAGGCGGTTTGCTTATGTCTCCTACAGGAGCAGATTTTGAAAATCTTGAATTAAGAGAGGATTTAAATCGTTATTATGGAGGCCGAGAAGGAGTACCTGCTGTAGACCGTGTTCACTTATTTAAATTAGCGTGGGATCTATGTGGAGAAGCATTTGGCCAAAGGTTACTACAATACGAGCGATACTATACAGGAGATCCAATCCGTAAAAGAGCTATTTTCTACAATAGTTATAAGCGCAGCCATTCATTTGCCATGGTAGATGCTGCTTTAAATACAGAAGTTAAAAAGAAAGAAGTAACAAACAGCTGATACCCATACTCCTTTTATCTAAAAATAAACTTTGTTAATAGATACAGAGTCTAGGTTTATTACGTTCTTAATAAGGGAGGTGTAAAGATGCAAAGGTATGAGGACGGAATACTAACTTTACCAGCATCAGTAATAGCTATAGGTGCATTTGATGGCGTGCATCAAGGACATCAAGCAGTGATTAAGCAAGCTGTAACTCGAAGCAAAGCTTTAAAGGTACCTAGCGTTGTTTATACATTTGATCCTCCTCCTCGCTTTCATTTTCAACAAGATCAAGTGTTAACGCCCATTGATCAAAAGGTACACCTGATAGCTGAGTTAGGAGTAGACTACGCAGTTATTATCCATTTTGATGAGTTATACGCTAAGCGCCCATCAATCGATTTTATCAGTAACTTAAAAAAGCTTAATCCATCGGAGATCATAGTAGGCAACGATTTTCGTTTCGGCCGAAATAGAGAAGGAGATATCAAACTGCTGGCAAAGCACTTTCTAGTAGATATCATCCCGCCTGTCTGTTGTTCAGAAGGAACAAGAATCTCTTCTACTAGAATTCGTCAGCTAATCCAGCAAGGTGCAATTGACCAATCAAATGATTTATTAGGCTGGTCTTTACAACAGGAATATGTATAAAAAAATGAGTGTTTGAAGCTAAGTATAAAACTTCTTTAAAAGGAGGAAAGTGAAAATGAAATTATTAGGCATATCAGGCACGATTATAGGTTCTAAAACAGGCGCTGTGGTTCAACAAGTATTGGAAGAAGCTAAATTGCAGCATCCAGACATCGAAATTGAATTTTTAGATTTACGAGATCACACTATCCAATTTTGCGATGGCCGCGATCCCTCTGCTTATTCAGAAGATACTAAAAAAGTCATTGAAATTATTTCTAGCGCTGATTTTTATGTAATTGGTTCACCTATCTTCCAAGGGTCAATAACCGGTGCTCTTAAGAATGTGTTTGATTTAATACATCCTCAGGTTTTCCGAAATAAAGTAATGGGGTTCATCGCCACAGGCGGTACTTATCAGCATTATCTAGTCATTGAAAATCAGTTAAAGCCTATTGCGGGTTACTTTCGTGCTTTTGTGGCACCGAGTTATGTATACGCTCATACCACTCACTTTAATCAAAAGAATGAGGTAGCCGATCCGGAAGTGTTAGATCGTATTAAGAATTTAGCAAATGAAGTCGTCTACATGCAGAAAAAACTAAAAGTAAGCGAGCTGGAAATCCTTAATTAATCACATTTTAAGATTTTAATATTTTCAAGTGTAATCAAACTAACTTTTATTTTTTGAAAATTAAAATTTATTAAAAGGAGATTATCTCAATGACAAATACTATTCAATCATCTAAACCATTAAATCTTTGGAAGTTTATCGAAGAGCATAAAGACCAATTAAAACCACCTGTAAACAATAAAGTGGTATGGAAAGACTCAGAATTGATGTTTATGGTTTTGGGCGGACCCAATAAACGCCGTGACTTCCACGTAGATCCTTCTGAAGAGATCTTTTATCAATTAAAAGGCGATTGCTATGTTGAAATCATTAATGAAGAAGGCAAGCGCGAAGTTGTAACGGTGAAAGAAGGCGAAGTATATTTACTTCCTCCAAACGTTCCGCATTCTCCACACCGTGTAGCGGATACAATCGGTATTGTTATCGAGCGAAACAGAAGTGAAGGAGAGTTAGAAGACTTTGTATGGTTCTGTGATGAATGTGATGCGGAGATGCATCGTGTGAAAGTTCAGCTAACCAATATTGAAATTCAAGTAAAAGAAGCCATTCAGGAGTTCAACAGCAGCTTAGAATTACGCACATGTAAAAAGTGTAATCATGTTATGGCACCGGAAGCGAGTGAATGGAAATGCGAATAGATTTTCATACACATATCATTCCGGAAAGTTTCCCTGATTTTGCTCAAAAATATGGCGGTGAACGCTGGCCCGTGCTAGAACGTACATGTACATGCGGCGCATCGATTATGGTCGGAGGGAAAAATTTCAGAGACGTAACGGACCAAGTATGGAGCCCTGAAAAACGTATAGCTGACATGGATAAAGAAGGAGTAGATATTCAAGTGTTATCTCCTATCCCTGTTACTTTCTCTTATTGGGCTCAGCCCGAACATGCATTAGAAATGGCTAAAATCCAAAATGATTTTATTGCAGAAACAGTTGCTAAGTATCCTGACCGCTTTGTTGGGTTAGGGACGGTTCCTATGCAAGACGGACCTACGGCTGTTAAAGAAATGGAACGATGCATGAATGAATTAAAACTGCATGGAATTGAAATTGGGACAAACGTCAATGGTCAAAATTTAGATCATCCATCTTTCATTGAGTTTTTTCAAATGGCTGAAAGGTGGGAAGTGCCCATTTTCATTCACCCGTGGGAAACGTTAGGCCGCGATCGAATGCCAAACCATAACTTTATGTATACCGTAGGAATGCCAAGTGAAACAGCACTAGCGGCTGCAACTCTTCTATGGAGCGGCATTATGGAGAAATTCCCTAAATTAAAAGTCTGTTTTGCACATGGAGGAGGATCTTTCCCTTATATTCTTCCTAGATTAGATAAAGGGTGGGAAGTATGGCCGCACCTTAGACTGACAACACATCCTCCTAGTTACTATGCAAAGCAATTTTATTTTGATTCGTTAAACTACGATCCACTGAACATAAAGTACATGATTGAACGTTTTGGACATGAAAAAATCTTTATGGGATCGGATTATCCATTTTTACTGCGTGAAGTTGTTCCGGGAAAAGTTCTGGATGAAACGCTGGATTTAACTGAACAACAAAGATTAGATATGTTAGGTGGAAATGCCGCGAAGTTTTTAAACATCGGGCAAGAGAAAAGGAGTGACATTTATGCCAACAGTACAAACACCAGAGAATAGATTACAAGAACTTGGCTTAACGCTGTCAAAGGTTCGTCCTTCAGTAGGAAACTACGTCAGCTGTGTACGAACAGGTAATTTATTGTTTACTGCTGGCCAAGGTGTAGATCAATATCACGGCAAGTTAGGCAAGGATTTAACAATTGAAGAGGGATATAAGGCTGCTCAGCAATCCATGCTGAATGTATTGAGTGCGGTAAGCTACGAGTTAGACGGGTTAAGCAAAGTGAAGCGTGTCGTTAAAATTCTTGGTTTTGTAAATAGTACAGAGGACTTTACGGACCAGCCTAAAGTAATGGATGGCGCTTCAGACTTACTCGTAAAAGTATTTGGGGATAAAGGGAAACACGGCCGTTCAGCTGTAGGAATGGCTCAGCTCCCCAATAACACAGCTGTAGAAATTGAAATGGTTTTAGAGATTGAGGATGAGGAGGATATCCGATGAGTAAAGAGGCAGTTATTGAAAAAATGACGGTAAAAGATGCAAAGCTTTTTATTAATGGAGAATACGTAGACGCTCTATCCGGTCAAACCTTTGATACCTTTAATCCAGCAACGAATGAGAAATTAGCTTCTGTAGCTAATGGCGGCACAGAAGATGCAAAGCGCGCTATCGACGCAGCTCAACGTGCATTTGAAAGCGGTATTTGGAGCAAGATGCCTGTTGAAGAGCGCTCTTCCATCCTTTGTAAAATGGCTGACTTAATTATGGAGAAAGTAGATGAACTTGCTTATTTAGAAACGCTAGATGTAGGAAAACCTATTAAAGAAAGTCGAGAGTTTGATATTCCACGAGCAGCTCAAAACTTCCGTTTTTTTGCTGAGATGGCTAAATATATGGTGCATGAGCATTACGAAAAGCATAATGTAATGTCCTATGCCAAGTATTCACCAGCGGGAGTTACAAGCCTCATTATCCCTTGGAATCTACCTTTTATGCAGATGACATGGAAAGCTTCAGCCGCTTTGGCATCTGGTAATACAGTGGTTATTAAGCCCGCTTCTTATACACCGTTAAGTGCAGTAATGCTTGGTGAAATCGCTAATGAAGCTGGATTGCCTCCTGGTGTGTTGAACATTATTACGGGTCCAGGGAATACGGTAGGAACTACTATGTCTACTCACCCGTCCGTTCGGCGTATTTCATTTGTAGGGGAAAGTAATACAGGAAAAACGGTCATGCGAAATGCAGCAGAAAACCTGATTCCTGTTTCGCTAGAGCTTGGAGGCAAATCAGCCAATATTGTATTTGAAGATGCGGATTTGGATGAAGCAGTAAAAGGATCTATCGAAGCAATCTATCGAAATCAAGGAGAGATATGCTTAGCAGGTTCTCGTTTACTTGTACAAGAAAGCATTTATAAGCAGTTTCTTGAAAAGTTCACGGCGGAGGTAAGAAATATTAAAGTAGGCGATCCTCTGAGTGAAGAGACAAACATGGGAGCACTTGTATCACAAAGTCACTTAGAAACGGTCGATGAATATGTCCGAATTGGTTTGGCGGAGGGCGCTAAGCTGGCATGCGGTGGAAAAAGAGTAGAAGGTTTAGAAAAAGGAAATTTTTATGAGCCGACTGTTCTTTACGACGTAGATAACAAAATGCGTGTGGCTCAAGAAGAAATTTTTGGTCCTGTACTTGTTGTTATTCCATTTAAAACAGAAGAGGAAGCAATTCAAATTGCCAATGATTCTATTTATGGATTAGCAGGAGTCGTTTGGACAAACGATTTACGAAGAGCACAACGCGTTGCTTCTCAAGTTACTGCTGGATTACTTTGGATCAACTGCTGGTATATTCGTGATTTAAGAACGCCATTTGGTGGAGCAAAAGCAAGTGGAATTGGTCGTGAAGGCGGCCGGCACAGCTTTGAATTTTATACCGAAGCCAAAACAATTACGATGAAACTTTAACTCTATAAAAGAGGTGATTAACGGATGCGTACACTTA
>Ga0209795_10002238_pt1 | contig 10916 bp, 12 predicted proteins | sample AgamicOrMarz_FD_187166 | JGI IMG/M metagenome (GOLD analysis project Ga0209795, IMG submission 187166) | Agave microbial communities from Guanajuato, Mexico - Or.Ma.rz (SPAdes) (version 2) | ecosystem: Host-associated > Plants > Phyllosphere > Phylloplane/Leaf | place: Guanajuato, Mexico...
ATAGCCCCATACCTTGGTTTTAGGTAAATCCCTATGAAACTTGTGTAGTGTTTCAATCATGCATACATCATAAAACGGCCTACCTTTATACATTCCCTTTGGTCTGATTATTGAAGGAATTGGAAGGATATCAACAAATTTTTTTAACTCCAAACATTTTTATCTCCTTTTATCTAACAGAATATATTAATGGACTATATTCTATTAAATAAATATTTTTTTGCTTGTATACTTGTCCATATTTATTAGATTAAAAACAATTATGTATGCATATACTATGCAATCTCAGTTACCATAATAAAAATTATAAGTAATCATAAAACAAAACCTTTCTTTTTCTGTTTTTAGATGCATATTGTATATAACATTAGTTTACATATGAGTTTTTTCAGTATTAAAAGCCCCTTCAGTTCATTAAAGAGGCTTCTAATGCGTAATAAGTAGATTTAGAAAAAAAGTAAGGTGAAGGTTAAATTAACTACCAAATAAATTATATTCATTAGCCTACTTTAAGTAAATTGTCCAGTCAATAAAAATGAACTAAAAACAGCCCATGAATTAATTCATGGGCTGTTTACCCTCCTAGCAAAGGATGAAAATAAAGATAGAGCAAGAGATCTGTCACGTGTAATATATGTTGCTGCCCATTACGGAGTAAATTGTCCGTATGGATAAAACAAAAATAATTTGGGAAACTACCGAGATAGATGAATCATTGTTTTGAGGTCATCTCCTTAAAAACAGAAAAAATCCCTTCCAACCAACGGGGATTTTTCTGTTTTTAAGCTATATATGTTTAGTTAACATAATGTAAGTTCCATAAATAGGTAAGTCTATTTTAGATAAAAAGTTGTATTTTACTCTTTCGGGTATACTTGCCTAGTGGTAAGTACACTCAGAGCATCCTTAACTTTTCTTGCAAAGGAGAGTGGCTGATCAATAGACTCGAAATGCATAAACATGAGACGAGGTTGATCAAATAGCCAATGATTATGAACAGCTGTTACGATGATGCCATGTTCTCGAAGCTTAGTGATAAATGGATTGATTTCAGTCTGCAAAATAACAGTTTCTCCACTGCAAAGAGCCTGACCATCTCCTGTCATAGACTCGAATGTAAACATTTGAGGGATTAGTAAAAATGATCTCCCTCTTCTTCCAAGAACCTCAGGGTGAATGTTTGTACGAGATTTCATTACTGTACAAATTCCATTCTCAAATGTATGCATGGATCCCCCCAGAATGTTATTAAATCTGTCACAGAGATTAGATGAGTTACTATAATCAGAAGTTATGGCTCTACAATCAGGATAAACATTACGTGTAGTCAATACACTCAATGCATCTCTAACTTTTCTCGCAAAAGAAAGTGGTTGATCAATAGATTCAAAGTGCATATACATTAGACGTGGTTCATCAAATAACCAGTGGTTATGAACAGCAGTTACTATGATGCCATGCTCCCTAAGTTTACTCATGAATGGATTAATTTCATCTTGGAGAATTACTGTTTCCCCAAGACATAAAGCTCTCCCATTTCGATCAACGTCTTCAAAAGAAAAAGCTTGTGGTACAAACATGAAAGATTCTGCTCTTCTCCCTAATACTACAGGATGGAGATTGGTACGAGATCTAGTTGCAGTACATACGCTATTAATAACACTTGGCGTTGAGTCAAGTATTCTTGCAAACTCTCGACAGAGTTCAGATGGTTGATTGTCCATGTTCCTCATGAAAATGCCTCCTATAAATAATATATAATCTTGTTATAATATGTACTTACATAAATTAAGAAATGGGCAATAGTCTACTACCGTTCTCTTTAGATAACTTTTTCTGTTTTTAAGATGTATAAGGTATATAAATCTAGTTAACATAATGAGTGTGATCCGAGTTAAAAGTCATTGGAACTAATGATTCAAACGTTTTTTTCAATATCAGAACATGCCCAAACTCTTTTCATTTAGTTGCATATTTTACTAGTACAAGCACTATATAACTTTATGAAAGGATGAAAATTAATGCCCTTTAACTTTAGAAAAACTTTAATCGTTATGGAACTGATATTCCAAGATGTGTTAAAAACAAACTTTGTAATTCCTTTATATCCAACTACGTTTAGAGAAACCATTATACCTGTCCCTACGCCTTTAGGGGTTACAGATTTGCCACCTAACATTTATTTTGATCTTGATAATCGATTTAATGTGGAACAAGAACAAAGAATCAGAGATGCCATTAGTGAAACTATGTTGGTATGGGCTACTCATATGAATGAAAAATGGAATGGCGGAACAAACACTGGAATTTCACAAATGGCAGCTTGTATAAACATATATGCAACACAGAATTTACGCCCTGCTTGGTATAGTGAATCACCTATTCAAAATGGACTAACAGCTACTAATATAGCTATGGATCAGTTTACTCAACTTATACGTGATAATGGATTTAGGCGTTCCCCACGAGCGAAAATCTTCGCTGCTCCACTTAACAATAATACTATTGTCTTTGCATTAACTGCTTTTACTCAGAATTTTGTACCCTTATCATTTATTGTTGACCCAACCTTAATTGATATTGCTACTCTAAATTTTATCACTGGTTCTATGATGCACTCTTGGCTACATTGCGCAGGATTCTTCGACCCTAATACAACTAGTTATTTCAACACGGAATGCTCAATGTGTGTCATGAGAGGATTTCGACCTAAAAATCCTGATATGCCTGATAACCTTTATTATCAGTTTTTCAATTAACTAAAAGTGTACGTATACCTTATACACTTTTAGTTAACATAATGAATTTTATTGGAAAGAAAACTTTTTTTAAAAGTTATCCTAAAGGCTTTCCATATAGGATTCAGATTATATTAGACAAGCACACAAGCACTTTCTTGATTAAAGAATAGTATATTAAGAGAAATGAGAAAGGAGGGATTATAGTGGATAAATGCCATGAAAAAAAACATGAACACAAACACAACTGTGAATCTATCCTCCAGAAAGCCTTTGAAAAACTTTTAAAAGAAATCTTCGAAGATCATCATAAAGATCACCATAAAGATCACCATAAAGACAAACATGATTGTGGATGTCATAGCTAAGATTAACATTTTATAAAAGACCTTTTAGCGGGGACAAGCAATAAAGGATTGAATTCTTGTCTTAAATAATGACCCATAACCCAAACGATTTACTCAAGATGCTGAAAAGTATCTCCAATTTAGAACCCCAAAGGAAAAGCGTCTGTTGCAACAGACGCTTTTTCTCTTTTAGACTGTATACAATATATAAAACTAGTTAATATAATGTGCCCCACTTATACAAAATGTTTGTCCTATCTTAGGACAAGCATACAAACATTTTATTAATCAATGAATAAGATATATAGAAACTAATAATGGAGGTGATAAACATGTGTAAATATTATTGCAAGTCAAAAGATAAGAAGTATAAAGAGGACAAGCATAAGGAATATAAATGTAAAAAAAATAAAGAATACAAGTCTAAATGTAAAGACAAGAAACACGATGGTTATTCTTATTAATTAATTTATTTATTAGTGTAAGGTCTCTATTTCTTATAGGAAGTATAACAGGTTTTTAAGGAAACCTGTTATACTCATCAAAAAAGCCTGCCTCTTTTGATTTAAAAGGGGCAGGCTTTTCTTTCTACAGCATCTATAAGAAGTAGACGCAAAAATAGTATAAATCTTAAATAACACCAGTACTTGTCCACACCCTTTTTTATTACTTTGCATAATATAAAAGTGAGCATCCTCCTGCTCTTCCAATAGATCGGTTCTTATATTACTACTGTTTGGTGAATAGTAGTTTTTTCTTTTTTAAGCTGTATATGTTACACACATTTAGTTAACATAAACAAATTATCGGCATACACCTCAAATGTAACGCCTAATTTTCATTAGGACATTCACCTATACAACTTTTTTGCAATAGTCTAATAAAGCATCAAAGAGGCTATTGCATAATGAAGTTATTTAAAGATATTGAAAAAATTAATCAAACACATCTTTTAACCTGGCAAAATGACGCATTAAGAGCTTTTAGTACAAAAATGAAAGATAGAGAATATCTCTTTCCTTGTATTCCAGCTACTCAATCTTTTTCACTTGGACATCTAAGATATGGGTTTGTAGGTCACCCTGAAAGTAATCAAAAATCTATTGAATTGGCCGGTTTACTAAAAGAATTCACCATAAATTGTAAAGATTATGGAAAGTACACAACTTTAATTATATTCTTTGAAACCCCTCAGAATCTAATTACTAATAGCACTGTCGAAGATTTTGAATTATTGTTTTGGAATCAACTTAGTAATTTAAATAAATTGGATGAAAAAGATTGGCCCATTCATATTCCTCAAAACCCCTCGGAGCATGAATGGGAATACTGTTTTCATGGAGAACAATATTTTATGTATTGTGCTACCCCAAAACATGAAGAAAGAAAAAGTAGATATTTCCCTTATATGCTGATGGCTATAACTCCACGTTGGGTTCTTCAAAAATTTAATAAGAACGAAAGATATGCTAAAAAGATTAAAGAACAAGTAAGGGAAAGGGTTAAGAAATACGATAATATCTCTACTCATTCTGCTTTAAATAGTTATGGAAATATAGATAATCATGAGTGGAAACAATACTTTTTAAGAGATGACGATACTGAGTTACCTAAATGTCCATTTTTAAGAAGCTTGATTGATAAAGAGAACTAAAGAAAAGTGTAGTAGGTTCTTTTATTAATTAATAAACATTGTATAAATCAGATTAGGAAGAGCAAACTACTCAAGATGCCTTTTGGTATCAAAACTAACTTTTAATTGCTCAACAGAAAAAACCTACTCTTTTGACTGGAAAGAGATAGGTTTTCTGTTTTTTAAGCTGTATACGATATAAAATGTTAGTTAACATAAGGACTTTTACAGGAAGTTATAAATTAGAAGAGGGGATCATATTTATAACCGCCCCTTTCCCTACATTAAAAATATTTTATTATTGAATCATCATTATTTTTTTAACGCTGGTATCCATATTTCGCTTTTAAAAGTCGGTGATGTTACATCTTTATGTTCATTCCATAAAATTTCTGGTCCCTCTACCTGTTCATAATTTGAGGATGGAAACCATTCCGAATATATCCGTCCCCATACATCCTGCAATGTGTCAGGAAATGGCCCAACTGCTTCAAATACAGCCCATGTTAAAGCAGGTACTTCAAGTTGTATCAAATTATCAGGACATTGCTTAGTTGTTGCTATACCGATATAGTGATCAAGCTCCCCTTTTTCCTCCATTCGTTCCTCCGAAAAATTCATCGATGCACTAAGCAGTCCCAGTGGATTAACATTAGAAAGTTTTTTTAATTTATTTATCGTTTCATCACTTAAGCTTTCCCACATAGCAGCAATCTTGGGGTTAACTCCGTGAAAAATTATAGGCACTCTTTCTTTAATACCGACTATATGAAATGCCTGTTTTTCTTCAATTCGATAGTTCATTTCATTTCCTCCTTTAATTGATAGCTGAAAAGTCATTTGTGGATAAGCTTTAAGTGAATAACCAGTCTTTTTGGCTTCTGAAGGAGTTAGACCATGTAAGTTTTGAAAAGCTCTTGTAAAAGAGTCTGGTGAGTTATATCCGTATTTGAACGCAATATCAATGACCTTCATCTTATTATCTTTAAGTTCAAATGCTGCAAGAGTAAGGCGTCTTCGGCGAATGTATTCTGACAAAGTAATACCTGCAAGAAAAGAAAACATTCTTTTAAAGTGATACTCAGAGCAAAGAGCTAACTTTGCTACTTCTCTAAAATCTATATCCTTTGTTAGGTTCTCTTCGATATAGCTTAAAGCTCTATTCATATTTCTAAGCAAATCCATTTATATGGCCTCCCTTACCATCAGAATAGCAGAATCTAAATGGGTCTATCCGACATTTCATGCACAATTATGTAGGTTTTTCTCTCCATAAGTTCTTACGAACTTGAGCAAACTACCCGGGGTGTTACCAAACATCGACTCATGCAACTAAATTCTGCAACCGAAAAAACCCACCTCTTTTGACTGGGAAGAGATAGGTTTTTTCGTTTTTTTAAGATGAATATGGTATACAACTTTAGTTAACATAATCAATACTATGAAAACCGCAATTATTCAATTATCTGTCTATAAGTATAGATTTATTAGCTCTCCCGTTCTGTACAAGAGATTCTTTTTGAGAGTTCAAGACCGTGGGACCTAGTGAAATTCCCCAAACCAAAAACAATGAATACCAAATGTACCCCCAAATTATGAGATGTACATTTAAATCCTGATAAATAAATTGTGGAGGAGATATAGCGCGACCGATTTCTATAAAAAATCTTAAGTAAAAGAAACCAAGACCCCAAAATGTCAATCCTATTGATCCGATCCAACCAAGTGTAAGTAGTATAAAACGGGGAAATTTTTGACCCCATGATTTTATAAAAGAAAGTGCAAAGAGTGCTGCAAGAATCGCAATAAAGTCTATTACCCAAAACCCAATGGCTACCGACCAAACGTTATCAGAAAATGCTTTATATTCGCCTGGAAAAGCTACAGATATTCCCCCCCCCCACCAAAGATGTGGCACAGCGTATAGGAGTGCCGAAACACATGCTAAATATCCAAAAATTGTTGATGGCTTTTTTGTTCGATTGAGCATCATTTGTTGAAGCTTCAATGGCCCCTCCCTTTTATTACTTTTTACTTCATTTTATTATCAAATGAGAGAAAAATAAGTAGTGTATACTATATTCAAAATTAGCCACCATAACACCCATTCTAGGAATGAAAAGGAAGCTTAAGAACTACGTTAATAGTTCTTAAGCTTCCTTTTCTAATATTTAGGAATTATCTTACTTAAAAACGGAATATGGAACTTTAAAGAAATTAATCCCATTGGCATAAGGTCCGTATTCATATTCACCAAATATAATCACAATGCCACCACTCGTGTAATAAAATTGGTCTTGAGTTAAGTTCACGGATTTAAAATCTTTAACCTCGAATCCAGCTCCTTTTTTATTACGCGCAATCATTTGGTCACGAATATATTTATTCACCTTACCTAATTGAGTTTGATTTTTAATGACGTCTTTCAAACTAAGTTGCTTAGCTTTTAATAAATCATAATTGTAAGTATCAATCCAAGCATTACCGTGTGCACCACCAGAGTACTCATCATAGGTAATAGAAATACTTAAAATATTATCTTGATTGTAGGGTACAGAGTATTTCATATTTTGATAATAAGGGCCTGGTGACCAACCGTTTTCGCGGTCCTCTTTCTCCTGTTCTTTTAATTCTTTATTTGCTTGCTGAGTTTCTTTAGCAAGGTTTAAGAATTTTCTATTGAAACTAGCCTCAAATGGTTTATTAAAAAGACCAGATGCTTGTGGATAGCTAATATTACTTGCTAATGATTTTTTTGTAACGGTTATTCCAAAGGCTTGGATTTTGTCACTAGGTGCTCTCTCATACTTGATACTAGACGATTTTTGAGCATATAAATCTTTTGATACACCGTAAATTCCACCGTATTTTCCAGAATAAGAATAAACACGATATATTTGACCCTTTGATACTTTTTTAGCAGCTACTAATTTATTATTTGTAATGTTGTAAAGACTAGTATTCTTTAAAATTGTAACGCGCCCTATTTGTCCTTTAACGAGTTCTTGATTTCCCCACATTACTTTGGCTTCTGCCTGTGTATGTGGAACGAGTGGCGAGAATAATACAGCAAAAACTAAAATAAAGGCTATAACTTTTTTGAACCTTTTCATAAATGCCCCCCTGAAATATTTTGTAGGGTTTTAAAACTGATAATTTATAGTTTCCAAAAAACCCCAATTAGAAGTATAACACAAATTAACAGTGAATAATGATTATTTATATTATTTTAATGGAAATAATTGCAAAGTTCCTTTATGTATAATCCATTGATTTACAGTTAATATAATGTACTTTATCAACAATTGCTAAGTGTATACAGAAAAGGTAAATAAAAAAAGCTAGCATCTAGCTAGCCCTTTTTTAAACAAAATAGGTTTAATGATTAACATCCTCCAACGAAGCCGCCAAAACAAGAAGCACCGATAATGATTAACAGGATAAACAGTACAATAATTAAAGCAAAACCACTGCCAAAACCACAGCCGCCTCCACCGTAACCATATCCGCCATAGCAGCAACCGCCACCATAACCTCCAAAGCCCATATTTTCACCCCCCTATATGCTTAATACTCTTAAGATATGTATAAAAAATTAAAATGTTAGCCCATACTCTGAACTAGTGAAATAACAGGATTTTTTTAGATATATATAAACCCTTTAGATTAGTTTACATAGAATGAATGAACCATCCGGTTTAAGCTCAGTAGATTAGTTACCTCCCTAACCGATTTACAGTTGTTAAAAAATAAAAAAACTCCCTACCGCCCGGGAGTTTTTTTATTTTTAAGTTGTATATTCCCACTATATCAATCAAAATTAATAAAATTTTTATAATATCAGCGCTTGTCCAAGCACTTGTAATTACTTTACATATCATAAATTATGCGACGAAACATTTTGTCTCTTTCTATAAATGGAAAAAAACTACTGATTGCACACATCAGTAGTTTTTTGATTTTAAAGATATATATGGTATAAACTTTTAGTTCATATAATGTTTTTTACCAACATTAAAAGCCCCTCCGATCATTAAACAAAGAGGCTTTTGACGCCTGAAAGGTGTATTTGAAAAGAATAAAGATAGAGTAAGAGATCAGTTATTTACAATACATAATATATGTTGCTATTCATTACTAAGCAAATTGTCTATTATGAATAATTTTTTTATCATTTGAGCAAACTACCTAAGATGGATAAATCATCACTTTACGACTACCTTTCAACAAACAAAAAAAGCTACTGTCGAAGCCAATAGCTTTTTTTGTTTTAACCTTTATATCGTATACATATGTAGTTAGCATATTTGATTTTATAGGCACTATATCTACAGTGAAAAGATTGCCAAAAGATTTTTTAGCCTTTTTTACCATAAATGTAATTTTTTAATGATTGATATTCTTAAACTTATCTGATTATTATGGATTTAAATCGTCATTCTTATATAATTAAGCGTTTTCATTTTAAAAGTGGGGGACTATACTTATGCATGAGAAACAGAAAAGACATGCTCAATTTGTAAGGCTTCCTGTTGATATTGTAAAAAGGATTGATGAGTATAAAGAATCTAAAACAATATCTTCTAGAAATGAAGCTATTTTAGAATTAATTAAAAAAGGGTTAGGTAAAGCTGATTGATCTCTAAAGAGTAAGATGCTGTTACGAATAAGATTTGCTTTTATGAGCAAACTACTCAAGAAGCTCATTAGCTTTCTGCCCGAAATTTTCACAACAGAAAAACTTCCTTAACGCATTCGGGGAGTTTTTCTGTTTTTAAACTGTATATCATATACAAAGCTAATTAACATAATGGATTTTATAGGAAATAACTAATAGCATCTTATCTATAAAGATGCTATTACCACTGAACTAAAGCACTCTTTAAGGTATTTTATTTAACTAACCCGTTTTTATATTTCTCCTGGGACTTATTTAACATAGAGATTTTCGTTTGAACAAGAAGATTTTTGCTATATTCATAAGGATTCGAACATTTTGGGCCTATTTCTCATATCGTATTAGGTATTAATAATATATTGAGGTGGAAAAATATGAATTTTAATTATATAGATTATTATTCTGACCCAAGATTTTCAGGCCCACGGTTCCCATTCCCTGGATCGCCTGGTGGTTTCCCTGGATCGCCTGGTGGTTTCCCCGGATCGCCTGGTGGTTTCCCCGGATCGCCTGGTGGTTTCCCCGGATCACCTGGTGGTTTCCCCGGATCACCTGGTGGACAGCAAGCTCCAACTGCCCCCCCACCGGCATTTATCCCCCAACAGCAAACAGCAACACCATTTGCAGTCGATCCAGGAGCCATTTCCTTGTGTTTATTCCGCAACACCTATATATGGCTTAGAAATGGGTCAAGTTTTTGGTATTTCCCTATTTTTGTGGGACCGAGATCAGTTGCTGGTTTCAGATGGAACGGGCGATTCTGGACTATTTTTGGTATAGATACAAGACGAATTGTTTCATTTACATGTTTCTAAGTATTCATAATTTATAGCCCTAGAAAAGGGGAGGAATCGGCTTTGCAACCTACAGAGAAGGTCAGGGTTAGTATACCATTCCCATCACGATGGGGGATCCATGCCGAGATTGCAGGTAGACCTATGGTTTGGGGTGTGCTCATCATTAACTCTATTACAGGCAATAGAGTAATGGGTACAGTTAATTTTCGTGGCACTCTCATTCCCATTAATGGATATTGGAATGAGAGTGCCAAACAAATCAGCTTTGATTCACCTTATGCCACATATTCTGGTAACTTAGCTATGTTTGATGATGCCACTACTAGAATTCGGCATCTCGTTTTAAGTGGGTGGATTATTATGAAGCCACCTTCTTTACTAGCAGGTAGGAGTGGAACTTGGGTGGCTACGACAGATACAAGTCTCACAGGACCTGCCGTTAGCAACAGTGATTTGCCTCCTGTTGGCGCCTTTTTAACATCAAATATACTTCATAGCAGACTTGAACGTTGAGGAAATCCTTTTAAAATATACAACCTAAAAAGCGAAAAAACTAACTTTGGGTCAGAAAGAAGTTAGTTTTTTCGCTTTTAATAATATAGATTAATACATCATCTTATAAAATTATAGAGAATTCCTAATAAGTATTATAAATATTTTCGCATGTTTCAGCTTTTGGTTGATAAAAGCAATGAAGCTTATATCGAGCAACAAGAGGTTGAT
>Ga0209795_10002239_pt1 | contig 10911 bp, 11 predicted proteins | sample AgamicOrMarz_FD_187166 | JGI IMG/M metagenome (GOLD analysis project Ga0209795, IMG submission 187166) | Agave microbial communities from Guanajuato, Mexico - Or.Ma.rz (SPAdes) (version 2) | ecosystem: Host-associated > Plants > Phyllosphere > Phylloplane/Leaf | place: Guanajuato, Mexico...
GTAAAAGTATTATAGGTGTATATGAGTCGCCGGAAGAAACATTAACTAGAATTGAGAAATTAAGAATGATAGGGTATGAGGATAATGAAATTACAGTTCTAACTAATCAAGAGACCGCAGCGGGCAATCTAGCTTATAGAACGAATGTAAACGTGGATAAGCTATCTGCTGTTGACCAAGATGAAGTCACTCATGAAGATATGACTGGAGGGGCCCAGCCGGATTCTTTCTTAGATAAATTAAAGAAATTTTTTGTGGTGCAAAATTACTCAAATGAAGAAGACCGTGCAACAAATTTAGGTATTCCCACAGAGGAGCTAACCTCTCATAAAAAAGATTTAGATGATGGAAAGTTTGTAATTGCTGTGACTTCTCATAAATTGAATGAAAAAGGGTTAGACATAGAGTGATATATTTGATTTAAAAGTAAAATCAAAAGGGGGTGTAGGCTAACGCCTACACCCCCTTTTGATATATAGAATTCATAAGAAAAATTTTTCACAAAGAAGATTATTTATTACGATAACCTGCCTTTAAATATTTTCGTAAGTGAAAATCATGCACTAATTTAATCGTTGAACGAATGAGCAATTGCACGCTCCAAAGAATAAATAACCAAACCCCTATATTTTTTAAGGAATCATAGAAGAATAAAATACTGCCAATTAGGAACCAGATGCCTATCAAGAAGTCATTAATCGTATTTATAACTTTATAATGACCAATAATTTTTACGGTGCAATTAATCACTTTAATTTATAGGCAGATTAGTAAGCACTCTCATCATGTAATAAAAGAAAACAAAGGGACCCTACATAGGGACCCCCAAGAAAAGTTGCATTGATGTCTTATTTTAAAAGTTGACTTACAGGACGATGCATGTAGCTTCTTGGTAAAATAAATACTACGCTCAATACTAATGACAAGATCCCCACTAGTACAACGTATTGTGTACCCATTTCTGATATAAACAGTCCACCTACAGCTGTACCAATCGTTGTTCCTAAGTTAACGGATGATAAAAACAATCCGTTCGCGAAATCAGGGGCTTCTGGAGCTGATGATGAAATCCAATATTGATTAATATTCGTTCCTATACCAGCGAATATTCCCCAAACTAAAGTCATGATAGCCATAGGCCAAGTAAACTGTCCGGTGAAGAATAAAATGATGTAAACGACTCCCAATGCGAAAGGGAATACTACTACAGTTCTGATGGCGTTTTTTGTAAGCAACCTCCCTGCGATAATGTTTCCAATAATATTTGCCACACCGAATAGAATCAACATGAAGCTAATTAATTTTCCAGAGATATTTGTAACGGTTTTAAGATACTCAGCAAGATAACTGTATACCCCAAATACTGCTGAATTCAGTAAAAGGACAGCAATAATGGAAAGCCAAGTAACAGGTTTTTTTAATACGCTTAGCTGTGCTCCGTATGAAAGTCTTTCTTTAACAGGCATTGAAGGGAAGAATGCCCACGTAGCAATAAATACTATAGCGTTAATGACAGCGAAAAATGTCATTGATATTTGAAACGAAACTGTGCTTGCAAGAAAACTTGCGATCGGTACACCAAGTACCATACCTGCAGATACGCCAATAAAGACTTTTGAGACAGCTTTTGGAGCGTCTTCCTTGCTAACTGAGTTCGCAGCCATTGTAAAAGCTGCTGAAAAATAAATTGGATGAAAGATGGCTGGAATCACACGCGCAATTATGGCAATAGCAAAGTTAGAGGTAAATATAGAGATAATGTTACCTAAAACGAAAATACCAAGTACAAGCAACATCGCCTTCTTACGATTGACTCCTGAAAATAATAACGGCATAGTTGGACCGGATATTGATACAGTAAGCGCAAAGAGACTCACTAGCCACCCGGCCTTCGATACACTGATATTGAAGTGATCAGCAATGTAGGGCAGTATCCCTATAACCCCCATTTCGGTATTTATAATACCGAAAGCTCCTAGGGTTAAGATAAATATAAGTAACTTATTTTGTTTAGCCATAAAATAAATTTCCCTCTTTCTAAAAAGTGTTATGTTCTAGCTGCTTCAAAGCAGGCTGTTTAAAGAGCAATTGTCATGTTTTTACTTAGTCACTTTTTCGATGGTAACTGTAAAATCACCATGAATATTTTCCACGTTTTCTTTTCCTGATTCAATTTGACCTAGTATGATAAGGTCATTTGTGGCATCCTCAAAATCTTTATAAAAAATAGCTACATTTCCCCAAGGAGCGTAATAAGCAAAGTCTCTTTTTTTAATAAATCTCCCGCTTGTACATCATCTGCTGATAATCTTTTTTGTAAAATACTAATTTTCTCTTTGCCTATATAATCTTCAAAAGTTATTGTTAAAGGCAGTTGAGCTAGAAAAGCCATACTTGCTGGGTTATCGTACATCCTAACGAATACTTCTTTGTTGTTAAACGTCAATTTCATTCTTGTATCTGAAATACTATCTTCTTTTGGTTGTTCTGGTGCTTGGTTTAAAGGATTACTTGCATTATGATCTTTGTCCGATGCAGATGAATTATTGTTGCCACAAGAAGCGAGGGCAGCGCTTATTACTAAGATAGAAGCTAGGCCCAACAGCTTTTTCATTTTAAGCTCCTTCCAATTTTGAATAATTAAAAGTGTTGCTTTTGTGATATGAACTTCATTGATATTTATTCTAACGGTTCCTTCTGGATATAAAAAATACTTATATCTTATATCCTGATATGTTTTATAAGCATTTCTGGAATGTATATACTAAAGCTTGTGAAATGTGAAAGGAGGAGGGGGATGTGGAATTTCGAGTTTTGCGCTATTTTCTTACGGTTGCAAGAGAAGGAAACATCACGAGAGCTGCTGATTTTTTGCATGTGACACAGCCAACTCTGTCGAGACAATTAAAAGATCTTGAACAAGAGTTAGGTAAAAAACTATTTATTCGCAGCAGTCACAGTGTCATTCTGACAGATGAAGGAATGCTGTTGCGAAACAGGGCAGAGGAAATCGTTAATATGGTGGATAAATTAGAGGCAGAATTTAGTTCTATGGAAGAAACAATAGGTGGTGATGTCTATATAGGCGGCGGGGAAACTGAAGCAATGAAACACATTGCACGAGTAGCAAAAGATGTACAGTTACGTTATCCCAATATACGATATCACCTCTACAGCGGAAACGAAGAAGACATAACGGAACGGCTTGACAAGGGTCTGCTTGATTTCGGTATTTTAATTCAGCCAGCCGATATTTCAAAATACAATTATCTTAATATGCCTGCCAAAGATGTTTGGGGCGTTGTTATGAGAAAAGACAGCCCTCTTGCCGTCAAAGAAAGCATTCAAGCTGCGGATTTATTAAAAGTTCCACTGATTTGTTCACGACAGGCCATGAAACAGACTTTTTCAAAAAATGAATTTGCGGATTGGTTTGGCGAAGATTTTCATAAATTAAACATCGTCATTACATACAATCTTGCATATAATGCTGCCATTATGGTTGAAGAAGGCGTTGGATATGCAATAACACTTGATAAAATAGTCAATACATCTACTAATAGTAACTTTTGTTTCAGGCCCTTACAGCCAAGGCTTGAATCAGGTTTAAATATTGTATGGAAAAAGCATCATGTTCTTTCAGCTGCGGCTGATGCGTTTTTAAAAGAACTGCAGGAGGAATTTTCACACACTCTAAACTGACAGGGCATCGGTCTAGCTCAAACAAATGGAGTAAAACAGCTTCCATCTGATTTGTAATCGCCCGGGACATTTTAAAGAGAGTTAAAGTTGAAAACCGAGGACAGTAAAAAGACTTATCTATACGGTATGATAGATAAGTCTTTTTACTGCTGATATAAATACATGCTGATATAGAGGTGATGTTAAGATCCTTTGGATGTTTTATTAGCATGTATTAACTCCCATTCGCCAGGGTTAGTGTCATCTGGAGATAACCCGTTAATAATATCAAGATAGTGGTTTGCTTTCTCCTCCATATACTTTACGGTTTTTTTAGCTTCCTCTAACTGAGCTTGAGCGATCTCTTTTTGCTTTAAAATGATTTGATAGCGCTCATGAATGGTACTGCCACCTTCTAAACACAAATCTACATAAGTTTTAATGTCTTCCACTGTCATTCCGCATTGTTTTAAATATTTTACGCCTGTAAGCCAGTTAATGGACTCTTGATCAAAAAGGCGAATATTGTTTTTATCACGCTGTACACTCGGAACTAATCCTTTATCCGTGTAGAAACGAACGGTATGTTCTGTTATATCAAGTAGCTTAGCTACATCTTTCACCGTATACATTTTAGCCACTCCCATAAACATTTTTTCTTCATTACTGTTTAAAATCCTATCATATTCATGTAACACGAAGGCAATAGGATGATTATCGTTCAAGTTAATAAATTTGTTCGTACCATCAAAGCAATCTATACAAACACCCAGCTGAACATAAAGCTGAAGTATAGTTTATCCACTTCCTTCACCGTATACGCTTTAATTCTTCATTAAGAGATTTAACGTAATTTATTTAAAAGCCTTGACCTCGTGTTACACGAAGGTATTAGGGTAATACTTGTGCAAGGTTAACGAAACTTACTATGTAAAACAGGAGGAATTTTATATGCAAAAAGTTACTTTAAACAATGGTGTCGAAATGCCAATCTTAGGCTTCGGTGTATTTCAAGTTCCTGATTCAGCTCAATGTGAACAAGCAGTATCCAATGCGCTTGAAGCAGGATATCGTCTAATTGATACAGCGGCGGCCTATATGAATGAGGAGGCAGTTGGTGCAGCCATCAAAAAAAGTGGCATTCCAAGAGAAGAGCTTTTTATCACAACAAAGCTTTGGATTCAGGACCAAGGTTATGAAAGTGCTAAAAAAGCCTTTAATGTTTCTTTGGAAAAACTAGGGCTTGACTATCTTGATTTATACCTAATTCACCAACCATTTAATGACTATTATGGTTCTTGGCGCGCAATGGAGGAACTTTATAGGGAAGGGAAAATGCGTGCTATCGGTGTATCCAACTTTTATTCGGATCGTTTAGTTGATTTAATCCTAAATAGTGAAGTTGTTCCGGCTGTAAACCAAGTGGAAAACCATCCGTTCTTTCAACAGGAAGCTGCAAAGAAAGTTATGGAAGAATACGGTGTGCAAATGCAAGCATGGGGACCATTTGCAGAAGGTCAGAATAATATCTTCCAAAATGAATTACTTTCTGATATCGGAGCGAAATATGGAAAAACAGTAGCACAAGTTATTTTACGCTGGCACATTCAACGTGGGGTTGTTACTATTCCAAAATCTGTTCGTAAAGAACGCATTGCTGAAAACTTTAACATCTGGGATTTCACTTTAAGTGATGAAGACATAGTAGCAATTACTGCTATGGACAGCGGGAAAAGTGAAATTATTGATCATTTTACCGCCGATACGGCTAAAGCCTTAAATGGATGGAAAATTCATGAATAATGAAATACTTGCACCACCCAAAAAATTAAATTTTTGATAGCAATCTACTTAAAACAGTCATAAAATTGACTGTTTTTTATTATTAACAAATGTAAAATAACGGTTTCTTTTTTCTTCAACTTATTACAAAAAAATCAAATTTACTTAAGACATTTCTATCAATTGTGATAACAGCTGTTAAATTTTATCTTAAAAGTGATATTCTTATAAACATTCAATCAGTATGCTTTCAAAGCTATTTATGGATTTGATTTTACAGTATAAAAAATATGGAGAGCCACGATTGCTTTATTACTCTTAAAAGAAGGATGAGTGATGTAAGAACAAATTTATAATACCAGCCATACTAGTTATATTCGCTTTATGGATTTTATTACAATTGGCTTTAGGCGGGATTGTTTTCAAAAACCCGCTAAATTATTTTATCTTAATAACGGTTTTCTTTTTATTTATTAAACAAGCGAAAGAAAAATAGCCTAGAATGATCGCTGCTGTGTAGTCTATAGTTATAGGCTGCTTTTTTTTGACCGCGTTAAAAATAATTCCATCTATAAGCTAATTAGAAAAAGAAGGTTGAACCTTACTTCATAAAAAACACCTTATTTAATTATTATCCATCTGGGTTTAAAACTTCATTACGACTGTAAAAATGGTTAAAATAAAAAAACATTAAACAGTACCTTGCAATAAACAATAGCTGGTGATATATTGTAATTATTAGGAAGATTATTGTGAATTAGTACTATACAATAAACAGTAGTTGAATTTGAAAAGAAAAGGGTGAAGAACGTTGAACGTACAATTTAAAAAAGGAGTTTTGGAGCTTTGTGTCCTTGTGTTACTTGATAAGAAAGACCGCTATGGATATGAATTAGTTCAAAAAATCTCCGATCAAATTGAAATATCAGAAGGATCAGTATATCCTCTTCTGCGCCGATTAACAAAAGAAGAATACTTCACAACCTACTTAAAAGAATCTACAGAAGGTCCTTCAAGGAAATATTATCAGCTTACAGCTAAAGGCAGGGATTATTTATACGAACTTATCGATGAATGGAACGAGTTTTCAAGAGGTGTTAATCAATTAATTAAAGAAGGTGTGAACAATGTCGAAGAGTAAATTTTTACAACAATTAAATGAATCCTTAAAGCCATTATCCGCAAAAGAACGAGCAGATATTTTACAAGATTATGAAGAACATTTCTCCATTGGTTTAGAGGAAGGAAAAACAGAAGAAGAAATTGTAACGTCGCTAGGTTCTCCGAATCAAATAGCTAAAGAATTGCTGGCAGATTATCACGTTGAGCAAGCAACAGCTAAGGCAACAACTCAAAATATTTTGAGAGCTACTTGGGCCGTAATTGGTTTAGCTTTTTTCAATGTAGTGATTGTTCTTGGGCCTGCCGTTGGATTAGCTGGCTTCATTCTGTCAGCTTGGGGCATAGGCCTATGTTTCTTGCTATCTCCTATTCTAGTTCTAGGTGAGGCTATTGTACATTCAAGCGGCTTTTTTCTCTTTAATTTATTTATGTCTTTAGCATTCTGCGGACTTGGATATTTTATTATGTTAGGTATGTTAGTTGTAACGAAGCTAGTTATAAAAGGCTTTGTACGTTATCTAAAATACAATGTATCACTGGTGAAAGGCGGTTTAAAACGTGTTGAATAAAAAGAAACTCTCTGTTCTTGCAGGCATTCTCATCCTTGTTGGGATGGTAGGAGGCCTCCTTACCTATCGTGCTATTGATCCTCAACCTATTTCAAAAGAAAAAGTCATTAACAGCAATCAAGTATCAAAAATAAACATCGACACGGATAATACTCGTGTTCATATGTACCCTATCGAAGGCAATGATATCAAAGTAACATTAAAAGGTGAAACATCTCCTAACATAAAAAGAGACTTCACTACTGACGTTAGAAATTCAACCCTTTTTATCTCTTATAGTGAACAGCAGCGAAGCTGGGTCAATTTTGATATTGTTAGTGTATTAAAACCGCTATCCATCAACGTTTATCTGCCTGAAAAGCAATATAATTCATTGGGAATTTCCAGTAACAATGGGTATGTGTCTGTTAAAAAGTTACGCGCAGCAGATGTGTCTGTTCGTGCAAACAATGGACGTGTGGAATTAGAGGACATCGATTCACAAAACCTGAAAACCAGCGTACACAATGGACTTACAAGCATAAAAAATGTTGCAGCAAAAACGGTTCAAGCAAAAGGAAATAATGGAAAAATAACGCTGAGTAACGTGGAAGGTAGTTTAAAGGGTGAAACTCATAACGGAAGTATTGCTTTAGAAACCGAAGAACTTGATCGAAATATTGACTTTAAAACGCACAATGGAAAGATTAAGATTAGAACGAAAAAAGAACCAAGTGACGTTCAATTTAACGTTTCTGTCGACAACGGGAAAGTAGATATCTTAAATAAATATGATAGGAACGCTGTTATTGGAAAAGGAAAGAATACGATTAAACTAGCCACTCATAACGGCAGTATTTCAGTAACAAAGTAACCTGTTAGCTATCTAGCATAAAGCGCATCCAGCATAAAAGTGTGTTAAATAATTCGTGCATTTTTGTTTAAACTATAGTAAAAAAAGCTAGGGTATAGCTAGCCTAAAATAATTTTAAAAAGGTTTCACTCATTGAACGTTGATGAGTGGAACTTTTTTTATGCAAGTTTAATAAGTTAAAAGCTTATCATTAAACAAAAAAACGAACATTAACGTCATATTTTTTTGAATTTTTATTCAACTTAATTTATAATTTGATAGGTGAATGTAGATTGATGTTCTAGATGTAAACATAGAACAGATTTTAGAAAAAGATAAAGCAATCTAGTAATGTCCAGACTGCTTTATCATTAGTTATTTACCTGTTTTATGATATCACTAATTTCTCCATCCTATTTCCTGAGATAAAAACTGCCCCCATGATTATATTCTTATTTACTCATGCTGCAGGGTTCTTTTTTAGTGTTTTACTAAGGGCATGATAATGATGAACTACAATTTCTTTTATGTAAATCTCCTATAATTTAACTTCTTCTATAATAAATATCACATGCTCTATTTGGATCCTCTATAAAATTTAGTTAATATAATATCTTTTTAAAAAAAATCGTACATTAAAAGTTCGATCGAAAATGTAAGATTTGTAGAAAAGAAAAATAAAGGTTTTCTTACTTGTAAAGGATACTGTTTGAATTAACATGATAGAAGATCTTGAAATAATTATATAATTCTTCATAAAACGTAATAAATAAAAATTTGTAGCTAGAACAAATCACTCACCATAGAGGAATCGCTATTCTGCAGCTAACTCCTAATGACCCGAACAAACAATAAGAGACGACAGTGTGTTTTCCATTTTTTAACTTGTATCGAATGTATGTTTTTATTCCTCACAATCAGCAGAAAACCATACAAAATAAACATTTTTCTACCAGTTATAATAAATAGCTTGTGAACAAAAAATTGTTCATTTTTCCCAAACATTTTTCTTCAAGGAACAGACAATTATAAACAAGTACGTTCTATCTACTTTAAGGAGGTTTTTAAGAATGACTAAAAACAATCAACGTTATAAGCAAAAAGATGCTCAGCTGCTTGGAGGGAATATTACTGATACTGAATTAGGACAAGAACTGGGAAGCATTCATCAAGCAATTTCGCAGCTAAGTCAAAACTTTTCTCAGTTCTTTTTGTAGCGATCTTTTCTTCATTTCTTGATATGATTGGATTGGCATTTATAAACCGCTGCACTGGAGGTACATTTATTCCTTTGCTATTCTAATTGTTATTTACTTAGCTACATCTTACATAGCTTCTAGAAGAAAGTTTGAAAAACTATAGGTGGAAATGCTAAGACTAATGTTCAATAATTAGAGCAAGCTACTCAAGATGCAATAGAGCATCAGCTAACGACTATTGTTAATTCAACTTATAGAGAAAGACTATCTCTTTGGAGTGGGAAGAGATGGTCTTTTTTTATTTGGGAAAATAAAGAAATCTTAAAAAAACAGGGGATAGAAGGTACTAATTTTATAATTCAAATCATTTTTTTTTAGTAATTAACGAAGTCGTCATTCCCCCTATAAAAATTGTTGAACATGAAAAAAGAAACGTTTTAGGTCCTAATAAAGGAAGACCTGCTGTTATAATCAAACCGTCTATACTTAAAATAACTATCCCTATGTTCAAAGAAAAAGCTTTTGATATTAGTTGAGCTAGTAAATCTGTTCCTCCAGTGCTTGTCTCATACCGAAGCATAAGACCAACCCCCGTCCCAATAAATATCCCTCCAAAGATTACACTAGGAAAAACAGAAAATTGGAACTGGTTTTTAATAGGTTCTAGCCAATCAATCAATAAAGAAGAAATAAGTAGCCCATAAAAACTATTATAAAAATAATGACGCTCATAAATCCAAGCAAACCAACATAGTGGGAGACCTAAAATAATCATCGTTACACCTGTAGGGAATTCAAAATAATAGTGAAGGATGAGAGCAATTCCAATTGTTCCTCCATCTAATAAATAATGAGGAACTAAAAATCCATTAATTCCTATGCTTAATAATAAGCTTCCTACAAAAACAATCAGTATTTTTTGGAAAATAATAATCACCTTTTCAGTCAATTTTTCTCTTACTATATTTATATGTTTTTACTAGCTATTATGAATTTTTTCTTTTTATGTAAATGAATAAAGGTTTATCTCTTGAGCAAACTACCAAAGGCGCCGTGAGGGCATCATAAAATAGCTCTCCACTCCTTAGGAGGAAAGAAAAAGCCACTAATTAGAGGGAAAATCTCTAATTAGTGGCTTTTTTATTTTAAACTGTTTAGATCTTTACCTATTGTTTTAAACGTATATAATTTACGAAGTGATAGAGTTCATACAACTTTTTGGCTGTAAAGTTTAAGTGAGGAGCTCGGAGAAAGAAAAGTAAGTTTCATAAGTCAGTGTTATCAACTTGTTTTATTTCTCCTAACAAAGAAAAATTTCTAGGGAGCCAGAGACCCAGTCTAGTATGTCCCCATAGATACAACCAAGATGTTCAAAGGCCTTCTTTCTTGATTTCAGTAAATTGGCCATTTTTATATCATATCTGTTGGAAAACCTCATGTATTAGGCGAAAAATCTATTGCTCTATCTCCACTTAATTACCAATTAAAAAAAGCTTTTAACGCAATCATTGTAGCGGCGTAGACAAGAGATGAGATTAAAAAGGTTGGCAAGTGCGCGTGTTTTTCAAAAGGGAGTTCTTTGCTGATAACGTTAAATAACATTGCACCTGAACTAAATGCAATCATCGACTCAATAAGCAGGCCGGATGAGGGCCCGAAGACGCCCATGATTGATCCAAGAAAAGTTGCCCCGGCAAGCATATAGCGACCTCTGTTTTTGTGTAAG
>Ga0209795_10002241_pt1 | contig 10904 bp, 6 predicted proteins | sample AgamicOrMarz_FD_187166 | JGI IMG/M metagenome (GOLD analysis project Ga0209795, IMG submission 187166) | Agave microbial communities from Guanajuato, Mexico - Or.Ma.rz (SPAdes) (version 2) | ecosystem: Host-associated > Plants > Phyllosphere > Phylloplane/Leaf | place: Guanajuato, Mexico...
TAAAAGCATAGCGGGTAAATTGATTAGCAATATATTCAGGTGAGTTTACTGCCCTCAGAAATGCACCAATCTTTTTCCTTTTCGCTCTTTCTAATTGGTCTTCGTTAAATACAGATTGATTTTTTGATTCAAGGAGCATTTTTTCAAGTGTATCTGCCAGCTTATCAGGTTCGCCTGTATCCCCGCCAATCATAGCAAATCCAAAACCTTGTTCTTGTGTATAGTCGAAAGAAAAAGTTTCATCAATCAATCCATCATTATAGAGTTGATTGTAATTTTCTGAGCTTTTCCCAAACAATAAATCCAATAACACATTCATGGTTAATTCATTTTTAAGCATTTCGCTTCCACTTTGATCGACATGAAGTGCTTTAATCCCTAGTAAACATTTTGATGTTTGCACATTCATTTCGAGGACCTGTTTTTTTTCAGCTGCCTCTACAGGCTCATTTTCAAATTTACGCTTAATCTCAGGCATGTCTTTGTATTCTTTTTTAGTTTGGTTTTCTTTTACTTGGTTCATGAAACTGTCTGGGTCAACAGGGCCAACAATAAATAGGAGCATATTACTCGGATGATAGAAGGTGTTATAGCATTCATAAAGCCAATCTTTTGTGATATGTGAAATAGATTCAATTGTACCAGCTATATCGATTTTAACGGGATGGTTCTGGTATAAATTTTGAATCAATCCAAAGTATAAACGCCAATCGGCATTATCATCGTACATGGTTATTTCTTGCCCAATAATTCCTTTTTCTTTTTCAACGGTTTTTTCAGAAAAATAGGGGTCTTGAACAAAATCAATTAATGTTTCAAGATTTTTTTCTACATCAGACGTGCTTGAAAATAAATAGGCCGTCCGTGTAAACGAAGTAAATGCATTCGCGGATGCACCTTGGCGGCTAAATTGCTGAAAAACATCACCATCTTCTTTTTCAAACAACTTATGCTCTAAAAAATGGGCAATTCCATCAGGGACTTTGACGTACTCTTCTTTTCCAAAAGGAACAAAGGTATTATCGACAGAACCATATTTTGTCGTAAAAGTTGCAAAGGTTTTATTAAATCCTTTTTTCGGTAAGATATAAACATTTAGACCATTGGGTAATTTTTCATGATAGAGCTCTTCCTGAAGCTGGTCAAAAGTAATTTTCTCCATTTTATTTGCCCGCCTCCGTTCCAGTTAAAAAGTAGATGGTATCCATTTCGATTTTTTTTGCAACTGCGATAATTTCTTCTTTCGTTACTTTTTGCATTTCTTGAAGCCATGTATCAAGATTAATATTTGCATCGGCCACAACATTATGATAAAGAATTTCCGTTAATCCTCTAGAAGTGTCAATCGTTTCTAGTATTTGATTTTGAATGACTGCCTTTGTTTGGCTTAGCTCCTGATCTGTAAAATCTCCATTTTTCATCGCCTCTAATTGATCATGAATGATTCCAACAGCCTGATCATAATTCTTTAAATCAATCCCTGACATAACCATCATTAATCCTTTATGACTTTCAAGACGGCTGGCTGCATAATAGGCTAGACTTGCTTTTTCACGGACATTAATAAATAATTTGGAATGCGAAAACCCGCCAAAAATACCATTAAACACTTGCAAGGCAAAATAATCGGGGTCACCATAGATGATATTCGTACGATATCCGATGTTTAATTTTCCTTGTTTTACATCTTGCTGCTCTTTTACTTCATTTACTTGTCGATTACTATTTCCCTCTTGTTGTCCTAACTTTTTCGGTGTTCTATCCTCAAAATGTAGTAGGTCAGCAGCAAATTGCTTTACCTCTTCTTCATTAACGTCGCCGATAATATATAAATCCATTTCATCATTTAAAAATGCACTTTGATAATATTCATATAAATTTTCAGGAGTAATGGCATCTACATCTGCTGCATCTCCGTTTACTTCTAAGGCATATGGCTCTCCCTTACACATTTCTTGAATCAGGCGGACATTCGAGTAGCGCATCTTATCATCAAAAACAGATTGGATTCGTTGTTTTAGGGTCCGCTTCTCTTTTTCAACGGTTTCTCTGTCAAATGCATTACCTTTACTATTTGGGTTGGTTAATATTTCGGTTAACAATTCAAACCCCTTTTTTAATAATGGGCTTGGATCACTTAGAAATTTTTCGTTGGCAATTTCTATTGAAAAACTCATAATATGGTATTCACCTTTTTTTGATAGGTCAACAAAAAGGGTTGCGCCATATAACTCATCAAGATAGGAGCGAAGCGCTGTGGTTGTAGAATATTTTGCTGAACTGCTTTGCAATACTTGTGGAAGAAGTGCCCGTTTGGTTACATCTTCTTTTGTAAGAGGGGCTTTCATTTTCCAAATCAAAGTATTCGTTTTATATTTTTCTGTCGGGATCACATGAAGTCTATATCCCTTAAGTTGGATTATCTTTTCTGTTGCAGTGGCCATTTACATTCCTCCTTAGCTGGTCAGGGTCATACTTAACTATATGTAAACATTTTTCTTTATATCTTTTCCTTTGCAATTAAACCCTATACTTATTACTATAATTTGACATGCTTGGTCATTACAAGCAAATACACTTTGTTTTCAAAAAAGAACCCCAGGCAATTTACCTGGGGTTTTAGCAATGATGATCTTATCTACTACCTTTAATATAATGTGTACCAGAAGCTTTTGGTGCATCGGCACGACCGATAAATCCAGTTAGAGCTAGAATTGTTAACACGTAAGGAGCAATTAACAAATAGACATTCGGAATTTCTTTTAAGAAAGGTAAACTTGAGCCAATAATACTGATACTTTGAGCGAAACCAAAGAATATTGCAGCACCTAGTGCGCCAAGTGGATGCCATTTACCGAATATCATTGCCGCTAACGCCATGAAACCTTGACCACTAATCGTGGAGTGACTGAAGTTAGACGTAATCGATTGTGCATAAACTCCTCCGCCTAGACCACCTAGGGCTCCAGAAAGAATAACGCCTAAATAACGCATTTTTGTTACATTAATCCCCATTGTATCAGCTGCCATTGGATGTTCACCAACGGAGCGAAGTCGAAGACCAAATGGTGTTTTGAAAACAATATACCAAACTAAAATAGCAACAAGGATGGCAACGAAAGACGTCCAATACGTATTTTGGAAGAAGATTTTACCAATTACAGGAATATCCTTCAAAACAGGGACATCAATTTTGCTAAAACCTTTACTGATGATTCCCGTCTCACCTTTATCATAAATAAGCTTTACAAGAAACAGAGTAAGTCCTGTTGCAAGTAAGTTAATGGCAACACCGGATACCGTATGGTCCGCACGGAAGGTAATTGATGCAACCGCGTGAAGGATGGAGAACAATGCTCCTGCTACCATTGCTACTAATAATGCAATCCACGGTGTAGCACTCCCAAATGTATCAAATGTAGTTAAGTTAAAGACAATCGCAGAAAATGCGCCTATTACCATTAAACCTTCAAGTCCAATATTTACTACCCCGGAACGCTCTGAGAATATACCGCCTAATGCAGTGAAGACAAGAGGAGCAGCCCATAATAAAGTGGATGGAACAAGAATAATTAAAATATCCATTAAACTCAACTTACTTCACCTCCTTCTTACTGAATCGGTCAAGAAATACTCTTATTATATAACTTGATGCAACAAAGAATACGATTAACGCTATGATGATATCTACTAATTCATTTGGTACCCCAGCCTCAAGCGGCATGTTCAATGCTCCGACTTTTAGAACACCAAATAATATTGCAGAGAAAAACACACCTAATGCCGTATTACCACCAAGTAACGCAACAGCAATTCCGTCGAAACCAACACCTGAGAATCCACCTTTAACAGCGGCGTATTCAAATGTACCGAGACCTTCCATAGCACCTGCCAAACCAGCAAATGCGCCGGAAATAACCATGGAAAGAATAATATTTTTATTAACATTCATTCCTGCATATTGTGCGGCATGTTGGTTAAAACCAACTGATCTTAATTCAAATCCTCTGGTTGTCCTTTCTAATAAGAACCACATAATAAAACAAGAAATAATAGCAAGAAGAATTCCCCAGTGAAGCCGTGAATAATCAGTAATACTTTCTAAAAATCCAGAACGTAATGTTGCGGATTTATGAATAGGGCCTGAATTGTCGCCGTGATCTGTGATTACATTACGAATTAAATAATTGGATACATGTAAGGCAACGTAGTTCATCATAATGGTAACAATTACTTCATGGACACGGAAACGTGCTTTTAATAAACCAGGAATAAATGCCCAAAGCGCACCTGCAGCAATGGCTGCTAAGATGGCAAGTGGTAAATGAATAACACGCGGCAGGTCAAAGGCTACTCCAACCCATACCGCTGCAAGCCAGCCCACTAAGAATTGTCCCTCAACCCCGATATTAAATAAGCCTACTCGGAAAGCAAAAGCAACTGCTAATCCGGCTAGTATATAGGGAGTAAACTGTCTAATTACTTCCCCAATATAATAAATTTCTCCAAATGCCCCATTCCACAGTGCAGTGTAGGCAGCAACCGGATTGTAACCACTAAATAACATGATAATTGTTCCAACAATGATACCTAGCAATACAGCAATTATTGGTGTTAGAATACTTTTTAAGCGTTTAGACATTTGTTGCTTCACCCGCTTCCTTTCTATTCGATCCAGCCATCAACAATCCAAGCTCCTGCTCAGTTGTTTCCTTCGGATTAACGACAGCTACGATTTTCCCCTCATATATAACCGCAATCCGGTCACTTACATTCATAATTTCATCTAATTCAAATGATACAAGCAAGACACCCTTACCATTATCACGTTGCTCGATTAGGCGTTTATGAATGAATTCAATGGCTCCAACATCCAGTCCACGAGTTGGTTGAGCCGCTATCAATAAGTCCGGGTTTCGATCAACTTCACGGCCAATGATGGCTTTTTGCTGATTTCCTCCCGATAGAGCACGCGCCAAAGTATATTCACTTGGTGTACGTACATCAAACTCACTAATTAAGGTTTTAGCCTTTTTATAAATTTCACCAAAGTTTAAAATTCCATTTTTGGAGAATGGCTTCTTATTATAGGTTTGTAAAACCATATTCTCACCAATTGGGAAGTTCAAAACTAACCCATGCTTGTGACGGTCCTGTGGAATATGACCTACACCCGATTCGGTAATTTGTCTTGGTGTATGGTTGATTAATTCTTTTCCATATAATTTGACACTGCCACTATCAGCTTTACGTAAACCGGTAATGGCTTCAATAAATTCTGATTGTCCATTACCATCGACACCAGCGATTCCAACGATCTCACCAGCACGTACAGAAAGATTTAATCCGTTAACAACTGTAACACCACGAGTGTCTTTTACAACCAAATCCTTAATTTCAAGAACTTCTTGTTTTGGGGTTGCTTCTTTTTTATCGGTTTTAAAGACAACTTCCCGGCCTACCATTAAACTAGCTAGCTCATTTGGGTTTGTTTCGCTAACAGTTACCGTGCCAATCCCCTTACCTTTACGAATAACGGTACAGCGGTCAGATACTTCCATAATTTCTTTAAGTTTATGGGTAATGAGAATAATAGATTTGCCTTCTTTTATAAGCGTTTTCATAATTTGAATTAACTCTTTAATTTCTTGTGGTGTAAGCACCGCTGTAGGCTCATCAAAAATGAGAATTTCTGCCCCGCGATAAAGTGTTTTTAAGATTTCCACACGTTGTTGCATTCCCACGGAAATATCGGAAATTTTAGCCTGAGGATCAACAGATAATCCATAACGCTCTGAAATTTCACGAACTTGCTGCTCAGCTTTTTTAATGTCGATTTTCCCAGCAGAAGTAATTTCTCTACCTAGAATAATATTTTCGGTAACTGTAAATGTGTCAACAAGCATAAAGTGCTGATGGACCATTCCAATTCCTAGGTCGTTCGCGATATTTGGGTTTGAAATGTTAACAGGTTTCCCTTTAACACGAATTTCCCCTTGTTCAGGTTGATAAAGACCAAAGAGAACATTCATCAAAGTGGATTTTCCCGCACCATTTTCTCCAAGCAAAGCATGGATTTCACCCTTTTTTAATTGAAGGGTTATGTTATCATTCGCAACGAAGCCATTAAACTCTTTACGGATGTTAAGCATTTCAATTACATATTCCATCTTTTCTCACTCCCTGTGATAAGGTAAAAGGAAAAATTGACCAACAGTAGTAAGAGGTCAGACCTTTCCAGATTTTAAAAAAACAGGGAATTCCTCCCCACTGTAATCCTAAATGAAAAGTAGAATGTATATTCTACGCTTCAGTTAAAATTCATTAGAATGGAATAAGCGAGCAGTAATAGATCCCGCTTATTCCTCACAAAAATTATTTTGCACTAAAGTTCTTTAATTCATCACGAGTTCCTGGAACTTTTACAGCACCAGACTTAATCTTTTCAATCCACTCTTTTACAGCAGCTTCAATTGCATCTTTATTACTGGCTTTGCTATTGATTGGAGCTAAACCAACTCCATCTTCAGCTAAACCGTATAATGCAACCTCGCCACCAGGGAAATTGCCGTCCATTGCTTTTTTAGATAAATCTTGTACTGCTACGTCAACACGCTTAAGTGCTGATGTAAGAACAACATCTGGACCCATGTCATTTTGGTCACGGTCTACACCAATTGCCCAAATCTCTTTACTTGGATCTTTTGCTTTTCTATCAGTTGCTTCTTTGAATAGACCGTTACCAGTACCACCCGCAGCATGGAAGATTACGTCTGCACCAGAAGAATACATTTTAGAAGCAATGTTTTGACCTAGTTCCGCTTTATCAAATGCACCTGAATATTGAACATCCACTTTAACTTCTGGTTTTGCAGCCTTAACACCAGCTAAGAAACCAGCTTCAAAACGTTCAATAACAGGAATTTCCATCCCACCGATGAATCCGATATGGTTAGATTTTGTTTGAAGAGCTGCTGCTACACCAGCAAGGAAAGCAGCTTCTTGCTCTTTAAAAAGAACGCTTGCAACGTTTGGCTGTTTAACTTCAGCATCGATGATAGCAAATTGTGAATCTTTTTGTTGTTTCGCAATTTCTTCTACAGCAGCCTGCATTAAGAAACCAATTCCGTAAACTAAATCAAAGTCTTGACGGGCAAGTGTATTTAAGTTTGTAGAATAGTCAGCATCAGATTTTGATTGAAGGTAATCGTATCCGCCTTTACCTTTTGATAAACCGTTGTCTTTACCGAATTTTTGAAGACCTTCCCAAGCCGATTGGTTAAATGATTTGTCATCAACACCACCAACATCAGTAACCATTGCTACAGAGAAATCATTTTTCTTTTCTCCACCCTTAGCTGGTTCTTTGGTTGTGTCATCACTTTTTCCACATGCTCCTAAAAGTGTCCCAGCAGCTAGAACTAGTGATAAAGCCGTTCCTATTTTACGCTTTTTCATGGTATTGACCCCCTATGAATATGGTTTGATTTAGTAAAAATGTTTTTGTAGCAAGACTGATTGCGTTTTCAATTTGGACAAAAAATTAAATTCTTTTCCTTAAAACATGAAAACTAAACTTGTCCGCTTTAAAATAGTTTACCGAAAATAGGATAGGTTCATCCATTTCATCGAAATGCATTTGTTTTAAAACCAACAAAGCAGTTTCTGGTTCACATTCTAGAATTGGGGAAATTTTTTCATGATAGCCTAATGGCTCGATTTGAGCAACCGCGTATGTAATTCTTCGGTTTGATTCTTCTTCCAAAATATGAAAGATAGATTCTTCTGCATGGGAAAATGTTTCTGGCAGAATTCGTTCTGGTACCTTGTCGACACAGTAGACGACAGGTTCCCCATTTGCGGTTCTTACCCTCTCCATCACGAAAATTTCCTCACTTGTAGAACAAGAGAAACGACGAATATCCTCTTCGGTAGGACCTTGTGTTGATGAACTAAGGAAAATCGTTCCAGGTGTCATCCCAGCTTGTGTGATCATAGCAGTTACACTATTAAGTTGTTCAATCCCTGAAGTAAACAAAGGCTGTACGTTAACAAATGTACCCACACCGTGGCGCCTAATGATAACATTCTCTTCTTCGAGTATTCGCAACGCTTCTCGAAGGGTTGCCCTGCTCACACCAAGCTGTTTAGCAAGATCAAACTCTGATGGTAATTTTTCTTTTTCTTTATATACCCCAGTTGCGATATCTTGCTTTAAGCGATCGATCACCTGTAAGTATAAATGCCGGTTATCTGATTTTATAGACATGCTGTATTCCTCCAGCCTTTTCCTTAGACATCAGACATCTGATATCATTTCTACTAATCGAAATTTATATTAACACTTTTTTCTGGATAAATAAATAGCTATTCAAAAATTTGTCGATAAAGGGTGGCAGCTTTTGTCACAATTATATAAGAGGATTTTTACCTATTTGATATTTTCCAAAAAAGGTCCATCTACTCATAAAAAAAGCCTATATTATGAGGATTTATTCGCACATAATATAAGCTATTCTTAGTCACAATTAATCATGCAACTTTTTTAAGTTAAGATAACTATGAACTTTGTTCTTCTTTGTCTATTGGTTTTGACTGTAAAACAGCTCGTGGTTTACTTCCCTCATAAGGACCAACGATCCCCCGTGCCTCCATTTCATCAATTAACCTCGCTGCTCTTGTATACCCAATTCGAAAACGTCTTTGTAACATGGAAACAGATGCTGTTTGCATTTCAATGATTAAGTCAACGGCCTCATTATAAATATCATCATCGACGGCACCTGTTACTTCTGGAATATCATCAGGAATCATTTCCTCTTGGTACTGCGCTTTTTGTTGTGAAATAACAAATTCTACCGTGTCCTCTACCTCTTGATCTGAGAGGAAAGCACCTTGAACACGCACTGGTTTGGATTCACCAACTGGCAGGAATAACATATCGCCTCTTCCTAACAGTTTTTCTGCACCACCCATATCTAAAATCGTCCTAGAATCAGTAGCACTTGATACCGCAAAGGCTATTCTGGATGGTATATTTGCTTTAATTACCCCAGTAATTACATCAACAGATGGCCGTTGTGTAGCAATGATTAAATGAATTCCGGCCGCACGCGCCATTTGGGCAAGGCGAGTAATCGAATCTTCTACATCTGATGAGGCAACCATCATTAAGTCAGCTAACTCGTCAACGATTACGACAATGAATGGAAGTAACGGCTGTTTATCATTCTCTTCTAAATTATGCTTTTTGACATGATCATTATAGCCCTCAATATTACGCGTTCCCGTATGAGAGAATAAATCGTAACGCCTTTCCATTTCACTTACTACTTTTTGCAACGCTTGTGAGGCTTTTTTGGGATTCGTTACCACTGGTGCCAGCAAGTGCGGTATTCCATTATAAACATTTAATTCAACCATTTTCGGGTCAATCATCATTAATTTCACTTCATGGGGTTTAGCCCGCATTAATATACTTGTGATAATCCCATTAATACAGACACTTTTCCCGCTTCCTGTTGCACCGGCAACAAGTAAATGAGGCATTTTATTTAATTCAGCTAAAACGGCCTCACCAGTAATGTCCCTGCCTAAACCGATTAATAGTTTGGAGTCGGGTTTGTCATTTTGGGTAGCTTCTAGTACCTCACGAAGTGAGACCATCGCCACCTCAGAATTAGGAACTTCAATCCCTATCGCCGATTTACCTGGGATTGGAGCTTCAATCCGAATACCCTTAGCAGCTAGTGCTAATGCTAAGTCATCACTAAGACTAACAATCTTACTTACTTTTACACCGACATCTGGATGAACTTCATATTTTGTTACAGCTGGACCTAAATGTACTTGGGTTACTCTCGCTTTGACACCAAAGCTTTGGAAGGTTCTCTCAAGCTTTGCTGCATTCGCATGAATTTGTTGATATTCTCCACTTTGATCTGCTTTCTTCGGAAGATTTAACAATCGGAGTGGTGGTAACTCATAGTCAATATTTTCGACTTCTGTAAAGGTGATTGGTGGGATTGGATCGTCATTTTCTTCCGTCTTTCCTTTTCGTTCTTTTGTTTCTTCCGGTTTATTTTTATTCTTCTCATCTTCTTCTACATAGGCCCTATCAGCAAAACTTGAAATAATTGGTTCTGGTGTTCTTATTTCCGCCTGAAGGGACTGTGGTGCTGTAGTTGAGCCAGACCGGTCGTTTTGTTCGTGACTTTCCTGTGCTTGTCTACGTTGCGTAGTTCTTTCTGCTTTTTTCTCTTGTTGTTTTTGTTTCCATTCGGTCATATCCGTTTTAAAGGCATCCCACTGATTTTTTGAAAAATCCACAAAGACCATCATAATTTTAGCGATGAAATCTCCAAACGATTTGCCAGTTAATAGAATAATGCCAATAAGGATGAAAATAAATGCAATAATTTTCGTACCTGTCTCGGCAAATAGATAATGGAAGAGAGCAAATAACACTGCACCAACCATTCCTCCGCCTAAATCGATGGTGCTTGTTTCACCTCTTAATTCCATCATGAACAATTCCCATGTATTGCTAATCACACTAGGGTCTTTAAATTTTCCTTCATTGGTTAACAAATGAAAAAGGGTTACATGACTTAGAAGTAGTATAGCTGAAGTAATAAAGTACACTCCTACTAATTTGATATGGAAGAAAAAAGGAATACTACGTTTCCACATTAAATAAACGCTTAATACAACTAGCCCAATTAAACTGAGCATATACCATTCTCCCATCCAAAAACGGAAAAAGATAACAGTTGCTTTTCCTACTGCACCGAGTTTTGCAATCGATATAATTGCTACCGCTAAAATGGCCAGTGCAGATAATTCATATTGAACGGTCTTTTTCAAATGGTTATCTCTCTTTTTAGGTTGTCTTCTCTTTTTCT
>Ga0209795_10002245_pt1 | contig 10897 bp, 10 predicted proteins | sample AgamicOrMarz_FD_187166 | JGI IMG/M metagenome (GOLD analysis project Ga0209795, IMG submission 187166) | Agave microbial communities from Guanajuato, Mexico - Or.Ma.rz (SPAdes) (version 2) | ecosystem: Host-associated > Plants > Phyllosphere > Phylloplane/Leaf | place: Guanajuato, Mexico...
TTACCCGCCTGACCGGGCTTCTGAAAGACACTTATACCGCACACGTAATCGCCGTTAACCGGATGGGGGCAGAGTCTCCGGAGGCTTATCTTCAGTTCAGCATTGAGGCACCGCCCCCGCCGTCGGCAGTGGACGTGGAGCAGGGTTACTTTGCGATCACGCTGAAACCGCGGCTGAACGTCGTCACGAATGTCTCCACACAGTTTGATTTCTGGACGTCCGGCGAAACCCGGCTGGCCAGTGCCGGTACTGCCACGGTGGAAGCCGAAGCGAGTCGGGCAGGAATGGGGACTGTCTGGACCAGCAACGAACTGCAAATCGATCACACCTACTACTGGTACGTGCGCACCATTAACGCCTTCGGCGCGTCTGCATTTCTGGAAGTGGCCGCAACCTGCACAACAGACACCGGCGATCTGCTCGACCAGATTGACGAGCGTATTCGTGGTTCGGAGGCGTTCGATAACCTGGCGCGGGAGATTGATGTCAGTACCGATGCGCTTATTGAAACCGCGCTGGCAAATGACGCAGATATTCAGCGCAGGCGTAAGCAGGACGGTAAAGTTTCAGCTGAGATACTTCGTATCGATACGCTCATCATTAACAACGATTCCGCTTATGCCCAGAAGTTTGAGCAACTCACGGCCGTAGCTGATAAGAACAGCGCTGCAGTGCAGCAGGTTTCCAGTGCCTATGCCGATCTCAATGGCAAGCTTTCAGCGCAATGGGGAGCGAAAGTACAGGTAGACAGCAACGGGCAGGCGTATGTGGCAGGCATGCAGCTCGGCGTGGAAGGTAACGGAGGTGGTGTTCAGAGCTATTTCCTGGTCAGTGCCAATACCATGGGTTTCTATAATCCCGGCAACGGCACGATGAAGCTGGCGATGGCGGTAAAAAATGGCCAGGTGTTTCTCAATGAGGCGCTGATCGATTATGCCTCGATCACCCTGGCGAAAATTGGCAGCTGGTACTCTGCTAATTATGTCCCCCGGCAGACAGGAACAATGATGGGCGCTGATGGCTCTTTTGAAGTAAACGGCTCAATCAGCGGCAGCGGACGGTTAATAATTACGAATAACTTTATTGCTGCTTACGACGGGGCGGGCAACCTTAAAGTTAAGCTGGGGTATCTGAAATGAGTGATTTTGGTCTGCAGGTGTTTACCCCGTCAGGTAAGGCCCTGAATGTGTCGGATGCCTCACCGCTGCAGTTCATCCGGAAAATCCCCCGAAGCGAGGTCGATTTCACCACCGGGGGGTCTACAACCTTTGACTTTACGTCGCAGGTTCCGGCTGGCGTGCAGATAGTCGTGTGGACAGATTTTGCGGCGGTAATCATTGATTCGCCGATTTACCTCGATTACCGGGTGATGCCTGTAAATATCGCGGTGGCTGACCGAAAAGTGACAATTTCTGTGCCGGGCTACGGGACGGGAAACTGGGGTCCACGCGAAACGCCTACGGGATTCTGGATCTTCGCGGTCTACCCGCAACCGGTAACCAGCGACGGATGGGGGCTTTATGTGGGTGCGGGCGGGGCCTTCCCTGCGGTAGTCAACTCGGCGGCCGGGTTATTTATGACGGCACAGTACAGCATAACCTTCACCGGCACGTATTCGCTGAACTGCTCTGAAAACGCCATGGTGTTCTGTCACTGCAACGATGATGGTATCGGGCTGTATTTTGACCGTAATACCCGTCAGATAATCGGCTATAAACCTGCCGGGAAGCAGTGGGGCACGGTCGGGGGATTCAGCGTCCCGCTTAAAATCTGCGTGTTTGATGTGAAAACCCCCACGATACCGGACTGGGGGCTGATGATTTATGGCGCGGATGGCGGGGTGAGTTTTACCTCGCAGGAGGTGCCGCTGGTTATCCGGCAGTGGGCCTCGCTTCCCAGTGCCGTCGGTAACTGGACAAACTTCTCCGCCCCTGCAAATACGCCCATGGTGCCCGTCGCAAGTATGGGCGCAAAGACCATAGACCGTTCCTACATCTGGAAAGTTAACATGGCAATGAACAGCCAGCATGTCGGTTATGGCCCCGGCGCGCTGCTGATGCAGGTGGGCGATAACATCCTGACAGAGCAGGAGCAAATCCCCTACAAAGGCAAGACCGTCCCTGTTATCTGGGGCAGCGATTATTTCTGAAATTCCTTCCATCCTCGTTTATTCATTTCTTCTTCTGGAGTAACTATGGCCTGGTATAAAAACGGCACAATCGCCATTTCTGGCGTGACGGTAACAGGTACCGGCACGAACTGGGCGGACAACAAATCCGGCATCGGATCGGGCCAGGCGTTGCTTGTGCCTGCGGCCGGGACGGTAAAAATGTATGAGATCCTGCGGGTGGACAGCGCAACGAAACTGACGCTTACGAGCAGTGCAGGGACCGTGGCTGCAGGCAGTGCTTACGCGATCATGTCATTTTATACAGACAGCGTGCCGGATTTTGCCCGACGGCTGAGCGCGCAACTGAGTTATTACCAGACACAGATGGACGGCTGGCAGCAGATTATGACCGGTACAGGCAGTGTCACCATTGAGGCCCCGGATGGCACACAGATCACACTGAGCAGTTTTAAAAAGCTTACGACGGACATGGCCAGCAAAGCCGATCTGGTCAACGGCGTGGTTGCTGTTACGCAGGGAGGCACTGGTGGTAAAAATCAGGCTGATGGTCGGGCAGGTTTGGGGGCCGCGGCTTCAGGGGCGAATACTGACATCACCAGTCTGACCAAACTGGTTTCAACCATCACGCGTGATAACTGGGTGGCCGATAACGGGCTTATCGTCACTCTCGATGCACTCAGTAACGTGGCGTATAACAACAAAGCCGTAATGGCAATTACGAAGCACAACGGCATTACGCTTAACACGTCCTTCGGATATGCCATCGGTGCCGATGGCGCAGCGGGAACGTCAGGTCCGGCCCTGATTTGTACAGATACCAGTTCCTATACCCGCTCCTGGAAATTCCTGAACGGCTCAGGGATCATCGCCACTACTTCAGGCAATATCACGCCTGGTGCGTCCGATGAGCGTGTGAAAAACATCGTCCGGGAAATTACCGAAGAGGAAGCTGTCCGTATTGTCCTGGGGCTGAAGCCGATCCGCTACGCGTTTAAATGGTCGCCAGAGCAAATTAAAGTCGGCTATTCGGCGCAGAACGTTGAATCACTCGATCCGGAGCTTTTGTCCGTTACACCACTGACGATTCCGGATCCGGAACAGCCTGACAATCCCATGGCGAGCGTGACCATCGAGGACGGGAAGGTGGTTGATCCGGGTGAAATTGGTGCGGCGTATCTTGTGCCGGTTGTTCAGCAACTGCTTCGCCGGGTGGGCGAACTTGAAGCCGTATTAAATCAACAGGAACCCCAGTCGTAAGCATTGATAGTTGTAACCGGTATTGATCTGCCTCGTAATTAAAACTACTGTATATATACACAGTAAGTTACAAAGGAGGTAATTATGCAACTACAACGCCTTATTTTTCCGGATGTTCCGGTATATATCCCTATGTACGGGGATCTCGTTTCCGCAGGCTTCCCCAGTCCTGCAGCTGACTATATTGAGAGCGGCATCGATCTGGTGTCGCATCTTATTCCCCATCCGTCTTCGACATATACCCTGCGTGTATCCGGTGATTCCATGATCGGCGCCGGTATTCTTGATGGCTCATTCCTTCTGGTCGACTTCAGCCTTACTCCCCAGCATAACGATATTGTCGTTGCCAACCTTGGAGGTGAATTCACCGTCAAAAGACTGGTGACGCACCCGGTGCCGCTACTGCTGGCTGAAAATCCGGCATACCCTCCGATCCCAATTTATGACGCCGACGGGTTAGACATCGCCGGCGTTGTCATTTCTGTCATCAACACGATGCACCGCAATGTTCGCCCTCGTTGATATGAACGCGTTTTATGCGAGTTGCGAAACCGCATTTCGCCCCGATCTGGCCGGGCAGCCTATCGTGGTACTGAGCAATAATGACGGCTGTGTCATTGCCCGATCCGCCGAAGCTAAAAAGCTCGGCATCAAAATGGGCACGCCGTGGTTCCAGCTGCGCGAGACGCCTTTCCCGCAGCCGTTGCTCGCGTTCTCGAGTAATTACGAACTCTATGGCGATATGTCGCAGCGCGTGATGACCACCCTCGAAGAAATATGCCCGCGCGTGGAGGTCTACTCCATCGATGAGGCCTTTTGTGACCTGACCGGCGTGCGTAACTGCCGCGACCTGGGTGATTTCGGGCGGGAGATCCGCGATACCGTCTGGCGCCATACGCGCCTGCGCTGCGGCGTCGGTATCGCCCAGACGAAGACGCTGGCCAAGCTGGCTAACCGGGCCGCGAAAGAGTATCCCCAGACAGGGGGCGTGGTCGATTTATCGAACGTCGAGCGCCAGCGCCGTTTGATGGCGCTGATGCCGGTTGAAGAAGTGTGGGGTGTCGGCAGGCGGATTGCCAAAAAGCTCGAAGCTATGGGGATCAATAAAGCGCTCCAGCTGGCGGACACGGATATTCGGTTTATCAGGAAACACTTCAACGTCGTGCTCGAACGAACTGTGCGGGAGCTGCGCGGCGAGTCCTGTCTGGAACTGGAAGAGTTTGCGCTAGCGAAGCAGGAGATTGTCTGCTCCAGATCGTTTGGTGAGCGGATCACAGGGTACGACGAAATGCGCCAGGCAATCTGTTCTTATGCGGCCCGGGCAGCGGAAAAGCTGCGTAGTGAACGCCAGTACTGCCGGTATATTTCCGCATTCGTGAAAACATCGCCCTTTGCGCTTAACGAGCCTTACTACGGCAACAACGTTGGTACGAAACTGCTCACACCGACGCAGGATACCCGAGACATTATCGCGGCGGCCACGCGCTGCCTGGATGCAATATGGCGCGATGGTCACCGGTACCAGAAAGCGGGGATCATGTTGGGTGACTTTTTCAGCCAGGGGGTGGCGCAACTCAATCTGTTTGATGACAACGCGCCGCGGGGTGACAGCGACGCGCTGATGACGCTGATGGACCGGCTCAACAAGCAGGGTAGGGGTACACTGTATTTTGCCGGACAAGGCGTCCAGCCGGCATGGCAGATGAAGAGGGAAATGCTGTCGCCATGCTATACGACGAGGTGGACGGATCTGCCAGTTGTACGAGCCAATTGATCATTTGAAAAAAGTTAATTATTTGTACCTATAGCTGCCGCTGGCTCTGTTTAAACAGGGCAAGCGGCAGCTATGAGCGAGGAGCGGAAGTGCCTTCACTTTATGAGCCAGCCTGACGAGCATTCCATTCCTCACGTGTGATTTCCCAGAGTTCAGAATCCAGCAGACCGCTGACATATTCTTTCTTTTCAGTCCTGATGAGCCGCATGCCACTGCTTTCTGAAATAATTTTTGAACGGCTATTGAGAGCCGCTTTAGGTGCACGCAACACTGTCTTATTTAACGAATTAAACCAATAATCCGTAGCTGCATTACTGGCCTCACGCATATAGCCCTGGCCCTGATGCTCCGGAGCTAACCAAAATCCACGGTTATTATCCTCTACGTCATACAGACAGATTAAACCCATCAGTTTGTCAGGTGTTTCCTGGTGTCTGATAGTCCAGAACCAGGCGATCCCATTTGCCATATCAGGCAAAGCAACGTTAATGACGTAACTCTCGGCACCGTTATCAGGGTAGGGCCATGGTACTGAAGAGGCCATGTAGCGAACTATCTCCCAACGCGGGTAAAGCAACTGAATTTGTGAGGCATCTTCGGAGGCTAATGGTTTTAACAATAAGCGTTCTGTATAGAGTATTGGTAATGGCATACGTACTTTTCCTTGCTGAGCTTGATATCTATTTCTGTATTACCCGTTCAGTAGCAATCTCACTTTAGCTGGATGTACAAGCGGTCATCAGATCTGTACGGCTGCATAATTTATCTGCTTCTGCGCGCATTGATCTTCTTTTGCCATGCTCTAATCGACCGGGTCAACCCTAAATATGGTGGTAGTGCACCCTGGCTTCATTGCGTTAGTCTGTCTGCGTTATAAGGATCACAAAAACGAAGCTGTTAATGAAAATTATTTTGATGCGTCATGGAAAGCCGTCTTTTACAGGTTCTTCGAGGGTAACGAGCCTTGAGATGGACAAATGGATTTCACAATATGATCTCTCGGATACGGGCAGCGATATGGCCCCGCAATCCAGTAAATCATTAGCATCCAGCGCATTGCACATCATAAGCAGTCCTCTTCCCAGAGCGCTTTCATCTGTGAGGGCACTAGGGCGTGAACCGGACCTCATTGATGAAGTCTTCAGGGAAGCAGACTTGCCCGTATTCCGCATGCCAGCATTCAGGTTATCCCCCATCTTGTGGGCGTCTCTTTTCCGCGTTATGTGGCTTTGTGGCATCTCCCGTAATGTAGAGACCCTGAGCCTGGCTAAACAGCGTGCCATTCAGGCTGCGGATATCCTGGTAACAACAGCAAAAGAATCAAACGGGCCCGTGCTGCTTATGGGGCATGGGGTCATGAATCGACTGATTGCAAAGGAACTCATCTCGTTGGGCTGGAAAGAGGGTTGTCGACAGGGTAATGGTTACTGGAACGCTCGCACCTACAGCTTACGTTAAGTAAAGATCTTAATTAAACATCTGATAATCCCTTAATGATTTCTTGCTAAACCCTTCTTTCAGCCTGACCCGGTTTGTCAGGGGTAAAATAAAAAGGACTACACTCATGCGTACCGCAAAAATCCGCGCCACCCTCGGTGGTGCTCTTTTATTATTGTCAGTTTTAGCCTCAGCGTCCGTAACGCAGTCTATGTCCATATCTTCAGGGCATCCGAACCCGCAGCGTATTTCTGTACAGACGCAAGGCTCAGGGCCGGATGTCATATTGATCCCGGGGCTGGCGTCCTCTCGCGACATTTGGGCCGGTTTAGCAGCAACTTTACGTAAGAGCCACCGTGTTCATCTTGTTGAACTTGCGGGCTTTGCAGGTACGCCTGCCATATCCAGTCCACAGAGAAAAATCATCGCTTCGGCAGTTGACGCCATCGCTGATTACATTCAAAGCCAGAACATCCAGGCACCAGCGATCATTGGCCATTCTCTTGGTGGCGAGATTGCATTGATGCTGGGGGCCCGTCATCCTGACCAGGTCGGTCGTTTGATGATCGTCGATGCCTTGCCGTTCTATACGTTGATGATAGACCCTGCGCCGACCACCGAAACGGCTGCCCGGCATGCCGCAGCTATGCGGGATTTGCTACTGCGGCAGTCGCCGGAGCAACTCATAGAGTTTCAGAAAGCATCCATAAATCGTTTAGTGAAGACCGGGGTGGTGAAACCTGCTTTGGTGACTGCGGGGATCAATTCTGATCGCAAAACTGTTGCGGATGCCGTATATGAATTGATGATTACCGACCTGCGTCCCGAGCTCGCTCGCATCAAAGCACCGATTGAGATCGTGTATGCGTATGATGCCTTATTCGGGATCCCAGCAGCCAGCGTGGATGCGATGTACCGTCAAGCCTATGCTTCTGCTTCCGACATCCATTTCATGCGGATCGATGACAGTTTTCACTTTGTCATGCTGGATCAGCCAGAACGATTTTCCACCGCGGTTGAGTCATTTTTAAACAAATAAAGGATGCTGCTGCACATCAAGTTGACGGTGGAGCAGTCTCATAAGTCCGGCCAGCAAACATAGCTGGCCTAAACATCAGGTCAGCACGCTGTATGTCCTGACATCGCTAAGTATGTATAGGGGCCGCTTCTGGCACAAAGCGTACAGGATGGCTGGGCTAAAGGTCTGCTTAGAGCGAAAAGCGGACGTCGTTGTTATGTTATTTATGCCGGGCAGCTTTCAGAGATCATATTTTTAGCTATCGCCAGCAGGAAAGCGGTAACCGAAGTGGCGTCAGTGATTTCGCCGTCACGTATTAATTGAGCAAAGGCGCTTATTTTAATTTTTTTCACCGTCAGGCCATACTCTTCCTGCTCCAGTTGCTGGCCGGTAAATGTCAGCTGCGTAGCAAGGTAAATATGATAACCTTGGGCTGAATAGCCCTGCGCGAGCTTCTGATAACCGACATGCACCATTTTTCCGGCGCTCAAGCCGGTTTCTTCTTTAAGCTCGCCTATGGCTACGTCTTCAGGTGCAGCATCGGGGGAACATTCCCAGCTTCCCTGAGGCAGTTCCGTAGTTCTCTGGCCCAGTGGGTAACGGTATTGCTCAACCAGGTAGACTTCATCATTCTCAACCGGAATGACGACCACAAAATCATCTTTTTCAATAACGGAATAGAGCCCCTCGCTGCCATCGGCTCTCAGAATCCGGTCTTCCTTAAGCGACATCCAGCGGTTACGGTAAATTTGTCTGGATTCCAGTGTTTTTATCTCTGTCTTCACGATTAGCTCCTTATTTCTTTGCCTGTGGCTCTGCAACAATAACGTTAACGCCTTCGCCCCTGAACAGCGCAATATAGTCAGCGGGTGCATCGCCATCGGTGATGATGTCGCTGATTTCTCCTGGTGATGCATAAGAAAAGGGGGAATGTTTTCCTATTTTCTCTCCCGAAATAACGCACACGCTGCGCTCAGCAGCTAGTGCCAGGCTGCGCTTAACCTGAGTTTCGTCATAGTCGATACTGCTGAAGCCGGTTGTGATATTCGCCGCCGCCGCACCGATAAAGCAGATATCAAAAGCCATGGTGCGTAACTCTTCACATACTTTATGGCCCGTTATATCCATCGCGGGCTTAAATAATTTACCACCCAGCACAATGACCTCTACATCCGGATGAACAGACAGCGCCATGGCGGCGGGCAGGTTGTTCGTTACGACGGTGCAACGCAAACCGGGCGGGATAGCCTGTGCGATGGCAAGCGTGGTAGTACCTCCATCCAGTCCGACGACATCATCCTGCCGGATAAGCGAGACTGCCATCGAAGCGATAGCGCTTTTTGACGCGCCCGTTCTGCCCAGCCTTTTCTGGTGATCAAGCGGCACCTGAGTGCGGGGGATCGCGCCGCCACGTACGCGACGCAGCATGCCTGTAGACTCTAGACGTATCAAATCGCGACGAACCGTGTCCTCTGAGATACCGAGCTTTTCAGCCAGTATTGAGGCCTGCAGTTCGCCATAATAGCTTAATAGATCGAGAATTTTCTGCCGTCTTGCATCAGGTAATTTCATTTTAGTGCGTCATTTTGCATTATCTGTTGCGTTAATATGCGTAATTTTGCAGAGTAATGCAATATTACGACAGACTGTGAGGTGCAGAATGAGAGCAGAGTTATTCAACCTTAAGGGGAGAGCTGTTACCCTGGCATACTGGCGAGTTGCGCCAGCCGTAGCGTGGATAAAACGCATCGCTGATGAGACCGCAGACGGCGTTTACAGGTGCAACAGGTATGAGGCCAGAAATCATGATTAAGGCATTATCTGTCCTGGCCGCAGGCGCGTTTGTTTCGCAGACAACAGAATATTTGCCAGTCGGGCTGTTAAATCAGATAACAGAGCATCTGGGGATTAGCGGGGCGAAGGCCGGCGTGCTGATTACCGTATATGCATGGGTGATAACCCTGTCCGTCATACCCGTCACGTTGCTCACGCAATCAATTGACAGAAAAAGGCTTTTTGTTTTTTTGCTCGGCCTTATCGCAATATGCAATGGCTCAGTCATGCTGACAGACAGTTTCGTCATGCTGCTTTTGCTGCGGGTCATTGCAGCACTGGGACATGGTGTGTTCTGGGCAGGGATTGCCTCTTATGCCATCAGAATGGCGGGCATCATGCCTGTAAGCAGGGCGACAGCTATCGTTTTCTCAGGCATATCGCTGGCGATAGTTATGGGAGTGCCGATGTCGACTGCAACAGGAAATTATTACGGTTGGCAAAAGGGGTTTGGCCTGTTCGGCCTGTTTTCATTGATTATTATGTGTCTTGCTGTCAGATGGCTGCCTCGCGTTCATGAACCTACAGCGAAAGCGGGCCCATCTGGCCTGTCAAAACCTGCCTTCTCCGGATTGCTTTGGCTGTTGGCAGGCGTAACGCTTTTAATTATTACGGCACACTTCGTGAGTTATACCTATATCACTGTTTTCCTGAGATCAATACCGGGGGTTAGTGCTGATGTGCTGACAATATTGCTTTTTGTTTTCGGCGTGGGAGGAGCTTGCGGTACGCTGCTGATAAGCCGCTTTTCCCTGAAACCGTCTTTACTGACACTGGCGGGAGGCTCGGGTATCGCGCTTGCCCAGACTCTTCTGCTGATACCGCTGCCGGGTTCTCTCAGTGTTGGCGGGGTGTTATTTCTCTGGGGCTTCGCCATCTCAGTCGTTATCGTCGGTCTCCAGTCCTGGGTAATCGAAGCGTCACGGGATTATCCTGAATTCGCATCAGCGCTTTATGTTATGTCGTTCAATATTGGCATTGGGTCTGGAGCTGTTGCGGGAGGCTACTTTACCGGTACAAAAGACAGCAGTGGTTTATTTCTGTGCTCTATCGTTCTGTGTATTACTGGATTATTACTGGCCGGGGTTATCGTTTTCAGAAAAGCAGGCAGATACCACCGGGAAGCGAGAGAGTGACGGGTCGAGGTTATCGCATCTGCGGCTGATAGTGTCCGCTAATGGCACGAAGCGGACAGGAGCTTAGCGTTGAAGGTCTGCTGTGAGCGAAAAGCGGACGTTATGCCGTAGTTCGCCTTTGCTCAATTGTATTTCTGACTCAACGATAAGGTGCTGACCTGATTGAAAAGTATGTCATCACTCGTCAACTGAACGAAGAAGGAAGCAAATGTCCCGCATCAGATTACGTGCTGTCTGGCTAATACCTCCAAGCTGAAAGAAGCCGTGGATGACGCCAGGATAGCGTTGTGCCGTGCACTTTACCCCTTGTT
>Ga0209795_10002250_pt1 | contig 10867 bp, 10 predicted proteins | sample AgamicOrMarz_FD_187166 | JGI IMG/M metagenome (GOLD analysis project Ga0209795, IMG submission 187166) | Agave microbial communities from Guanajuato, Mexico - Or.Ma.rz (SPAdes) (version 2) | ecosystem: Host-associated > Plants > Phyllosphere > Phylloplane/Leaf | place: Guanajuato, Mexico...
GTAGTCCTGCTGGGCCGATGCGCTGTGCAGCAGGCTGCCGGGTTGCAGGAAGAACTGCTCGACCCGGATGTTGGAAGGCAGGCTGTCCCGCTGCAGATCGGCGAGGTAGTCGAGTTCCGGATAGTCACCGAATATCCGCTCGATGAAAGGTTCGAGAAAGCGCCTCTGCAGGCCATCGCCCAGGTTCGGACGCCCGAGACTCAGGGCCGTATAGATCGTCAGTTGTCGCTCGGGCAATTGGGCAATGCGTCGATACAACGCATTGGCAAACAGGTTGGGCTTGCCCAGGCCCAGGGGCATGCCAAGGTGAATGTGGGCAGGAAGGCGCTCCAGCACCTCATCCACCGCCTGTTCGATTGAACACAACTGCACCATCCGACCCTCCGGGACATTCCGTGAATGTGGGTTGGACCGAGCTTGCCGGGTCTTGGTTGCGATGAACAGCCCGGAAGAATCCCAGGCACGAAAAAGCCGCTCGCAAGCGGCTTTTTCGAAGAGAGGCTGGCTTATTTCAAGCCGGACATCTTCTGGATGGCGCCTTTGAGCTCTTCTTCCGAGCAATCGGCGCAGGTACCTTTAGGCGGCATGGCATTGATGCCAGTCACAGCCTTGGCCAGGATCCCGTCGAGGCCACCCTGGTGATCGGCGCGATCTTTCCAGGCCGCAGCGTCGCCAATTTTCGGAGCGCCCAGCAGGCCGCTGCCATGGCAAGCGTTGCAGTGTTTTGCAATCACTTCATCCGGCGTCTTCTTACCGCCGGCACCGCCGGCCGCAGTCGCCACTTCCATGCCCTTGCATTCTTTCCCCTGAACACAAACCTGGCCGACGGGTTCAAGACGCTTGGCAATTTCATCGGTGGGCGCCGCTTGAGCGCTCGCAGCCCAAAGGGCCAATACGGTAGCTGGTGCAGCCAGCATTTTCATAATTAGGTTCACGCGTACACCCTCAATGGTGGCTAGTCACGCCTGCGGCCACGGTTTGCAGGCGGGCGCAAGTATAGCGGTAAGCCTGTCACACTGAAACAACCCTAAAGTCGCAAGGGTCTTATCCGTCGCGACCTGCTTACCCCCAGGCGCCTTTGCCATCCGGGCTCGGCGCCGTGTTTCTTAGAAATTGGCCGGTGTGGCTGCGCTGATCAGTCGCGCCGGCGCATCGAACGGATTACGGAAACGGTGTGGCTTGGTGCTCTCGAAATAGTAGCTATCACCGGCTTCGAGCACGAATGTCTCGGCACCCACCACCAGTTCCAGTCGGCCTTCCACCAGAATCCCGGTTTCCTCGCCCTCATGAGTCAGCATCTCTTCACCGGTATCGGCGCCAGGCGGGTAGATTTCGTTGAGGAACGCGATTGCCCGGCTCGGGTGCGCCCTGCCCACCAGCTTCATGGTCACGGCGCCGTCAGAGATGTCGATTAATTCGTTGGCTTTGTAGACGATCTGGGTCGGTTTCTCCTGAAGGATTTCCTCAGAGAAAAACTCGACCATGGACATGGGGATTCCGCCAAGGACCTTGCGCAGCGAGCTGATGGAAGGGCTGACGCTGTTTTTTTCGATCATCGAAATGGTGCTGTTGGTGACGCCCGCACGCTTGGCGAGTTCACGCTGGGAAAGACCTTTGAGTTTACGAATGGCTTGCAGTCGTTCACCGACGTCCAATGCAGGAACCTCCAGGGAGTCAGGTTGTGGTGTAAGTGAGCGTTATCATGGCGACAGCGTTCAGTATTTACAACACTTTGACCCGAATCCTGTGCGGCGAAGCGACTTTCGGTCAGGCGCGCCCTGCGTCAGTTCCCGGAATAGAGCCGCGGCACCCGCCGCAGATTGCAGAAAATCTGGTAGGGAATGGTGCCAGCAGCCTTGGCTACATCGCTGGCGAGCACGTTCTTACCCCATAACTCCACAGTGGAACCGAGCCCTGCCTGGGGGACGTGGGTGAGATCGACGCACAACATATCCATCGACACCCGTCCGACCAGTTGGCTGAGCTTTCCGTCGATCATGACCGGCGTTCCATTCGGTGCCTGGCGTGGGTAGCCGTCGGCATAACCCATGGCAACCACCCCGACACGGGTCGGTTGCGCCGTCACGAAGCGGGCACCGTAACCCACCGGCTCGCCAGCGGGCAGCTCGCGCACGCTGATGATCTTCGACTCCAGTGTCATCACCGGCTGCAAGCGCGCGGCGACGGCATTGGCTTCCTCGAAAGGTGTCGCGCCGTACAGCATGATGCCGGGGCGCACCCAGTCGCTTGGAATCTGAGGCCAACCCAGTACCGCAGGTGAGTTGCGCAGGCTGATTTCCGCCGCCAGGCCCTGGCGAGCCGCCTCGAATACGGCCAGTTGCTGGGAGCTGCTGGGATCATGCAGCTCATCGGCACGGGCGAAGTGGCTCATCAGAACGATTTTCGCCACGTTGCCGCTGGCGAGCAGTCGACGGTAAGCGGCTTGGTAGTCCGCCGGATGCAGCCCGACCCGATGCATGCCGGAATCGAGTTTGAGCCAGACAGTGATGGGCTGGCTCAGGCTTGCGCGCTCTACCGCTTCGAGCTGCCACAGCGAATGCACCACGCACCAGAAATCATGCTCGACGATCAAAGGCAGCTCATCGGCCTCGAAGAATCCTTCGAGCAGCAAGACCGGCCCACGAATCCCGCCGGCCCGCAGCTCCAGGGCTTCTTCGATGCAGGCCACGGCAAACCCGTCGGCGCGGTCCTGCAAAGCTTCGGCGCAACGTACCGCGCCATGCCCATAGGCATCGGCCTTGATCACCGCCAGGGCCTTGGCCCCTGTGACTTCGCGGGCCAATTGATAGTTGTGACGCAAGGCTTGAAGATCGATAAGGGCACGGGCAGGACGCATGGCGGCAGCTTCTAGGCGGTCATGAATAAAAACCGGCGCTGGCTGACAGCATGAACCGCCAACAGCGCCGGGAGAGGGATCGTTTCAGGTTTAAGGCAAGGCCGCCACGACGGACAGCTCCACCAGAATCTGCGGTTCACACAGCTTGGCTTCCACCGTGGCGCGAGCCGGGGCGACGCCCTTGGGCAACCACTGGTCCCAGACCGAGTTCATGCCTTGGAAATCGGCCTCGATGTCCTTCAGGTAGATCGTCACCGACAGCAGACGCGTCTTGTCGGTCCCGGCCAGGTCCAGCAGACGCTCGATATTGGCCAGGGTTTCGCGGGTCTGCTGTTCGATACCGGCAGTCATGTCGTCGCCGACTTGTCCAGCCAGGTATACGGTGCCGTTGTGCACCACAACCTGGCTCATGCGGTCATTGGTGAGCTGGCGCTGGATTGACATGTTTCGCAGACTCCTGGGTTTTGCTGCCATAACGGGAAATATCGAGGCCTTCGGCGCTGATCTGTGGCTTTTTCTTCGCCATCAGGTCCGCCAGCAGGCGACCCGAGCCACAGGCCATGGTCCATCCGAGAGTGCCGTGGCCGGTGTTGAGGAACAGATTCTTGAACGGGGTGGCACCGACGATCGGCGTACCGTCCGGAGTCGTCGGGCGCAAACCGGTCCAGAAACTGGCCTGGGCCAGATCGCCGCCACGAGGATAAAGGTCGTTGACGATCATCTCCAGGGTTTCACGCCGACGCGGATTGAGCGACAGGTCAAAACCGGCGATTTCAGCCATGCCCCCCACGCGAATGCGATTGTCGAAACGGGTGATCGCCACCTTGTAGGTTTCGTCGAGGATGGTCGAGGTAGGCGCCATCGCCGGGTTGGTGATGGGCACCGTCAGGGAATAGCCCTTGAGCGGGTAGACCGGGGCGCGGATGCCCAGAGGCTTGAGCAATTGCGGCGAATAGCTGCCCAACGCCAGGACATAACGGTCGGCGGTTTCCAGCTTGCCGTCGATCCAGACACCGTTGATGCGGTCACCGGCGAAGTCCAGGCGCTGGATATCCTGGCCGAAGCGGAATTGCACACCCAGCTTCACAGCCATTTCAGCCAGGCGCGTGGTGAACATCTGGCAATCGCCGGTCTGGTCGTTCGGCAGGCGCAGGGCACCCGCCAGGATGTCGGTGACATTCGCCAGGGCCGGTTCGACCCGGGCGATACCTTCGCGGTCGAGTACTTCGAACGGCACGCCGGACTCCTTCAGCACGGCGATGTCCTTGGCCGCGCCATCGAGCTGGGCCTGGGTGCGGAACAATTGGGTAGTCCCCAGGCTACGGCCTTCGTAGGCAATGCCGGTTTCCGCGCGCAGCTCGTCGAGGCAGTCGCGGCTGTACTCGGACAGGCGCACCATGCGTTCCTTGTTGACGGCATAACGGCTGGCGGTGCAGTTGCGCAGCATCTGCGCCATCCACAAGTACTGGTCGATGTCGGCGGTGGCCTTGATCGCCAATGGCGCATGGCGCTGCAGCAGCCACTTGATAGCCTTGAGCGGCACACCCGGCGCCGCCCACGGCGACGCATAACCCGGCGAAACCTGGCCGGCGTTGGCGAAACTGGTTTCCATGGCGGGCGCTGGCTGACGGTCGACCACCACCACCTCAAACCCGGCCCGAGCCAGATAATAAGCACTGACGGTACCGATGACGCCGCTACCCAAGACCAGAACGCGCATTTTGATGCCCTCATCGCGGTAAACCGCGGACGTTGTTTTACACAGCTTAGATGCGCGCAGTTTAAAAAAGATCAGGCAGTGCATTTCACTATATAAATGCCTATATTTGGCGAGAATTCTCGGCAAAAACCCTTTTCATGGAGGCGCATCCCCTGTGCGTACCAACACCCAGACCAAACGCGAGCTGGACAAGATTGACCGCAACATCCTGCGCATCCTCCAGTCCGACGGGCGGATCTCCTTCACCGAGCTGGGGGAAAAGGTCGGCCTCTCGACGACACCCTGCACTGAGCGGGTGCGGCGCCTGGAGCGCGAAGGTATCATCATGGGCTACAACGCCCGGCTCAATCCGCAGCACCTGAAGGGCAGCCTGCTGGTGTTTGTCGAGATCAGCCTCGACTACAAGTCCGGTGACACCTTCGAGGAATTCCGACGCGCCGTGCTGAAATTGCCTCACGTGCTGGAATGCCACCTGGTTTCGGGGGATTTCGACTATCTGGTGAAGGCACGCATTTCCGAGATGGCCTCGTACCGCAAGCTGCTGGGCGACATCCTGCTCAAGCTGCCCCATGTGCGCGAATCCAAGAGCTATATCGTGATGGAGGAGGTGAAGGAGAGCCTGAACTTGCCGATTCCGGACTGAAATACGCGTTGGCCTGCTCGCGGTGAATTCGACTCGCTGAGCCTGGCTGAACAGGCAGTCAGACCAACACCTGGCGATTGGCAGCCATGTATTCATGAATCTGCTTCTCGACCCGCGGATGAATCAACTCCACCGGACGTCGTCCATTGGGGCACGGCAAGCTCGCAGTAGTGCCGAACAGCCGGCATATCAGCGGGCGCTCATCATAAACAGTGCAACCGTTCGGCCCCAGGTGCACGCAATCGAGCGCTGCCATGGCGGCATCCTGCTCGGCCCGGGTCTTGCGCGGCAAGCGAGCCATTTCTTCGGGTGACGTTGTCACCGGCCCGCAGCAGTCATGGCAACCCGGCACGCACTCGAACGAGGGGATTTGTTGGCGCAGGGTGCGGATTTTCTGGCTGTTGCAGCTCATCAAGACGGTTACCTGAAGCGGGACAGCGCCTGATTCTGCCTTAAAAGCCCTGGGCCAGACAGGGCCAGGCGACCGGTGTTGCCCACGGGCGAACGAGCGGCTTATGCTCCGTAAAATTTCTCAAACACGATAATCAGGATTACGCACATGAACGCCCGTGTTCAGCCAGCTGTCCCGAGCCACGCACACGCCGCCTCCTATTACGCTGCCAGCAGCCTGCCACAACCGGACCATCCGGTGCTGCAAGGGGAGCAGATGGCGGATGTCTGCGTGGTGGGCGGTGGCTTTTCCGGACTGAACACGGCAATCGAACTGGCCGAGCGCGGCCTGAGCGTAGTGTTGCTGGAAGCGCACAGGATCGGCTGGGGCGCCAGCGGGCGTAACGGCGGCCAATTGATCCGTGGCGTCGGTCATGGCCTGGACCAGTTCGCCCCGATCATCGGCGCTGAAGGCGTACGTCAGATGAAACTCATGGGGCTTGAAGCCGTGGAGATCGTCCGTCAACGCGTCGAACGTTTTCAGATCCCCTGTGACCTCACCTGGGGCTACTGCGACCTCGCCAACAAGCCCGCCGATCTGGAAGGCTTTGCCGAAGACGCCGAAGAACTGCGCACCCTGGGTTATCGCCATGCGACCCGCCTGCTGCAAGCCCACGAGATGCACAGCGTGGTGGGCTCCGACCGCTACGTGGGAGGTCTGATCGACATGGGCTCCGGCCACCTGCATCCCTTGAACCTGGCCTTGGGCGAGGCCGACGCGGCGAAGCGCCTGGGGGTCAGCCTGTTCGAACAGTCGGCGGTCACGCGCATCGATTACGGCCCCCAAGTGAAGGTGCACACCGAACAAGGCTGGGTGCGAGCCAAGACCCTGGTACTGGGTTGCAACGCCTACCTCAACGGACTCAACCAGGAATTGAGCGGCAAAGTGCTGCCAGCAGGCAGCTACATCATCGCCACCGAGCCCTTGAGCGAAGCGCAGGCCCAGGCGCTGTTACCGCAGAACATGGCAGTCTGCGATCAGCGAGTGGCGTTGGATTATTACCGGCTTTCAGCGGATCGACGGCTGCTGTTCGGCGGTGCCTGCCATTATTCGGGGCGTGACCCGCAAGACATCGGTGCCTATATGCGCCCGAAAATGCTCAAGGTCTTCCCGCAACTGGCGGACGTAAAAATCGACTACCAATGGGGGGGAATGATTGGGATCGGAGCCAATCGCCTTCCTCAGATCGGCCGGCTCAAGGACCAGCCCAATGTGTATTACGCCCAAGCCTATTCCGGTCATGGCGTGAATGCCACGCACCTGGCCGGCAAGCTGCTGGCCGAAGCCATCAGCGGGCAGCATAGCGGTGGGTTCGACCTGTTCGCCAAGGTGCCCCACATCACTTTTCCTGGCGGCAAACACCTGCGCTCACCGCTGTTGGCGTTGGGGATGCTATGGCACAGGTTGAAAGAACTGGTCTGAAGCTCTGATGGCCCAGGGTGCTATCGCGGGCAAGCCTTGCTTCCACAGGTTCTGCTCCCACCTTTAAGTCGGTGAACCGCTGACTGTGGGAACAGATGGCCTGTGGGAGCAAGGCTTGCCCGCGATAGCCTGTTAAAGACCGACATCACCTCAAAGCCGCCAGAACGGTTTCAGCCCCTCCTCCCGCGCCTGCTCCCGACTCAATCCGATATCCCGCAACTGTTCGGGTGTCAGCTCCAACAAGGCTTTGCGTGTATGCAGGCGATGCCAGAACAGGCCCCAGCGGCTGAGGCAGGCAGGCGCATTGCGCGGCATGGCGTTGCGCAGCTCCTTTTCCTGCCCTGCCGCCAATTCCTGACTGTGTAGCACCAGCCGTACATCGCTCAAGCCGTTCATTTTTCATCGCTCCTGTTTACTTGGGTAGCCAGAGCTTTCATGATGTGCGGACGGCCAAAAGCAATACAGATTCAAATTTTGTATTTTATAAACATACAGAGTGGGCTATCTCTCCACTGAATCGTATTTTTACCGGTCATCTGTATCGGTATCGCAGTCCACCCTTCGGGAGCACGCCATGACCCTTTACGTGAACCTCGCCGAATTGCTCGGCACCCGCATCGAACAGGGTTTCTACCGCCCCGGCGACCGGCTGCCGTCGGTACGGGCCTTGAGCGTGGAGCATGGGGTCAGCCTGAGTACGGTGCAGCAGGCCTATCGCGTGCTCGAAGACAGCGGCCTGGCGATGCCGAAGCCTAAATCCGGCTATTTCGTACCGGTCAGCCGCGAGCTGCCGGACCTGCCAGCGATAGGCCGACCGGCCCAGCGGCCAGTGGACATTTCCCAATGGGACCAAGTGCTGGAACTGATACGCGCCGTTCCGCGCAAGGATGTGGTGCAATTGGGGCGCGGTATGCCGGACGTCAACTCGCCTACCCTGAAACCGCTGCTGCGCAGCCTGGCGCAGATCAGCCGCCGCCAGGACATGCCCGGCCTGTATTACGACAACATCTACGGCAACCTCGCCCTGCGCGAACAGATCGCCCGCCTGTCGCTGGACTCCGGTTGCCAGCTAGGACCGGGCGATCTGATCGTCACCACGGGTTGCCACGAAGCACTGTCGGTCAGCATCCGCGCCACGTGTGAGCAGGGCGATATCGTTGCGGTCGACTCGCCCAGCTTTCATGGCGCCATGCAAACCCTCAAGGGCCTGGGCATGAAAGCCCTGGAGATCCCGACTGATCCGCTCACCGGCATCAGCCTGGACGCACTGGAGCTGGCCTTGGAGCAGTGGCCAATCAAGGCCATACAGTTGACGCCCAGTTGCAACAATCCCCTGGGCTACATCATGCCGGAGGCCAATAAACGGGCGCTGCTGACCTTGGCCCAGCGCTTCGACGTGGCGATCATCGAAGACGATGTGTATGGAGAATTGGCCTACACCTACCCGCGACCTCGCACGATCAAGTCCTTCGACGAAGATGGCCGCGTCCTGCTCTGCAGTTCTTTTTCCAAGACGCTCGCGCCGGGCCTGCGAGTGGGCTGGGTTGCCCCGGGGCGGTACCTGGAACGGGTACTGCACATGAAATACATCAGCACCGGCTCCACCGCCCCGCAGCCGCAGATTGCTATCGCGGAGTTCCTCAAAGGTGGGCATTTCGAGCCTCATTTGCGGCGGATGCGCGCGCAATACCAGCGTAATCGCGACGTCATGATCGACTGGGTAAGCCGCTATTTTCCATCGGGCACCCGGGCCAGCCGTCCCCGCGGCAGCTTCATGCTATGGATCGAATTACCCGAGGGTTTCGATACATTGAAGCTCAACCGGGTCCTGCACGACCAAGGGGTGCAGGTCGCCGTCGGCAGCATTTTTTCGGCGTCGGGCAAGTACCGCAATTGCCTGCGGATGAACTACGCTGCCAAGCCAACGGCACAGATCGAAGAGGCCGTGCGTAAGGTCGGTGCAGCTGCCGCTGCGCTATTGAACGAAACCCAATGCAGCGGCGTCTGAAGTTTACGCAGGGAAGCGGCATTCAAGAGCCGATCAATAACAACAAGCGGAACGATCCTACGTGAGATCCAGACCGATCCTGCCTGCGCTGCTGTTAATCGTCTCGCTGCTGGGCGGCTGCGCCAGTGTTGACGTCACGCGCGAGCCTTCCCAAGCGTTGCCGGCTTCCGACTCCTCGTTCGGACGCTCGGTCCAGGACCAGGCCGCTCCCCACGAAGGACGCTCGGGATTTCGCCTGCTCTCCGACAGCACCGACGCCTTCACCGCACGGGCCGAATTGATTCGTAATGCCCAGAGCAGCCTGGACTTGCAGTACTACATCGTTCACGACGGCATCAGCACACGGATGCTGGTGGATGAATTGCTCAAGGCCGCCGACCGTGGCGTGCGGGTGCGGATCCTGCTGGACGACACCACCAGCGATGGCCAGGATCAGATCATCGCCACCCTCGCCGCCCATCCGCGCATCCAGATCCGCCTGTTCAACCCCCTTCACCTGGGACGCGCCACCGGCGTGACCCGCAGCCTGGGGCGCCTGTTCAACCTGTCGCTGCAGCACCGACGAATGCACAACAAGCTCTGGCTGGCGGACAACAGCATGGCGATCGTCGGCGGACGCAACCTGGGAGACGAATATTTCGACGCCGAACCCAACCTCAATTTCACGGACATCGACCTGCTCGGCGTCGGCCCAGTAGCCCAACAATTGGGACACAGTTTCGACCAGTACTGGAATAGTGCCCTGAGCAAGCCGATCGAACAGTTCCTTTCCCACCGGCCCACGGCCAAGGAGCTGGCCAACAGTCGCCTGCGCCTGCAAGAATCCCTGGAGCAGACGCACAAGGAAAATCATGCGCTGTACCAGCAACTGACCACCTACAGGACTCAACCGCGCCTGGATACCTGGCGCAACCAGTTGATCTGGGCCTGGAACCAGGCACTGTGGGACGCGCCCAGCAAAGTGCTGGCGAACGACGAGCCGGATCCACAACTGTTGCTGACCACCCAATTGGGTCCCGAGCTGACGGGGGTCAGCAAAGAACTGATCATGATTTCAGCGTACTTTGTCCCAGGCCAACCTGGGCTGGTGTACCTGACCAGTCGCGCCGATGCCGGGGTGTCGGTGAGCCTGCTGACCAACTCCCTGGACGCCACCGACGTACCGGCGGTCCATGGCGGCTACGCACCTTATCGCAAGGCCCTGCTGGAGCATGGCGTACGGCTGTTCGAATTGCGTCGTCAACCTGGCGACACCGGTGGCAGCAGCCCACACTTGTTCTACAGCAAGTCCTATGGCGAGTCGGACTCAAGCCTGCACAGCAAGGCGATCATTTTCGACGGCCAGAAATCCTTCATCGGCTCGTTCAATTTCGACCCGCGCTCGGTGTTGTGGAATACGGAAGTCGGCGTTTTGGTGGACAGCCCCGAACTGGCGGGCCAGGTGCGCGACCTGGCCTTGCAGGGCATGGCGCCGCCCCTCAGTTATCAACCCCGCCTGGAAGATGGGAAACTGGTGTGGACCACCGAGGACAACGGCAAGCTGCACGATCTGGATCGTGAGCCGGGCAGTTGGTGGCGACGGTTCAATGCCTGGTTCGCCGCCACCGTCGGCCTCGAGCGGATGCTGTAGCGATCAGACGGGTTGCGCCGCCCCGAATGCGCCCTGGCGCAATAACAGCATCACCAGCCCGAACGCCCCCGCCGCCATGAACAAGGGCAACGCGTGGCCGCTGATCCACTGGCTGCCCGCCCCTGCCCCCAGGGGG
>Ga0209795_10002255_pt1 | contig 10849 bp, 9 predicted proteins | sample AgamicOrMarz_FD_187166 | JGI IMG/M metagenome (GOLD analysis project Ga0209795, IMG submission 187166) | Agave microbial communities from Guanajuato, Mexico - Or.Ma.rz (SPAdes) (version 2) | ecosystem: Host-associated > Plants > Phyllosphere > Phylloplane/Leaf | place: Guanajuato, Mexico...
TACCTTATATTGTAAAGAACAGCGTCACTTGATGTAGTGACGAATTTCACAAAACGTTCATTTTTTCAAATCGCACAATACAAAGCCCTTTCACAAAACGTTCAAAAACTACAAAAAAGGTGTGCGTTAGGTCACATTTTTCTCAAATGGAAGCGTTTAGGATGAAGGTGTTCATTTGAGAAATAAAGGAGGGAAAAAGATGAATAAAGCCATTATTAGTTTTGTTATTTGTACATTACTTGGCTTTGGATTAGGCTACTTAGTGTTTGGCGTGATCATGGGGGATTCCGAAAAACAGCCTCAAGTGGCACAAACAGAAACGACAGAAACAACAGAAACAGCTGCTGCTAAAGAAGAAACAACGACCGATTCAAAAGAAGCAACGACAGTTTCTGCCAATGAGGATAACATCCTTAACAAGAAAGGCTGCCTTGGCTGCCACAGTGTTGAATCTCTAAATATTACAGGTGGAGCAGTCGGGCCAGACCTTTCCCAAGCGTTTGTAAACGTAGAAGGCAAACATGGCAAGCCGATTGAAGAATTCTTAAAAGCACCTACTTCTGCAGTCATGTCAGGCGTGATTGGCAAAAATCCGTTATCTGATGAAGAACGCAAGCAAGTATTAGACCTACTGAAACAAGCTTCTGAAAAATAAAAAAGGTGGTGTATATAATGAAAAAATGGATTCCGATTGCATCGGGTCTCTTAGCTGGGTTTGTCGCAGCAACGATTTCGTTTGCTGATTTCTCAGCTAAGACAAGTACCGAAGCAGCATCAACCACAAAGAGTGATGCCGAAAAAGTATATGTCCCATTCGGCCAAAAAGATGATTATTATCTATTTGCTTCCGGCGGCCACTCCGGTCAAATGTTTATTTATGGAGTTCCATCGATGCGAAAAATCAGAACGATTCCAGTATTTTCTCAAGATTCCGCAACAGGTTACGGCTTCGATGAGCATTCCAAAAAAATGATGGGTGACTATACATGGGGAGATCTTCACCATCCAGCCTTCTCCGAAACGAATGGTGACTATGACGGTAAATATATGTTTGCCACAGATGTCGGAAACAGCCGTGCTGCTGTAGTTGACCTTAAAACATTTACGACGAAAGACATCATTTCCGTTCCAAATACAGCTGGTCCACACTGTGCAGCGTTCGTAACAGAAAATACGGAGTACATGTTTTTACCGACTCGCTTCGCCGTACCAGTTGGCCAAAAGTATGAATCACTTGATAACTTTAGTAAAGAGTACCGTGGCGTTATGTCGGCTGTAACCTTTAATGAAAAGAATCAAAAGCTAGGTATTGCTTACCAAGTGGCACTTCCACCGTGGTCCTATGATCTGTCAGACGCTGGTAAAAAAAGCTCAGCTGATTGGGCTGTCATGACGACTTACAATACAGAGGAAGCCACAACGAACTTGGAAATTAATGCTTCACAAGCAGACCGTGACTACATCGTCCTTTTTAACTGGAAAGAGCTTGCGAAGATGGTCAAGGAAGGCAAGTACGAAAATGTGGGTGGTCAGAAAATGATCTTCCCAGAAAAGCAAAAAGGCGGGATTTATTTAATTCCAGTCGCAAAATCACCACATGGTGTCGACGTAACACCAGACGGCAAGCATTTTATTGCTTCTGGAAAATTAGCACCAACGATGACGGTCTTCTCATTTGAAAAAGCATTTAAAGCTGTCGCAAACAAAGACTTTGCAGGGGAACGTAATGGAATTCCAGTCCTTAATTACAAATCAGTGATGGAAAGAGAAGTTAACCCTGAAAATGCCTTAGGACCACTACACACTCAATTTGACGACAAAGGCATGGCCTATACAACGATGTTCATTTCTTCTGAAGTTGTGAAATGGGATCCAAAAACAGGTGAAACATTGGACCGTGTACCTGTTCAATATTCCCCAGGACATTCTGTTGCCGCAGAAGGTGACACAGTGGCACCGGATGGAAAATGGCTGATTGCATTGAACAAGATTGCGAAAGACAGCTACTTGTCTGTTGGGCCTTCCCATCCAGAGTCAATGCAATTGATTGATATCAGCGGCAAAATGAAAGTGATCCAGTCTTCACCAGTAGACCCTGAACCGCACTATGCACAAATGATTAAAGCGGATAAAATCAAAACGGTTGAAGTCTATCCGAAGGATACAAAGAATAAAGAGGCAGTTTACAAGCAGAGTGATACAAAAATCGTTCGCAATGGCAACAAAGTCGATGTATATGGTATTGCGATGCGTTCGAAATTTATCTTTGATGCCAAAGCAAAACGTCCTGATGTGATTGAAGTAAATGAAGGAGATCACGTTACGATTCATTTGACAAATATTGATTTTGATGAAGATATTACACACGGATTTGCCATCAACAGCTATAACTTAAACATGGAAGTTCAGCCTGGACAGACCAACACAATGGAATTTGTCGCTAATAAAGCTGGAACCTACCCACTTTATTGTACTAACTTCTGTTCAGCACTACACCAAGAAATGAACGGCTACTTCCTTGTAAAACCAAAACAGTAATTCAGTAATAAGTTGGTGATGGGTATCAATGAAAAGATTGATACCCATCTCCGTTTAACAACGATTTCATTAAAAAGGCGATGTTAACATGAAAGGTAAAACAAAAAAATTATCAGTGGTTTCTTCATTATTACTTGTTACTTCAACTATTTTAATAGTCATCTCATTATTTTTCCCGTGGTGGAAAATGGTCTTTGTTGCTCCCCAATATCCAGAAGGGTTAAATATCATCGTGTACCCGAATAAGCTCGAAGGGGAAATTGATATCGTTAATGGGCTTAACCACTATATCGGTATGGCGAACTTCAGCGAAAAAAACTTCCCTGAATTATCGTATTTACCTTATCTGGTTGGCGGTTTAGCCGCTCTTACTCTTTTAACTGCCCTGCTCCGAAAAAAGTCAGTTCTATACGGATTGATCGGCCTATTCATGATTGGCGGCGGACTGGGTGTTTATGACCTTCAACATGCATTGAAAAAGTTTGGCACCAATTTAAGTCCCGAAGCTCCGATCAAAATGGATCCATTTGTTCCGCCTATTTTAGGGCATAATACAGTGGCGAATTTCCAAACCAACAGCCTGCTTGGCCTCGGAACATACTTGGTGATCGCTGCGTTTATCCTCTTACTCATTCCGTTATGGAAGGATCGAAAGTAAATGAAAAAACTTGCGCTCTTATCTTTCATTTTTTCTCTATTGCTAGTCATGAGCCCTGAGAAAAAGCTGGCAGCCGAACATTTACAAGCAACCATCGACAGCCTGAAAGAAGGGGCGGTGTTGAAGCTTGAAAATAAAACGTACCAGGGCAATATTGTCATCAACAAACCTATAACGATTATTGGCTCAAAAAAGACCGTGATCAGAGGAGACGGAACCGGAAATGTCATTTCCATTAAGGCCCCTGATGTGAAGCTGAGCCATCTAACCGTCATCCATGGAGGTATGAACCGGAACTCAGCTGAGGAATACGCGGCCATTAAGATTTACACAAACAACAATGTCGTCGAACATATCATCATCCGTGACTCCTTTCACGGTATTTATTTAAGCCAGGCACACCATAATACCATTCGTTCCAACCATATTAAGGGTCTGGGGAAAGGCGAAATTGCCGCCCAGGGAAATGGGATTCACGTGTATTATGCTAATGGTAATCTGCTTGAAAGAAATACAATTGAAGGCACCCGGGACGGGATGTTCTTTGATTATGCAAACAACAATAAAAGCTATGAAAATAATATCAGCCACACAAGATATGGTTTACATTACATGTATTCCGACGCAAATATTTTTAAAAGAAATACCTTCACCATGAATACCGGCGGTGCAGCGATTATGAACTCGAATCATTTAAAGCTCGAGGATAATCAATTCCTCGTGAACTACGGCAACCAGTCGTTTGGATTATTGCTGCTTCAAGCTAATGACAACGAAATTGCCAATAATACCTTTTACATGAACCAACGCGGCATGTACATTGATCAAGCGACTAGAAACGAATTTCGCCACAACAAAGTCGTTCAAAACCAAATCGGAATTGAACTGTGGTCGAGTTCCAATGATCAAATTTTTACCTTAAATCAAATTACCGAAAATACGATTCCTGCTGTAACCCTTGGCGGCAATAGTGAGAATAATTCCTGGAGCAAGAATGGCAAAGGGAATGACTGGGGCAGCACGTTCCCTATCACCGATTTAGACCAAGACAGCATTGGGGATTTTCCAATAACCTATCGTTCTTCTTTATATCAATTAATAGAAGACCAAGAATTATCCTATTTATTTTTAAAAAGTCCCGCACTGAAGATTTATGAAAAAATGAACGCGGCGCTGTCAAAGGAAGCAGTCATGTTTCATGACCTACACCCGCTAACAGCGGCAAAAGGATCGTATTCGAAAGCAATTTTCCTTATTGCCACCTTACTAATTGTGGGGATTTTACTAAAAGGGAGACACCTACTATGCATTACATTTGGAAGGAATGGAAGGAAAATATAAGAGGAAAAGGACTTTGGCTAAGTTTAAGTATTATTGTTCTGATTTCAATCGCGATTTTATTTCGTTCCTCAGCCCTTTCATTTGATAAAGGCTTTTATGTGCTCTTAATCAACTTGTTTGATATGATAATCTATTTTATTCCGATTCTATGCTTATTTATCGGGGCATTCTCGATTTTTCAAGAAAAGGAACAAAAGACATTGATTATGCTGCTGACAAAGACAGACCATTTCGGAAGCTTCCTAATCAAAAAAAGCCTGGGACTCTTTACGGTTGTCCTTGTCCCGTTGATTACGTGGTTTTTCATTTATTTGTTACTATTAAAATTTAACTTTCAACTTGATATAAAAAGCTATTTCATCTTTGTGGCAGCGATTGTTTGCATGAGCCTCGTCTTCTTGCAAATGGGCGCTGCAATCGGAAGTATCAGCCGTTCGAGGATGCAGATTTTAGGGTTTACGATCTTTGTCTGGTTCTACTTTTTCTTCTTGCATGATTTTATCTTGCTGTCGTTTTTACCTGATGTGACGCACGAAAATGTGAAACTATTTTCTTCAGTCTACTTTTTAAATCCGCTTCAGGCTGTTCGAATGTTTTTAGAAACAGGCACGGGGGTATATTCCTTCGGACATATGTCGAGACTCTTACAATCGTTTATGTGGACGAAGCCGGCATACTTCCTGCTCGGAAATCTATTGTTCTGGCTCATCACTTCATTTTTCACAGGGATTGTTTTCAATCGTAAGGAGGGGTACGAATGATCACCGTAAAGAATTTAAACCAATCATTCGAAAAAAAAACGGTCTTAGATTCAATCAACCTAGACATTAACCGAAATGAAATTTGTGCCCTGGTTGGCCGCAATGGTGCCGGAAAATCAACACTCATCAATAGTTTGCTTGGATTGCTGCCGGTCAAACAAGGGGAAATTTTGATAAATGGGATTGCCGTGAACAAGAAAAATGAGGAGTGGAAAAGAAGCATCGCCTATCTTCCAGAAAAATTTATGCTTTATCCGATGTTGACCGGATTGGAAAATATGACATTTTTTGCAGAGGCGGTAGCTAAGACCGCCAACCAGGAACGAATCCGGCAGGTGCTTCGCTCGGTCAGCTTGTGGGACGACCGCAATGAACAAGTCAAGAAGTACTCGAAAGGGATGCTGCAGCGCCTTGGTTTAGCGATCACCCTTTATCAGGATTCAAGTCTGCTGATTCTTGATGAACCAACAAGCGGTATTGACCCGCTCGGAAGAAAAGAAATTTTAGATGTACTCAGTTCCCTTCAGGATAAAACGATTCTGCTGTCCTCGCACCATCTGGATGAAATTAAGCAGATTTGTACCCATGTTGCTTATTTGGAAAATGGAAAAATGGAGAAATATAAAGTAGAAGAGTTTTTACAAACTCATAATTTAGGAGGAATCAGTTCATGAAGATACGGGTAATCTCCGCCATCCTTCTTTTGATTGCCGTGATCACAGGATGCAGTTCAGACCCTGACTATAAAGTGGCTGTCACAAAGGATCTTTATTTCGGCAAGGATACAGCCATGCCTTTTGAAGTAAAAGTAACCGAAAACAAGAAGGCAGTAAAAGGGCTCGATGTATCTGCCAACCTAGCAATGACGGAAATGGATCATGGCAGCTTTGATGTCAAGCTTGAGGAAGGAAAAAATGGTACCTATAGCGGCAAAGTAAATTTGCCAATGGGCGGTAAATATGAGGCCGTATTTACGCTTAAAAAAGACGGGAAAAAGACGGAGAAAGTCATTGAACTGAACGTAACCAAGCCAAAAGGGGTTGCCAAGGTGAATGGCGAGTGGGTCACTGCTGAGGATGTCAGCTTTTATAAGTTCATTAACCAATTGCAGCTAGCAATCAACCGTGAGAGTGCCGAGAAACAATATAAGGGCGAGCAGTTAGAGGAAGAACTCGCTTATTTAAAGACACAGGAAAAAACACTTGAAGATAAAAATCAGCTATTAACACAAATCATCCGCCTCCGGGCGATGGCCTTACTGGCGGATGAAAAGGGCCATAAAGCAACGGAAACGGAAGTTGATGCGGCCCTCAATAAAGCACGCGAACAATATAATCAATTTGAGTCAGCTAAAAAGCTAATCAACGAGTACGGAGAAGAGAAGTTTTGGGCAACAGAAAAGCAGCAGTATCAAATGATTGTCATGTCCCAGAAGGTTCAAAAGGATTTAATTGACAAGGCCAAAAAGGAAAACCCTAAAGCTGGCGAACAAGAAATCTACTACCAAGCTCAAAAAGAATACGAAGAACTGTTGGTTTCACAGGTGAATTCATTAAAGATTGAAATCCTATAAAAAAAGAGATTGGAAACTCCAATCTCTTTTTTACATTTACAGTTCTTGACCGTTCGTTGCGATGACATTTTTGTACCAATCAAATGATTTTTTCTTCTTTCTTTCTAATGTACCGTTACCATAATCATCTTGATCGACATAAATGAATCCATAGCGTTTAGACATTTCTGAGGTACTTGCACTAATTAAATCGATACAGCCCCAGCTGGTGTAACCCATTAAATCTACTCCGTCTTTGATCGCTTCGCCCATTTGTTCAATATGTGCGCGCATGTAATCAATCCGGTAATCATCGTTGATCGAGCCGTCTTCCTCGACTTTATCGTAGGCACCTAAACCATTTTCCACAATGAATAAAGGTACTTGATAGCGGTCGTACATTTTCTTTAATGTAATCCGTAAGCCCTTCGGATCAATTTGCCAGCCCCAATCAGATGCTTGTAAATAAGGGTTTTTAATACCATTAAAGAAGTTCCCTATTTCTTTTAGTCGCTCTTCATTACCACTCGCCACCATGGACATATAATAGCTAAATGATAAGAAGTCTACTGGATGCTGCGACAAGATTTCCTCATCTCCTGGAAGCATGTCAATTTGGATATTCCTCTTTTCAAAATAGCTTAACATATAGCTTGGATAATAACCGCGCACTTGAACATCTGTGAAGAACAGGTTCTTCTGATCTTCTTCTAATGCTGCTAAGACATCATCTGGGTTGCACGTTTCTGGATATACTTCCATACGAGCCAGCATACAGCCAATCTGTGCACCAGGAATGATTTCATGACAGGCTTTTACCGCACGTGCACTTGCCACAAATTGATGGTGGAGCGCTTGATATACAGCTTGCTCTTTATTCTCGACACGATCTACTAAAATCCCGCTGCCGATATACGGAGAGAAGGTTGAGATATTAATCTCATTAAAGGTTAACCAGTATTTTACTTTGTCTTTATAGCGAGTAAATACAGTTTCTGCATAACGGACAAAGAATTCCACTAAACGGCGGTCGGTCCAGCCATTATATTTTTGTACCAAGTGAAGCGGCATTTCATAGTGTGATAGAGTCACCAAAGGCTCGATGTCATATTTTAATAGTTCATCAAACACTCGATCGTAGAAGGCTAGTCCCTCTTCATTCGGCACTAACTCATCGCCATTTGGAAAAATACGTGGCCACGATATCGACATTCTGAATGTTTTAAAGCCCATTTCGGCAAACAGCGCAATGTCTTCTTTATAGCGGTGATAAAAGTCAATTCCCCGGCGTTTAGGGAAGTTATCTCCCTCTTTTCCTGCTAATAACGCTTCTAACTCTTTTTCACTTCTGACATCCATCTCGATATCATTTGTGCGTTCTTCTTTTGGGATAAAGGTAACCATATCAAAAATTGATAATCCCTTACCGCCTTCATTATAGGCACCTTCTAACTGATTGGCCGCAGTTGCGCCGCCCCATAAAAATCCTTCTGGAAATGATGTTTGTCTTGTCATCTTTATTTCCTCCTCCATTTTCAGAGACTCCGATTGTGAACAATCGGAATCTCTCTTTTTTAAAAATTAACCACAAATTGTTAATAATGTTTCTTTCTGATCAATTGCTGTTTTTCCTGTTGGATTAATTTCTGCATAATCGCCGCTATTGGTGATAATGATAGGTGTGGTCACTTCACAACCTGCTGCTTTAATTTTAGCGATATCAAATTCTACTAACAGATCTCCTGCTTTGACGGTGTCACCTTGGTTGATATGAGCAGTAAAATGTTCTCCGTCTAATTTAACGGTATCCATTCCCACATGAATTAATATTTCCACGCCTTTATCGGATGTAATCCCAATCGCATGTTTAGTTTTGAAAAGTGTGGTTACAACACCATTGACTGGAGAAACTACTTTTCCTTCTGATGGTTCAATCGCAATCCCTTTTCCCATTACTTCACTTGAAAAGGCAGCGTCTTCTACTTGATTTAATGGAATTACTTTTCCTTTTAACGGACTTGCAACCTCTTGCGTACGGGTTTTATCGATCACTTTTACTGACTTTGGTTCATTAGATGCTTTTTCTTTATTTGCTGGATCTTTGAAACCGAATAGATAAGTTAAAACAAACGCTACGACAAAACCTGCAACTAACGCAATTACTGCTCCCCAGACAGTCATATCAAGTGATGAACCAGGCTTGATAAAGGTTGGTATAACGAAAATACCCATTCCACCGAACATCCATAATTTCCCCGCGGTAGCACCAATAATTCCACCGCCTACTGCTCCACCAATACAACTCATAATAAATGGCTTTTTAAGTGGTAATGTTACCCCGTAAATCGCTGGTTCTGTTACACCAAAAATACCTGAAATGAAAGCTGGAAAACTTAGTGTTTTCAATCCTTTGTTTTTGGTCTTTAACATAACCGCTAAAACAGCACCAACTTGTGCGAAACATACCATAACTGTGGTTGCTAGAACCGGATCGTAATGTAAAGTTGTTAAGTTGTTAATTGCGATTGGAACAAGTCCCCAATGAAGTCCAAAGATAACAAAAATTTGCCAAAACCCTCCGAGTATTAAACCAGCTACAACAGGGCTTAACTTATAAATCCATAATGTCGCTGCACCAAGAAGAGTACCTGCCCATGTAGCAACTGGACCAATTACTAAGAAAGTTAATGGAACCATAACGATAATAGTTAAAAATGGAACGACGAAAGTTTTTACAACATCTGGAACAATCTTTTTAAAACCTTTTTCTAGTTTTGTTGCAAAAAATGCTGAGAGTAGAATCGGAATAACGGATGAAGCATAACTCATCATGATGACTGGAATACCTAAGAATGTAATACGTATATCTGACTGGATTAACGATCCTTTAAATAGTGTATAAAGCGGATCTCCTGCTGTTAACGTTGACAATGTTGGATGCACCAATGCTGCGGCGATTGCCATTCCGACAAAAGGTGTTCCGCCGAATTTTTTCATTGCTGTGTAACCTAGGAAGATTGGTAAGAAATTAAATAAACCGTCTCCTGCGATATTCAGTAAGTTATAAGTTCCTGATGTGGCTGTCACCCAGCCTAAAGCAAGTATTAGTGCCGCAAGACCTTTAATCATACCTGTTGCCGCTAAAACACCTAGGATTGGGGTAAATACTCCTGAAATCATATCTATAAATCTAGCACCTAAACCTGCTTTGTTTGTATCTTCTGAATCACTCTCAGCTGCTCCACTCATATTGGCAACTTGTAAGAATGTTGCATAAACATCTGGCACATGGTTTCCAATGACCACCTGATATTGACCGCCGCTTTGCATAACAGTCACAACGCCCTCAAGATTTTTAATCTCTTCCGTTTTAGCGATCTTTTCGTCCTTTAACTTAAAACGCAGCCTTGTCACACAATGAAACACACTGTTGATATTGTCTTTCCCGCCGACTAACTCTAAAATGTTGCTTGTTAAGCTTGTGTAATCCTTTTTAGCCATTAAAAACACCTCCAAATTTTATAAAACCAAATTTGTATCCGTTTCCAGTCCAAGAAAACAAAAAACCTAAATTAACCAACCATAAGGAAATAATCCTCATGTGTTGAGTAATTTAGGTTTTGCCTGCCGAACCAGTAACAATCCTATAATAGATTATTAAGTTTTTAATGAAATACACCGTAAGAGGTAGGCAGTCACCCCGAGTCCCTTTTTTCCGGATCAAAAGTGTCTCAAGAATATAAAAAAACCTAAATTGAGCGCCTCAAACAAATGTTTAGAGACGACAATTTAGGTTTTGCCTGCACGACCAGTAACAACCCTAAAGAATCGGGTGTATTTAATTTATAGATTGATATTATCATGATGAATTATTCATGTCAACGCTTTCATTTTATTTTTCTAAACTCTTTTGACATTGCCTGTTGATTTCCGCTCCAGGCACGAGCGGTTCGCGGGCGGTCCGGGGAGCCTCCTCGTCGCTTTGCTCCTGCGGGGTCT
>Ga0209795_10002258_pt1 | contig 10833 bp, 9 predicted proteins | sample AgamicOrMarz_FD_187166 | JGI IMG/M metagenome (GOLD analysis project Ga0209795, IMG submission 187166) | Agave microbial communities from Guanajuato, Mexico - Or.Ma.rz (SPAdes) (version 2) | ecosystem: Host-associated > Plants > Phyllosphere > Phylloplane/Leaf | place: Guanajuato, Mexico...
TGTTTCTTGGTATATTTAAAATACAGTCACGTATAAAAAAAGCGGAGATCTATTGAAGATCTCCACTCACTACTTTGTTTATAAACAACTAGACTGCTGTTAAAGCCGTCGGTATTTTCGGGTCGGTATCATAGATTCCGAATTGTTCCCCTACAATCAGACCACGTTCTTGAAGGGTCTGTGTGACCGCCATTTTGGCTAAATCCTTCATGTTATTATCCATACTTAAATGGGCAAGGTAAATTCGTTTCGTTTGATCGCCAACCACATCACTCATCGCTAGTGCCGCGTCCTCATTGGAAACATGGCCCACATCACTTAAAATTCTTCGCTTAATGTTCCAAGGATACCTGCCCATCCGCAGCATTTGCACATCATGGTTCGATTCAAATATATACACATCGGCATTCGAAATAGTTCCCTTCATTCTGTCGCTAACATAGCCCGTATCCGTGATAAGGACAAGTTTTTTCCCTGAATGATGAAACACGTAGAACATTGGCTCGGCCGCATCATGTGAAACCCCGAATGACTCAATATCCACCGATCCAAAACTTTTCACGGTTTCCATATTAAAAACAAACTTTTGCTCGGTTGGAATAGCGCCCACTGAGCTTTCCATAGCCCGCCACGTTTTTTCATTAGCATATACAGGCAAATGGTACTTACGGGCAAGAACGCCAATTCCTTTAATATGATCACTGTGTTCATGCGTGACAAATATTCCGGAAAGCTTACTAATATCACGATCAATTTGTCCAAAAAGAGCCTCCATTTGCTTGCCGCTAAACCCCGCATCAACAAGAAACGAATGCTCATCAGATTCCACATAAAGGGCGTTTCCTGTGCTCCCGCTTGCAAGAATGCTATAACTTAAAGACATACGATTTCACTCCACTTTACTTTTTTCATCGCTGTTAAATTGAATAATCTGCCCTTCAAATGCATTCACAAATAGGCTCTCCTTGCCATCGACCTCAAAGCGCCAAGTGGGCGCTAATACTTGGGAGGCAGCCAACTGAATGAGCGTAGAATAACCAAGTTCAATCGCGGTTATATTGCTCTTTGACTTCAACATTCCCTTCTGGTGCAAGGTTTCAATCGCTTTTAACGGCTTCAAAATTTCTTCCTTGTCCGTTAATTTTTCCATTTCCACCAGGTAGGTCTGATCATAGGATACAATTTGATTCCCTTCACCAATTTTAAAGGTAATCATTCCATTAATATTTTTAAATAAAGGGACATTCCCTGAGATCTGAAAGTAAGTGATAGATTGATCCTTTTCACTTTTCTCCCCAAATTGATAATCCTCACCAAAAAGGACATTGTCATTTAAAAAAGTAGACAGCTCAGCTGGTTCAAACTTTGCTGTGATCTTCAGCGGCTTTTCTAATGTAACATGGAGGGTGGTGCTTCCGGTTCCCCTTATCACCACAGGCTGTCCTTTCAGCTTATCAACATCCTCCTGATTAAACACTTTCGGCTTGGCACTAAGATACTGGGCTTGAATGGGATCCTTGGGAAGGTCCACATATTTGATTTCATCTGCTTTTAACTTTTCTTCAAACGAGGCTTCCGTAATGAACTCATATTTATTAGCATCACGGATTTTCATGAATTGATATAAGAGATAAACATCTAAGATTAAGAAGGTGATAATAAAAATAGTCTTTATCTTACTCCAATCCATGCTGCGTACCTCCCAAGTCTTCCATCGTAATTTCTCCCCATGATTGATCATAGCGATAGAACCAGGCAGGTTCTAAGACGATTAGCTTATTCTCCTTTAAATCCCGTTCCATCCGATAGCCCAAAATCATTTCTTCAAGAAGCCCTGGTTTAAAATTCTTTTTGTTTTGTAAATATTTCAAGGCATCGTGTCCTGAAGGACGGGTCACCTTTACCATCTCCGTTGTTAATGGGAGCTCTAAGGCAATATTGGGCCGAATATACTTATTGATTTCATCGCGCCCCCACACCTCACTAATCTCAGAAATGCCATTTCCATTAAAAACAGGATAGCCATCCATGCTATATAAACGAAAGGTTACAGAGTGGGTATATTCATTTTTATAAACATAGCGATAGGGATCTGTCCAACCGCCATGTTCATTGACAAAATCAATGCTTCGTTTCACTAAATCATAGGAACTGTTGACATAGTTCTCTTCTACAGTCGGATTGACATAGCGAAGGAGATTGCTTTCAAAATTGACCGTCATTTTACTAGAATCGTTTGTGTACTCTTCTCCTGAAGGGACAAAGCTTTTTTGGACAAAACTAGGGTCGCTAAAAAGGGCCTCTTTGAATTCTTCAGAATCAAGGGTAACAGGTAAATATTTATAGGTCGTCATCTCAGTGGCCGTTTCCGGAAGAAAAATGGTCCGCTTATCGGATGCTTCAAAGGAAAAATGACGTGGATATTTTTCTGCCTTCATATAAAAATCACGTTTAAATTCACTTAAATTAGCTGAAGATATGTGACTAATAAAAACTTGCTGGCTTTCTGTGGAAACAAAGTAAACAATTCCATTTTCCTTTGCCGAATTCTCCACATTGATAATAATCCGATTGAAGTTGAAGGAAGGTATTTTTTTGCCCTCGATCGTTAATACACTTCGATATAACTCAATCGGCACGTCACCTGGAAAAATAATTTCCGTATTGCCGCTGCCAGAGATTAATTGCTTGATATTTTTAACTTCGCTCGTATATTTTTTTACATCAAAGAAGGACCAACCGCTGATTTCCTTAATTACCTTTTCAATTTCACCTGTGTTGTTAGTCCCGTAATGCTGACCTTGCATATGATAAAATATCTGATCAGGTCTGACGATTTTTTGGACCTCTTGTTTTTCACTTAAAGTGACCTCTTCTACATACTTGTTACTTTCCATCGTTTCGTAGTTCGGTTGGTAGGTCCAAAGGTTCCAAGTTAACAAAATACTAACCAATACTAATACAATCAAAATCCCTGATTTAATATTTTCGTATCTCATGACCATTCATCCTCTTCAGAACGTTCATATGGGAGTGAAAAGGAGATTTTCGTTCCTTTCCCTTCCTCACTTGTTGCCCAGATTGCCCCGCCATGAGCATTAACCATTTCCTTTGCAATCGCCAGACCAAGGCCTGTACCGCCTAATTTTCGAGTTCTCGCTTTATCGACACGATAAAAGCGGTCAAAAATCTTTCCAATATTCTCTTTTGGAATTCCCATCCCTTGGTCTGAAATGCTGACTATAATTTCCTCATCCTTTTCTTTCATCGAAAAAGTGACTTGGCCGCCTTCTGGTGAGTACTTTAGGGCATTGGAAATAATATTGTATAAAACCTGTGTCATTTTATCTTCATCAACTTCAACAAAGATCGCATGCTTAGGGAGCTTTCGTTTAAAGGTAACATTTTGTTCCTTAGACATTTCAAACCTGTCAATGATGCGATCGAAGAAATCAACAAAGTTAACCCACTCAATGGTAAGTCTATAATCAGTACTATCCATCTTGGAAAGTTGGAGGAGGTCATTCACCAGTCGAATCATTCGCTCTGTTTCAGTCCGCGTCACCTCTAAAAAGTTCGGGGCAATCTCCTCATCCCGCCAGGCTCCATCTGCCAAAGCCTCTAAGTAACTCCTCATCGTTGTCAGAGGTGTTCTTAGTTCATGGGATACATTGGCGACAAACTCTCTCCGTTCCGCATCAATTTTTTCTTGGTCGGTTATATCATGCAGAACGGCAATTAATCCATTGACAAAGCCTGTCTCCTTTTGAATAACAGAGAAGTTTGCGCGCAAGAAATACCGCTCTTTATTGGTACTATAATCTAAAATGATGGAATCCTTTTCTTCCAATAAATCCTCAAAGGAATTGGTATCATCTAAATCTAGTAACTCTACGATCGGCTGTGTCAGCACTGTTTCACGTGAAACATTCAGCATTTCTGCCGCTGGTTCATTGATCAAAATCACACGGCCTTTCCGGTCCGTTGCAATTACTCCATCGGTCATATAAGACAAAACAGAGGAAAGTTTTCTACGTTCCCCTTCAGTCATGGCCTGTGCTTCCTGCAGCTTCTTCGTTAAATTGTTAAAGGTAATTGCCAGAGTTCCAATTTCATCATTGCCATAGACCTTTACTTTTCTTGAAAAATTACCCTTGGTCATCGCTAATGCCTGCTTCTTCATATCAGCAATTGGCCTAGTGATGGTTTGAGCTAACAAAATGCCCAACACAGCGGTAATGGATAAGGCAATCGCTGTACCCGTGGCAAAAATCCGATTGATCGTTTTCATTTGTTCAAAGACATTCTCGATTTTAGCCACCAAATAAATAGCACCGATGACCTTTTTCCCAGACTTAATCGGTGTAGAGAGGACCCATATCCGATGTCCATTTTGTTTATCGATATTAATGACACTTTGATCCTCTTCTAATACCATTGATTGTTTCACCTGAAGTTTTGTGGTCCGTTGGCCAACTACCCCTTGGTTACTCGGATGTGAGGTACCTAGAATTTTAAGGGACCTGTTTTCAATCACCTGAACTTCTGAAATGTCACCTGCATCAAAGTCTCCTAGGATTTTTTTGATATCTTCTTCGAGTGTTGGATCTTCAGGCGTTCTCTCCTTCTCCATTTCCTCAACGATATTATAAGCTAGCAAATCAACCCGTTGTTTTAACGATGTTTGGAAGTTTGTCCGCAATGTTTCTTCCAGCTGTTTGACAAAATAAACACCGATAATTTGCATGGCCACTAATATAAGAAGGACATAGATGATAACAAATTTTACGTGTATAGAGCGAAAGAAACCAACCTTTCTCATTCTTTTTACTCCTGTTCAGGATTGCGCAAATAGTATCCTACCCCGCGTCTTGTAACAATCCACGTTGGATGGCTAGGGCTGTCCTCAATTTTTTCCCGCAATCTTCTAACTGTTACATCCACTGTCCGTACATCGCCGTAGTAATCGTAACCCCAAACCGTTTGTAAGAGGTGTTCCCTCGTCATTACCTGACCAATATGCTTGGCCAAATAGTAAAGTAATTCAAATTCACGGTGCGTCAATTCAATCGTTTCACCGCGTTTGGAAACGATATAGGCATCTGGATGGATCGTCAGTGAGCCAACCTCAATTTCATTCGTTTCATTTTCCGCATCTGGCGGTGTCAGCACTTGTTGGTGACGGCGTAAATTAGCCTTTACGCGGGCAATTAATTCCCTAGTACTAAACGGTTTCGTCACATAATCATCAGCACCCAACTCAAGTCCTAAAACTTTGTCAATTTCAGAATCCTTCGCCGTGAGCATAATAATAGGCATTTCATACTTCTTACGAATTTCACGGCAGACTTCCATTCCGTCTCGTAAGGGAAGCATAATATCTAAAAGGATTAGGTCTGGTTGTATTTCCTCAACCAACTCGAGTGCTTCGTTCCCGTCATAAGCACAATAGACCACGTATCCTTCTTTCTTTAGGTTAAATTGGAGTATATCAGCAATTGGCTTTTCATCATCGACAACAAGAATTTTCTTTTCCATACCATCGCTCCTTTTCATTTTGTCGTTTTAATCTATTTAATCAAATATTACTAGAAGTCATAACTATACTATTTTACTGTATCATGTTATTCACATAAATTCACCTATAACCATTTGGTAAGACTGGGATTACAATTTTTCCTTTCTCAAAAATAAGAAAAGTCCCTAGTTATAACTAGAGACTCACCTTTTATCTTAAATAAGAAAGTGGATTTACCAAGCTGCCGTTTTTATACACTTCAAAGTGCAAATGGACGCCAGTAGCATCTCCTGTTGCTCCCATTACTCCTATCGCGGATCCTTTTGATACCGTCTGGCCTACTCTAACCTTAAGCGATGACATATGGCCATATAGCGTACGGAAACCATTTCGATGGTCAATCACAATTTTATTACCATAACCGCCGCCCCAGCCTGCAGAAACAATCACGCCATTATCAGCTGCTTTGATTGTTCTGTTACTTGGTCTGGCAATATCAATCCCTTTGTGCATTCTGCCCCATCTAGGACCCATCTTACTGGATACATATCCACCAACGGCTGGCCAGGCAAAGGTGCCGTCACCGTGCGAAGGGATTACCTTTGTTCCTTTAATAATAATCTCATTAACTGGCTGTTTAAGGATTGTTTCATTTACCTCATCCTTGTTTATAGTTACACCATTTTGTTCAGAGATTTTATAGGTAACTGTGCGTGCTCCACTTTTACCTTCTTGTTTTACCTTTGTTTTTCCTTTTAAAAGGGATTTGTCCTCAACCACTTTCTTTTTAAAAGGAATTTCTTCTTTTTTGTTTACTTCTTTTTCAACAATCACTTCAATAAATGGTTCTGGAACGGTCATATTAATTTTCTGACCAATCTTTATTAGTTTATCCTCGGTTAGTCCGGGATTCATCGCTAAGATGTCCGCCAGCTTCATATGGTGATCATGGGCAATGGTTTCAAGCACATCGCCTTTTTGAATGACATATTTCTTTTCTTCTAGCGTCCCTTTTTGTAAGAAAGTAACTGCCTCTTCAGCAGACATAATTTTTCTTGGAGCAGTATCCTCATTTGAAAATGAAACATTTTTAGATAGGCGTACGTCTAATAAACGAGTTTCATTTTCTTTCAAGGGTGGTAATGTCGAATTACCTGAATCTTTTCTGGCCTTAAGTTCAGCTAATTGATCCTCTGGCACGTATTGATGGATCAGCTTCTTCATGACTTCTTCCGCCGATGTTTGATTATCTACATAAGCGACTGATTTCCCGTCAATCATGATAGCTGTTGCCTCGGTTTGGAGCTGGAAGATATTTCTGATGGTACGAACGGTTTCTGTCTCGTCTTCAGCCGTTGGAAATACTTGATAAGGAATGTTTTGCACCTGCTGTGCGATAGTAAGATCGGTGTCGCTCACTTTTTCAGCAATTATTTTATTCACTACATCCTTATCCGCAACATTGCCTATATATGTACCTTCAAGGTATACGTGATAATCCTCCGCTGATTTGGTTGAATCAGCAAACGCGACAGGACCGTAACTCAAGGCAATCAGAGCTGATGCCATGGTGGTCACAATGGTCGTTTTGAGTAATAACTTTTTTGTTTGTGATATCTTATCTAAAAATAACATTTTTCCTCCCTAAACCACGGTAAAACCCTCTTAATCTATGTTTATACTATTAAAGAATTTCCCAGAATTTTAGACCGTATTTACTTTACCATAATTTTTTGTAAATAGATTAATAGTCTCTATAATGTAACAAAAATGTATAATCGCTGACATTTCCCTACTTTTGTTTGAAACATTTTTCTGTTTTCATTTCAAAAAACAGGGGGGAAATCCTATTAAATCAGGGTTTTTTCTAGTTCGGAAGGAGGAGCTTAATTATTACAATTTTCGACAGGAATCTATTGTTTTTTGGTAAATTGAGGATTGTTTTTTACAACAAGGTTACAAATACATAAAAAAAAGAAACCTGCATCTGCAAGCTTCTTTTTTTATGGCTCAGGACGGAATCGAACCGCCGACACAAGGATTTTCAGTCCTTTGCTCTACCGACTGAGCTACTGAGCCACTTTATATGGCGGTCTGGACGGGACTCGAACCCGCGACCTCCTGCGTGACAGGCAGGCATTCTAACCAACTGAACTACCAGACCAAAATTTAATTGATTGTCAGCAAGGAAACCGTCCTTGCCAGCCTTTTGCTGACAACCAAAAGCCATGACCCCTACGGGATTCGAACCCGTGTTACCTCCGTGAAAGGGAGGTGTCTTAACCACTTGACCAAGGGGCCATATATTGATAGTTATTTTGCTAAGGCAAAAAACTATGGTGAGCCATGAAGGACTCGAACCTTCGACCCTCTGATTAAAAGTCAGATGCTCTACCAACTGAGCTAATGGCTCGTACAAAAATATTACTCTAACCTATTGCTACGCCGGATGCCCACGCCTCAGAAAGCTAATTCAAGCAGCAATTCGGCGTGTGCCCTGATGCTGTTTCAATGAAGCTTATTCGGTCGTGCTCTACCAACTGAGCTAATGGCTCGTACAAGTTTGTTTCTCGTTGTCGTATCGTGACGACGCTTTTTATAATATCACGGACTATCAACTAAACGCAATACTTTTTTAAAAAAAGTTTCTAAAAAGTTTGAAGCCCTCAAAAATGAGGGCTTCATTTGCTAAGTTAAGAATTAAATTTGTCTCCATGGGCTACGGACGACATTTGTTTGATTACGATCTGGTCCCACTGAGAATGTAGTTAATGGAATTCCAGTTAGTTGGGTCACACGTTCCACATAATGACGTGCATTTGCAGGCAATTCGTCTAATGTTTTAACTCCCGTAATATCTTCTGTCCAACCTGGAAGCTCTTCATAAACAGGTTCGCACTGTGCTAATACCTTCAAACTTGCAGGATATTCAGTAATTAGCTCACCGTTGTAACTATAGGCAGTACAGATTCTCAACGTTTCAATACCTGTTAAGACATCAATCGAATTAAGCGACAGATCGGTTAACCCGCTCACACGGCGAGCATGGCGAACAACGACGCTATCAAACCAACCAACACGACGAGGACGACCTGTTGTGGTGCCATATTCACGGCCAACTTCACGGATACGATTGCCAATTTCATCATTTAATTCTGTCGGGAATGGCCCGTCACCAACACGAGAGGTGTAAGCCTTGCACACTCCAACAACATGGGTAATTTTAGATGGTCCCACCCCGGAACCAATTGTAACGCCACCAGCAACCGGATTAGACGAGGTTACAAAAGGGTAGGTACCTTGGTCGATATCAAGCATGACCCCTTGTGCCCCTTCAAAAAGAACCCGTTTGCCTTCATCCAATGCATCATTTAAGACAACGGATGTATCACAAACATATTGTTTAATTTGTTGACCATATTCATAATACTCGTCGAGGATTTCTTCCTTCGTAAATCCAGTTGTTTCATAAATACGCTCAAACAAACGGTTTTTCTCTTCCAAATTACGTTCAAGCTTTTCTTCGAAGACATCGCGTTCAAGCAAGTCAGAAATTCGAATCCCAACGCGAGCTGCTTTATCCATATAAGCTGGACCAATACCTTTTTTGGTTGTCCCGATTTTATTCGCACCCTTACTTTCTTCTTCAACCGCATCTAGTTTTAAGTGATATGGAAGGATCACATGTGCACGGTTACTAACGCGAAGGTTATCGGTTGTAATGCCCTTTTCATGTAAATAAGCAAGTTCTGTAACAAGTGCCTTTGGATCAACAACCATTCCATTTCCAATAACACAGATTTTTTCTTTATAAAAAATTCCTGATGGAATTAGGTGCAATTTGTACGTTTCTCCGTTGAACTGTATGGTGTGGCCTGCATTATTTCCTCCCTGATAACGGGCAATTGTCTCGGCATTTTCAGAAAGGAAATCTGTGATTTTCCCCTTACCTTCGTCTCCCCATTGCGTCCCAACAACTACTACTGATGACATATAAGGCACCTCCAAATTAAATACGTTTTTCTTTTTTCCATACACAAGTTTACCAACTTTTATGGCTAAAAGCAAACTAAACACGAACATTTATATAAATATATAATATTACGTTCGTAAAATATTAATTTATGACTCTATCTTGTAAACTTGGATATTTTTCCATAAAATAGAATTATAGTTTCTTAAAATAATGAAAAGGATGTGGAATATGATCATTAAGCCTCGTTTAGAACCACTGAAAATTATTCTCTTGAGATCATTAAATGCACGAATGCACTTATCGAATAAAGACGTCAGCAACTATACAATCCTTAAAAAGGGCTTTGAAGGAGAGCAAAAGAGTGATGTATGGTTAGAAGGGCTATCAGAGGGATGGCTGGTCCTCCATGATTTATTACTGGAGTATAACAATTCTAAATTCCAAATTGATACGTTACTCATATCCCAAGATAAGATTTACCCCCTGGACATCAAAAATTTTGAAGGCGACTACTATGTTGAAGGTGACAAATGGTATACGAGTGCTAAAAAAGATGTCAAGAATCCAGTCCACCAGCAGAATCGCTGTGAGACCTTACTTCGAGCATTGCTCCGCGACCTTGGCTATCATTATCCGCTTGAACCGTATCTCATCTTCATTAACCCCGAATTTCACTTATATATAACCTCAATCAATCCATCACTTGTTTTTCACTCACAAACAAACCGTTTTTTGAAAAAGCTAAATGCGAGGCCAGTAAATCTAAATAAAGGACACTACAAATTAGCCGAACAATTAGTTGCTCTCCATAAAGTAGAGCCACCTTATCCGTACTTACCGGGCTACCAATATAAAGGACTCGAAAAAGGAATTCTTTGTCCACGATGTTACTGCTTTTTTTCTGGGATTCAAGGATTGATATTGACGTGTGGCCATTGCGGATGCACAGAAGGGGTGGAGTCAGCTGTTTTGCGCAGTGTAACTGAATTGATGCTCCTATTTCCTGATCAAAAAATTACCACAAAGATCGTTCAGGATTGGTGTAAGATTATTAAGTCGGAGAAAACTATTAGGAGGATCCTTTTAAAGAACTATAAACTAAATAGGAATGGCAGGTCATCTTATTATAGTCAATCATAAGTCGGTGATTAGACTCTATTCGTTACCAGCGACTCTCTTTTTCGACCATGAACGGGCACGATTACATTCTATTCGTTACCGGCGACTCTCTTTTTCGACAATGACGAGCACGATTACACTCTATTCGTTACCAGCGACTCTCTTTTTCGACTATAAACGGGCACGATTACACTCTATTCGTTACCGGTGCCTCTCTTTT
>Ga0209795_10002265_pt1 | contig 10809 bp, 8 predicted proteins | sample AgamicOrMarz_FD_187166 | JGI IMG/M metagenome (GOLD analysis project Ga0209795, IMG submission 187166) | Agave microbial communities from Guanajuato, Mexico - Or.Ma.rz (SPAdes) (version 2) | ecosystem: Host-associated > Plants > Phyllosphere > Phylloplane/Leaf | place: Guanajuato, Mexico...
AGGTCCCCAGTTCGACTCTGGGTATCAGCACCACTTAATACGGGTATTGTAGTTCGGCACATAGTAAAAGAATTTGTCTGGCGGCTTTAGCGCGGTGGTCCCACCTGACCCCATGCCGAACTCAGAAGTGAAACGCCGTAGCGCCGATGGTAGTGTGGGGTCTCCCCATGCGAGAGTAGGGAACTGCCAGACATCAATTAAGAAGAACCCCGTACCGTAAGGTGCGGGGTTTTTTGCGTTAAGATTCACAGCGAAAACAAAATTGCCCGGAGAACCCATTGGCGACCGGGCACGGCAGACATTAATGGATCACCTGCGATAAAAAGGCGCGGGTACGTTCAGATTTTGGATGGGCAAAGAACTCGTCTGGCGGGGCTTGTTCAACAATTTCACCACGATCCATAAAGATCACTCTGTCCGCGACCGTCCTCGCAAACCCCATTTCATGGGTGACGCACAGCATTGTCATTCCTGATTCCGCTAAGCCAATCATTGTATCCAGTACCTCTTTCACCATTTCCGGATCGAGAGCGGATGTGGGTTCGTCAAACAGCATAATTTTCGGCTTCATACATAACGAGCGAGCGATGGCGACGCGCTGTTGCTGACCCCCCGATATCTGCCCGGGGAATTTATTTGCATGTTCGGCAATGCGTACGCGTTCCAGATAATGCATTGCGAGGGCTTCAGCTTCCTTCCTGGGCATCTTTCTAACCCAGATCGGGGCCAGCGTACAGTTCTGCAAAACGGTCAGATGCGGGAATAAATTGAAATGCTGAAAAACCATCCCCACTTCCTGACGAACACGTTCGATATTGCGAATATCTTCATCCAGCTCCGTTCCATCAACCACGATACGACCCTGCTGATGCTCTTCAAGATGGTTGATACAGCGAATCGTCGTCGACTTACCCGAACCAGAAGGTCCGCATAAAACGATACGCTCACCTTGCCTGACCTTCAGATTGATATCTTTTAATACATGAAACTGCCCGTACCATTTATTCACATTTTCCAGCGTAATCATCGCGTCGGCGGGGCTCATAGTCATTTTATTCATAAAATCCTCAGTGCGGTGTACGCCCGGTGTTAAAGCGCTTCTCCAGATGCTGGCTATAGCGCGACATGCTAAAACAGAAGATCCAGTAGATCAGCGCAGCAAAGACATAGCCTTCGGTGGACATCCCCAGCCAGACCGGATCGACGGTGGCCTGCTGAACGCTGCTAAAGAGATCAAATAAGCCGATAATGATCACCAGACTGGTATCTTTAAACAGCGCAATAATGGTGTTCACAAGCCCGGGGATCACTAATTTGAGTGCCTGGGGAAGTATCACCAGTCCCTGTGTTTTCCAGTACCCTAAGGCGAGCGATTCGGCGGCTTCATACTGTCCTTTTGGTAAAGCCTGCAGTCCACCACGCACCACTTCAGCGACATAAGCCGACTGGAATAAAACCACGCCAACCAACGCGCGGATCAGTTTATCGATTGAAGTACCCTCGGCCATGAACAGCGGCAGCATCACGGAGGACATGAAGAGCACCGTGATTAAGGGGACGCCACGCCAGAACTCGATAAATATCACAGAGAGGATGCGAACAACCGGCATCGTTGAACGACGCCCCAACGCCAGTAAAATCCCTAACGGTAACGCCCCCGCAATTCCCACCGAAGCGATGATCAACGTGAGCGTCAGCCCGCCCCATTGCCGTGTCTCGACGCGCTCAAGACCCAGTATTCCACCATATAACAACAGCCAGACAATCAGCGGATAGACAACCGCCCAACAGGCGATATAGCGCCCGCGATGAGGCAAGTGCTTCCAGAACATCGGGACGATTGAAAATAACCCGATGACCAATGCCAGATTAATACGCCAGCGTTGTTCATGCGGATACAAGCCATACATGAACTGGCCAAATCGTTCATGGATAAATACCCAACAGGCGCCCGCTTTGGTGCAATCGGCTCGTGTGGAACCGATCCAGTTAGCCTGAAAAAGAGCCCAGTTCAGCAATGGCGGAATAAGCTCCCACATCAACCAGAGGCAAATGATTGTCAGGAGACTATTTCCCCATGAGGAGAACAAATTTTTGCGTAGCCAGATGAGAAAACGCCCATGCCCGTGACTGGACGGGCGCGGGAGGTGAGACAGTGCAGCTTTTGTCATCATGGTTCCTTAACGCTCAACCAGTGCGATGCGACGGTTATAAATGTTCATCACCAGCGAGATAGTCAGGCTAATCATCAGATAGACCGACATGGTGATAGCGATAGTTTCGATGGCTTGCCCTGTCTGATTAAGGACCGTTCCGGCGAACAGAGAAACCATATCCGGATAACCAATTGCAGCGGCTAACGACGAGTTTTTAGCTATATTGAGATACTGGCTGGTCAGGGGCGGAATAATAACGCGCAATGCCTGCGGAATAATGACCTGCCGCAGCGTCACTGGATTGGGTAATCCCAGTGAACGTGCCGCCTCATGCTGGCCATGAGGTACGGCCTGGATACCTGCCCGAATAATTTCGGCAATAAAAGCCGAGGTATAAATAGACAAGGCCAGAGTTAACGCTGCCAGTTCCGGGATCAGAACCATCCCGCCACGAAAGTTAAAGCCACGTAACTGGGGAACATCCCAGTGTAGCGCCGCTCCCGCGATCCACTGGGCCAGTAATGGCAAACAGATGAACAGTGCGACTGAAAAAGGCCAGGTCTTACGCAGCTGTCCGGTTTTAATTTGATGGGTGCGGTTATACCGAAAAAGCCCTGACGTGATTAATCCGGCGATCGCTAATGCAATAAGGCTGGCTGAAAAACCTTCTCCGGTAACGGGCGAGGGTATATATAAACCCCGGTTGCTCAGAAAGAAGAGATCGAATGCATCGACGGCCTGGCGTGGACCCGGCAGGTTTCGCAGAACGGCGAAATACCAAAAAAAGATCTGCAGCAGAGGCGGAATATTACGGAACGTCTCAATGTATACGGTTGAAAGTTTGCGTAGCAGCCAGTTATCTGAGAGGCGAGCCAGCCCAAGAAAGAAACCCAGAAAGGAGGCGAAGAGAATACAAAGCGCTGAAACCAGTAGGGTATTTAACAAGCCGACCAGAAATACTCTGCCGTAAGTGTCCCCTTCCTGATAATCAATTAAGTGTTGCACAATCCCAAATCCGGCGCTGCGGTCAAGAAACGCAAAACCAGACGTAATGCCGCGATTGCTCAGATTCGTCACGGTATTATGAATTAAATAGATAGCAGTGATCACGACAACGGCGATGGCGATAATTTGAAACAGCCAGGCGCGAACCATGGGATGGGAAAAGGAAAGTTTTCCTTTTACGGCTAAGCGGCGATGGGACATAAAAACCTCGGTAACCATAACACTGGGTTGGGCACCACAAAGGCGGTGCCCGTTACAGCTAAAGACTTAACGAACCGGTGGCGCGTACTGAATACCACCGTTATTCCAGAGATTGTTTTGACCACGCTTAATTTTCAGCGGGCTTTCTGAACCCACGTTACGTTCGAAGATCTCTGCATAGTTACCCACATGCTTGATAATGTTATAAGCCCATTTGTTATCAAGCTTCAGATCTTTACCGTAATCGCCTTCTTTGCCTAAAAGATGCGCCATATCCGGGGTCGAAGGATTAGCGGCTTTTTCATCCACGTTTTTCGAGGTGATCCCCATCTCTTCGGCATTCAACATGGCGAAAAGTGTCCAGCGAACAATAGAAAACCACTCTTCATCACCGCGACGGACCACCGGGCCGAGAGGTTCTTTAGAGATGACCTCTGGCAACACAATCCATTCTGTCGGGTTACTGAGTTTTATGCGCAATGCGTACAGTTGAGACTGGTCAGAGGCCAGCGTGTCACAACGCCCGGACTCCAGCGCTTTTGCCGATTCATCAGAGCGATCGAATGTCACCGGGGTATATTTCATGTTATTTGCTTTGAAATAATCCGCGACATTCAACTCAGTATCAGTGCCTGCCTGAATACAAACGGTCGCACCGTCGAGCTCTTTTGCACTCTTGAGGCCCGCTTTATTGTGCGTCAGGAAACCAATACCGTCATAATAGGTCACACCGGTAAACGACATCCCCATGCCGGCATCACGTGACGAGGTCCAGGTTGTATTACGTGAAAGCACGTCGACCTCACCTGACTGCAAAGCCGTAAAACGTTCTTTTGCGGTTAACGGCGTATATTTAACTTTGCTGTCATCGCCAAAAACCGCTGACGCCACACCCCGACAAACATCAACATCGATCCCGGAGAATTTTCCGTTGGCATCCGCGTAAGAGAAGCCCGGCAATCCATCACTGATACCGCACTGAACAAAGCCTTTCTTTTTAACGGCATCCAGCGTTGCGCCAGCATGAGCCTGACCCGCAATCGTCATCAACATGCCCGCAGCGGCCAGGCTGGCTATCATCGTCTTTTTCATATTCATCCTGTGTGGCAAAAATTATTGTTATAGAAAGTCGTTTTGAAACGCTTTTACCCATCTGTGGCGGTGGCCAACGTTTATAAAGCAAACGTAATGCCAGTTTTCGCATTCAGTCAAAAAGGGGAATACTGAGCGCGTATTGCTGAGTGTAGACAGGGAAAATAAAAATGAATGCCCTCGCATGGTGCGAAATTACAACCTGCGCCACAAATTAGAGCAAAAGTGGGTCGCCGTGAGGATTGAACGAATAGATAGTTTCCAGGGTGAATATTGGCAGGGTAGTAAATTTGTTTAATGTGTGAAAACAATCACTCAAAAGAATGAAAGCTTTATATTAAATAATAGAAAGGCGTGAGGAAAAGCAAAAAATAAGCGTGCGTTAATAAGAGGAGATTATTTAACGTGTTATGAAGGCCATGCACAATGGAGAGGCACAAGCGCAGAATGCCGCGCTTGTGCAAAAGAACGTATTACTTCGTTAACGCGACAATCCCCAGCGTTAAACCAGCGACAGCGGCGGCTCCGCCAGCAATGGCACCGGCAGTTTCCCAGTTATCCTGAGTCGTCCCCTTCATGCAGGTATTGGTGTGAACCAGTCTGCCCTGGTCGTCATATACCGGTACACAAGGAGAGTCGTGTGCGCAACCTGCGAGCAACGCAGTAAGCACTGCAACGGAGATGAATCTTTTCATGGTGTTACCTCAAAATTAACGCTTTGTTCGTCACTAAACAAAGAGTGTGTTTAACGAACTGGTGAACATTTTACCATCAGTTCATCCTTCTAAGGCACGGGTAATAATCTCAAATTATGTTGATTGTAAAAATCATGGAGAAACGGGATGAGGACGCATGAATTTATGAAGATATTTTGAAGACGATGCGAAATTTATTTCACTTAAGGTAAATGAGAATTTTTGTCGTTAATTTCATGCCAATGATAATCCTGAAAATTAAGACGTAAAACCCTTTTTAACATGTTTATGAAAAAGGCGTCTTTCGACGCCTTTACATTGCGTTAGTCTGTATGTCGGTTAAACCGCCGTCTGACCACGACAAAAAATACCGGGACAAAGAAGATCGCCAGCAGAGTGGCCGAAAGCATACCGCCCATAACGCCTGTACCCACGGCATTTTGCGCGCCGCTGCCCGCGCCATGGCTGATGACAAGTGGCAGGACGCCAAGGATAAATGCCAGAGACGTCATCAGGATAGGGCGCAAGCGCATTCGGGAGGCTTCCAGCGTCGCTTCAATAATTCCTTTTCCTTCTTTATCCATCAGGTCCTTAGCGAACTCGACGATGAGAATCGCATTCTTCGCAGACAGCCCGATGGTGGTCAGTAGCCCGACCTGGAAATACACGTCATTATTCAGCCCGCGCAGAGAAGCAGCAAGCAACGCCCCAACGACTCCAAGCGGTACAACCAGCATCACCGAGAAGGGGATAGACCAGCTTTCATATAAGGCCGCCAGACACAGGAACACAACAATCAATGAAATCGCATAGAGGGCGGGAGCCTGGTTTCCAGAAAGTCGTTCCTGATAGGACATGCCCGTCCAGTCGTAGCCAATGCCAGAAGGTAATTTCTGTGCGAGACTTTCCAGCATTGCCATGGCTTCACCGGTACTTTTCCCTTGTGCCGCCTCGCCGAGTATTTCCATTGACGGCAACCCGTTATAGCGCTCAAGGCGCGGTGAACCTGAAATCCAGCGAGCGCTACTGAAGGCCGAGAAGGGCACCATTTCACCGTTTGCACTACGCACATAAAGATTATCGACGTCGCCGGGCAGCATGCGGTACGGAGCATCAGCCTGCACATAGACTTTCTTCACGCGCCCATGATCGATAAAGTCATTAACATAGGTTCCCCCAAGCGCTGTTGATATTGTCTGATTAATATCCGAAACGCTTATGCCCAGCGCCTGTGCTTTCTCCTGGTCAACGTCCAGTTTGAACTGCGGCGTATCTTCCAGGCCGTTAGGACGAACTCTGACCAGCAAATCGGGATGTTCTCTGACCATGCCCAACAGCTGATTCCTTGCCTGGGTCAATTGCGCATGGCCGAGGTTAGCCTGATCGATCAGTTCGAAATCGAAGCCCGTTGCCGTACCCAGTTCAATGATGGCTGGCAAGTTGAAGGGGAAGACGAGGCCATCTTTAATCTTACTGAAGGCTTTCGTTGCACGTCCGACAATCGCACTGACGCTGTTTTCTTCACCCGGGCGCGCTTCCCATGGCTTAAGGCTGATAAAGACAATACCGGCGTTTTGTCCCTGTCCGCTAAAGCTAAAGCCGTTAACGGTAAACACCGACTCGACGTTTGCTTTTTCCTGAGTGAGATAATACTGCTGAACCTGATCCAGGATCTGCTGGGTTCGGGTTTGTGTGGCACCCGCCGGGAGCTGGACCATCGTCATAAATACCCCCTGGTCCTCTTCAGGCAGGAAGGAGGTGGGCAGTTTTAAGAACAGCACCGCCATTCCGCCGACGATAAGAACATAGACCACCAGATAACGACCGGTTTTGCGTAAGATACCACTCACGCTGTTACTGTAATGATCCACGCTTTTATCAAAGAGGTTGTTAAACCAGCCGAAGAAGCCTTTTTTCTCATGATGATCGGCAGAAGACGGTTTTAATAACGTTGCACACAACGCCGGCGTGAGGATCAAGGCAACCAGTACGGAAAGCGCCATGGCCGACACAATAGTCAGTGAGAACTGTCGGTAAATCGCGCCGGTAGACCCGCCAAAGAACGCCATCGGAATAAAGACCGCCGAGAGCACCATCGCAATGCCGACCAGTGCGCCCTGAATCTGCGCCATCGACTTTTGCGTGGCTTCTTTGGGTGGCAGCTTATCTTCCACCATCACGCGTTCAACGTTCTCAACGACCACAATGGCGTCATCGACCAGTAAGCCTATTGCCAGCACCATCCCAAACATGGTCAGGGTGTTGATGGAGAAGCCAAAGGCGGCCAGAATGGCGAAGGTGCCCAGCAATACGACCGGGACGGCAATCGTCGGAATCAGCGTGGCGCGCAGGTTTTGTAAGAACAGATACATGACCAGGAAGACCAGCACGATGGCTTCAAACAACGTTTTCACCACTTCGTGAATGGAGATTTTCACAAACGGCGTCGTATCGTAGGGATAGACGACTCTGAGGCCAGCGGGGAAAAATGGCTGTAGCTCCGCAAGCTTTGTTTTAATGGCATTCGCCGTATCCAGCGCGTTAGCACCCGTTGCAAGCTTGATACCCAGTCCGGTCGCGGCCTGTCCATTGATCCGCGTGACCATGTTGTAGTTTTCACCCCCCAGCTCAATTCGGGCGACATCTTTCAGATGCACCATTGAACCATCCTGGTTCACCTTCAACGTCACCTTGCCAAACTCTTCCGGTGTTTTGAGCCGCGTCTGCGCAATAATCGAGGCGTTGAGTTGTTGCCCTGGAATAGAAGGTGTTCCACCCAGTTGCCCTGCGGCAATCTGATTGTTTTGAATTTTGAGCTGATTGATCACATCCAGCGGTGTTAGCTGATACTTATTCAGCGCGTTGCTGTCGAGCCAGACGCGCATTGCGTACTGGGCACCAAACAGCTGCACATCACCGACGCCAGAGGTACGGCTAATCGCATCCTTCACGTTAGACGCAACATAGTCAGAGATATCATCCTGAGACAGCTTTTTGTTATCAGAAACAAAACCCGCCACGAGCAGGAAGCTGCTGCTGGACTTCTCGACGCCGATGCCTTGCTGTTGAACTTCTTGCGGCAATAACGGCATGGCCAGCTGCAGTTTATTCTGCACCTGCACCTGTGCGATATCCGGATCGGTACCAGACTCGAAGGTGAGGGTGATGGTGACGCTGCCAGACGAATCGCTGGTGGAGGACATATACATCAGGTTATCGATACCGTTCATGTTCTGCTCGATAACCTGTGTCACGGTATCCTGCACCGTTTGTGCATCCGCACCGGGATAGGTCGCCGTGACCGCCACGGCAGGTGGTGCAATGGTAGGGTACTGGGCGACAGGAAGTTTCAAAATAGCCAGCCCGCCCGCAATCATTAAAATAATGGCGAGAACCCAGGCAAAAATAGGCCGTTGAATAAAGAAATTAGCCATGTTGTCGTCCCTTAACCGGCATTATTTGCGGTAGCATCGGCTGTTGCCACCACGGCTACGCCAGGGCGAACTTTCTGCAAACCGCTCACGATAACGCGATCGCCATTTTTCAGTCCTTGCGTCACCAGCCAGCGATCGCCAATTGCCTGCGGGGCGACAACCGTCCGGGATTCAACTTTATTTTGTTCATCCACCACCAAGACGGTCGCATCGCCACGTGGGGTACGCGTCACACCCTGTTGAGGGACAAGGATGGCATCAGGCTGAATACCTTCATCAATGCGCGCGCGGACGAACATGCCAGGCAGAAGCCTGTGTTGAGGGTTAGGGAAGACCGCACGCAGGGTGATGGAGCCGGTGCTTTCGTCGACCGTCACATCTGAAAACTGCAGCGTGCCTTTAAGCGGGTAGGGTTGACCATTCTCCATCAGCAGCTGAACGGTGCGGGTACCCTGGCCCTTTTGCAGGCTCGATTGCTGCAGTTGCATAAAGTCAGTGCTCGACTGTGTGACATCAACATAGATCGGATCAAGCTGCTGGACGGTCGCCAACGCGGTCGCCTGACCATTGGTGACCAGCGCCCCTTCCGTGACGGTAGATTTACCGATACGGCCGCTAATGGGTGAAGAGACTTTGGTGTAGGCAAGATTAATGCGGGCCGTTTCGACTCCGGCCTGTGCGGCCATTACGCTGGCATCCGCCTGCCGGGCATTGGCCACGGCCTGATCGTACTCTTGTCTGCTGACATATTGCGTGCCTACCAGGGGGAGATAACGTTTTACGGTTAAGTGTGCAATGTTGGCTGCTGCTTCGGCCTTAGCCAGTTCACCTTTCGCGCTATCAAATGCCGCCTGGTACGTTGCAGGATCAATCTGGTACAACGAATCACCGGCGTTCACATCACTGCCTTCAGTGAAGTTCCGTTGCAAAATAATGCCGCTCACCTGCGGGCGAACCTCAGCGACACGGTAGGCATCCGTGCGTCCAGGGAGTTCAGTCGTGACTGCCAGCGGCGCACTTTTTACGACATAAACCGTTACCTGTGGCGCCTGCGCATGTTGTTGCTGAGATTCCGAGCCATCGCATCCTGCGAGTAGCGCAGCGCAGACAATAAAACCGGATAAGGGTAAAAGCCTGAAATGAGTCGTCATTACTGTTCCTTTAAAAACAATAAACTGAATTTGCCATGAATGAATGGTATATCTGAGGGGCAAAAAGTCAGAAGGTTGGCGCCTATAATAATGATGACGATTTCGGTTGTTTAATTTATAAGTGCGGCGCAGGGCACATAACCTTAAAAATCAGAATCTGACACAGCTGTTCAGCGTTAAAATAGCGATGCAGTCTGTCAGATTATTGCCGGGGTTATTCATGTTATTTAATTTGTGAATATTATCCGAATAAAACATTCATGATATTTATTGAATGCACTGAATCCCCTTTTTTGTACAGCGTGGATGTGTTCTTTAATGAATAATGCAGGCTCTCTTTCTCGCAGAAAAATGCAGAAACGTAGCAATCTCTTCCTGTGACGAGTAACCGTTATGGTCCGTAAAACGAAAGCCGACGCCTATAAAACCCGTCAATTACTGATTGAGACGGCGATAACGCAATTCGCCCTGCGCGGCGTCGCAAGCACTACCTTAACCGACATCGCGCAAGCGGCAGGCCTGACGCGAGGCGCCGTTTACTGGCACTTCACCTGCAAGTCAGCGCTGTTTAATGCTATCTGGCGTGAACAATTACCCTTGGGTGAATTAATTAAGGATCGCCTGGTATTACAGCCCCATGATGACCCTTTACAGATGTTACGAGAGAAATTTATCACGGCGCTGCAATATATTGCACGCGATCCCCGCCAGCGGTCACTGATGCAAATTTTGTATCATAAATGTGAATTTGATAATGATATGATTTCAGAACATGACATTCGGCAACGCATCGGTTTTAATTATGAAAATGTACGTCTTATTTTGAAGAAATGTCTCTCGCAGGGGGTTATTTCTCCGGCAATTGATATTGACCTGGCGCTGGTGGTGTTCCACGCATTTTTTAGTGGCATTATTAAAAACTGGTTAATGAATAACGAAAGTTTTGATTTGTATTCGCAAGCACCGGCACTGGTTGATAACATTCTGGCGACATTGCAACTGCAGCGAATATCGCCAGACGTTTATTCACAGGCGTCCTGATCGAGCCGTGCGGTGAGCGATGATATCTCCGGAT
>Ga0209795_10002266_pt1 | contig 10809 bp, 12 predicted proteins | sample AgamicOrMarz_FD_187166 | JGI IMG/M metagenome (GOLD analysis project Ga0209795, IMG submission 187166) | Agave microbial communities from Guanajuato, Mexico - Or.Ma.rz (SPAdes) (version 2) | ecosystem: Host-associated > Plants > Phyllosphere > Phylloplane/Leaf | place: Guanajuato, Mexico...
TTCGCTGCCAAGCTTGGCTAGTTCATCCAAACTTAAGCCAAGACCCCAAAGCTTATTCAACCCCCTTAAGGTTGCTGCTGCATCACTGCTGCCTCCTGCTAATCCCGCTGCTACCGGAATCGTTTTCTCGATTGAAATCAATACACCCTTCTTTACATTAAAACGATCCTTTAACAGTTGTGCCGCCTGATAAGCTAAATTACGCTGATCATCCGGCACATAGCGATTATGAGAAAGAATATGTATTTTATCTTGTTCTAGTAAGGATAGTTCTACCCGGTCGGCTAAATCAATCGTCGTCATGATCATTTCAACCTCATGATAGCCATCTGGGCGTTTATGTAAAACATCTAATGCTAAATTTATTTTAGCCGGTGCTTTGACTAAAAGCTTCACTACGTCACCTACTTTTGTTTTGTCCAATAAGCACCCATTGGGCGCCTCTGCATACGATTCCAAAAATCCACATTTTGTCCTATTTTACCACAAAAAGATAAATGTAAGACGTCCGATATGAGATATCTATCCAATTTTATTATTATATCAGTCGTTTTACGTCGAAAAAAGCCACTTTTTGGACAAAAAAAAAGGCCAGTGCAAAATTCCTTGCACTGACCAAGCTGTGGTGTTAGTTAAGATTGGCGATTTTGATTGACTAGCTGCTGCTGCGCGAGTTCGATGGCACGCTTCACCATATTCCCTGCATCTTTTGCTCGAATGCCGCCCCAGCCTTCTTCCTGAACGACATCATAAAAACCAAGTTCCTTTGCTAGCTCCTCTTTAAAGCGATGAGACATAATCCCTCTTCTTCTGCCCATCTAAACAACCCCTTTCATACCACAGCACTCTTAGTATGTAAAAGATTATTCATTTTCATGAAGGTTTTTGAATTTATATACAGCAAAAAGCAGTAAACCTTAGTTTACTGCCACCCATTGCTTATATACTAGCTTAAAGCTACATGTCCTGCTGCATCATCATAGAAAGTAATTTGAACTGTTTCCGTTAAAACATCCGCATAGCTGTATGAAACACGCTCGAACGAATTTTCATCTTGATCTAACTCAATAACAAAAACAGATGGGTAAGTTTCTGCTAGAACTCCAGAACGTTCAATTGTTTTCCTGCGTCCACCATTGGCTTTCAGCAATAATCTTTTTCCCAAATTCGTGTCAAGAGCCTTTTTAATATCGGCTAAGGTTTTTGGCATTCGGTCCACCTCACTGTGTAAAGTATAACACACTGACATAGGTTCTGTCAAACAAAAATATAAATTATATCAGTCCAACAAAATGATTGTCAATATTTTTTGTTCTACTTTTTCTTCTAATTTTCAACAATGTTATCGTTGCCTTAATAGTTGTTTAATATGTATTCATTTTTAAAAATGAAGAACTATTAGAATAAAGGGGAGCCAATTTATAAATATTCTTCAGCTCCACTTTACTAATAGGCTTATGCATCCTCTTCGATGATGGGTCGATAAGGCATTCCTGTCCGTAATACTCCCCTTGTTTCAATCCCTCCGAGTCCTTTATCACCTGTTAGGGTATTTCTTAATACATCCCATACATTGATTCGTTCCATAAACGGAGTAAAACTAATTTTGGCCACAATATAGACAGGGTCGAGTGCGTGAATATTAATTCTTGCTGGGGAACTGGCATAGTTAGCTCCTGCGTGGATAAGTGATTCAAAATGAGATTGGCAGGCACCAGCAAAGATAACGAGTTGATCTAAATGTGGAACCTTTCTTCGGGCCTCTCTGACTGCCTGGACAAAATGCCTTGAATGGCGATAGGCATTAATATCAGTCATCTTCCCCTTTGCTTTGGAATAGGCATCGTGGCCTGTAATAACCAAGATATCTGGACGATATTGGTCCATTAAGCCGCCAATTCGTTCCGGCATTTCTTTTTCATTGCAGTGTATCCCTAACACGGGGATACCGATTTTTTCGTATACGGCCATGCATTTTTTTAAATATGTGGGATCACCGTCCAAGTGAAGAACCTTTCCAGGAATTTGAAAATAATTGCTCGGTTTCGCATAACCGCCAGTCGCTTCATATTCCCGACGATGTTTAATCAAATCAACATCCTGTCTAAATAATTTAAGTGACTGTTCTTCAAGTGTTCTGTATTCTTGCTGCAGCTTTACCCGTTCATCTTGATTAGGGATGACCAAATCAGTGTATGGTGCATCTGCTACTAGGCGGAAATCCTCCCCATAGAGGATGGCTACCTTCTGGTTGTTTATATTTTGAATATCGATAACGCGGAACAAGAGATCACAGTTATACGATTTTCTTCCGACAATATCCATTACCTTTATATCCACTGCCGTCACTCCAATAAGACCCTCTTAGGACTTTTAATTATGGGTTCTCTCATAGGCTATGCAGGGAATGTTGTCCTTGTTAAAAATTTAAGAAAAATGATACATAAGGAGGAGGTATTCGTTGGGATAAAAAAAATATCCTCATGAATCCATCATGAGGATAAAATGTTAATGAAAGTATGAATAAAGTTCATCAGCTAACCGGCCAAATTCTTCTAAGGAAAGTGTTTCTCCTCGGCGAACAGGATCGATTCCGCTTGCACTTAAAGCTGCAAGAATCTCTTCCTTCTTCTGTTTCCCATCAGGCAGCTGACTAGTTAAATTATTTAATAATGTTTTTCTTCGCTGAGCAAAGCTCGCCTTTGTCACCTGGAAAAAGAAGGCCTCATCCTTTACCACAACTGCAGGCTTCTCACGTTTAATTAATCTAATCACAGCAGAGTCCACATTAGGCTGTGGGACAAAAACCGTTTTTGGCACAATCATCACGGTCTCTGCTTCGGTGTAATATTGAACAGCAATTGAGAGCGAACCATATTCCTTTGTGCCAGGCTTGGCAGAAATTCGGTCTGCTACCTCTTTTTGCAGCATACAAACAATCCCACGGATCGGCAGGCGGTCCTCAAGGAGCTTCATAATGATCGGAGTCGTAACATAATAAGGCAGATTGGCGACTACCATAATATCATGAATCCCTTGAAACTCCTCTTCCATCACAATTCGAACATCTGCTTCTAATACGTCCTTATGTATAACCCTGACATTTTCATAGGGTGATAATGTATCCTGCAAAATAGGCAGCAATCTTTGATCAATTTCAAATGCAATCACTTTTTTACTTGAACGTGCCAGCTGTTCCGTGAGGGCGCCAATCCCAGGACCAATTTCAATTGCACCTGAGTTCTCTGTTAAATCAGCAAAGCTGACTATCTTTTTTAATATATTCGTATCAATTAGGAAGTTCTGCCCAAGGCTTTTCTTAAAAGAAAAACCGTATTTTTCAAGTATTGCTCTCGTTCTGACTGGTGTAGCAATATCCTTATTCATTCTGTTCCTCCTGACGTATAACGCTTAATGCTTCTGCAAATTCTTGTTTGCTAATGCGGAACATCATCAATCGCTTATGCAGTTGTTTTCCGTTTGTATAACCAATTTTCAACAGCTTGCCTAACGAAGTTCTTCGCTCCTTCGAGCCCTCACCGCCGATTAGGCCGGCCATAATTAAATCCTCCTGGGTAATTTCCTCCGATATCACCTCGTGCATGATTTGTGCATCCTTTAACGCTTCTCTTATATCCTCCAGGCTGGCATGTTCTACCCCAAGACCCTTGCCGCCTTTGGCAATCGCTTTTTCTTTTGGCAAAAAAGCATGTTTACAACCAGGAACAGCCGCTGCAATCGTTTTTCTGATTTTTTCACCTGGAAAATCTGGATCGGTAAAAATAATCACCCCTCGTGTTGCCTGGGCACGGTTTATTTTTTCAATAGTAGTTTGGTTGACAGCCGAACCGTTGGTTTCGATCGTATCGGCATCGACAGCCCGTCTTATTGTTGTCGTATCGTCTTTTCCCTCAACGACGATGATTTCTTTGATTTTCATGTTAAGAATAAAAGCCTCCGTAATAATAAAATTAATAATGAAAAAATTGAAACATTTTTGTAATGTCCCTCGTCTATATTATTGAATGATTTCATACAATAAAGTATCCGCCCTGATAGAAAATAAAAGCTAGTATTCGTTGTTAGTATAAAGAATTTTAGGAAAAAAGCAAAATGCAGAGGAATGAAATCCTCTGCACCCGTGAAAATTAGTTTAAGACTGTAATCTTTACTTTCTTACGCCCCCAGCGGTATGCATCCGCATGTGATGGCATTAATAAATCAATAATATACCCTTTAATGGCTCCGCCTGTATCAGCAGCCACAGCGTATCCGTAGCCTTCCACATACACTTTTGAACCAAGCGGAATAATTCTTGGATCAACTGCGATTACTTTCATATTTGGATTAGCACGAAGATTAAGACCAGTAGCAGTACGTCCAGAGCAGCCATTACAATAGGCCGTATATGCTGTTGCCGTCACATAAAACTCCTTGCCTTTCGGAGTCTCACCGCGGGAAACTTGTAAAGCTAAATCCTTCGTACCGACAGCCACAATTTTATCCTGTTTTTGTAAGATATTCTGTTCGTTAATCAATTTTCTAGACACTTCTTTGCCATTCTCAAGCATGACTTCGTACTGCTTTGAAACACGTCCGTGCTTTCCAGGAGCAATGACCTTTTCTTGCCCTTTTTGCAAATTACCATCCTTTTTCGTTACCACGGCAAATTGAACGGGTTCTTCCACTACATCGGTGACTTTTTCTACTCGAATAACGTTTACAACACCATTCTCTCGTATATTTGCAGTTAATGGTGGTTCAACTCTGTCTAATTCTTTTAGTTTGGTGCCCTGTTGTTTTAAAAAGTCAGCGACCGTAGTCGAAGTGGTCCAAACCTTTTGCGTCTTTCCGCCGTCCACGTATGTAAGATGAAACGCAATATTAATCTTCAAATTCATCTTATTTTTAATTGTTGCTTGTGGATTTGCCGAAATTTGATCATGTTCCTTTAATAAAATCTTCTGCTCTTTTAGGAGCTCAGCCACAGTATCGGCCGTAGTCCAGATCGTTTTCTTCTCGCTGTCTTTGACAATGTGAACCATGTTCGCCTGCTTCCACACAACCTTCAGGTCATCCTTAACCTTTGCAGTTGCTTTTGGATACAGGTAGTCTTTTGACGAGAGGGATACATCCAGTTCATCTAATAATTCCTTGATGGTATCTGCATGTGTGTTCACAACCATCTGCTTGCCATTGAGTGTCATTGCTACAGTATTCTTTGAGCCTTCAAAAAAGAAAATCCCCAGAGTTGTAAGCAAAACTACAAAACTAGCAAATATGATGGTCCATGACCTCCCGCTCAAAGACTCTGGAAACAGGTTTTTCATGTTTTGGAATACGATGAAAAACGCCTCCTTTTCTTTGGAGAGATTATAGAGAACCATACGCCGGCTGTCAATCCTTGCTAATCCTGTTAAGGTAGTTCTAATTATGCACAACCTTTAAAGCTTTGCAAAGAAAAACTTATCGACACGGTAATCCTATGTTGAAAAGGAGACATGTAGAACTTTTTGTTTTAATAAAAAATTAGGACAAGCTTCTAGCGTCTTCGACAAATTCCCTTAGCATTTTATGCCGAATAATTTCTTAGCATTTTGTGTCGTGGCCTCGGCTACTTCTTCAAATGTCAAGCCCTTAATTTCGGCAATTTGTTCAGCCACTAGCTTCACATAACCTGGTTCATTCCGTTTTCCCCGATAGGGGTGAGGAGCCAAATAAGGACAATCTGTTTCAATTAAAAGCTTCTCAAGAGGAATTTCCGCGGCCACTTCTTTTGGCTTTTTCGCATTTTTAAAGGTAACGGGGCCGCCCAAGGAAATATAAAAATTCATTTTTACACATTCCTTTGCAACCTCAGGGCTGCCGCTAAAACAATGCATAATTCCTCCTATTTCTTCCGCTTCCTCTTCTTTTAATATTTCCACGATATCGGCTGTGGCTTCACGGTTATGGATAACAATTGGCAATTTCACTTTTTTTGCTAAGCGGATTTGCTTACGAAACACTTCTTTCTGGATATCCTTTGGTGATTTATCCCAATGATAATCTAAGCCCATTTCACCTATAGCAACCACTTTAGGATGTGAAGTCAATTCCTCGATCCATGCTAAGTCCTCATCTGTCATGTCGATTGCGTCTACTGGGTGCCAGCCAACACAGGCAAACATAAAGTCATAGCGTTCGACTAATTCCATTGCCCTTTGAATTGTCGGACGATCAAAACCTACGATGACCATATTGGAAACTCCCTCTGTTTGGGCCCGTTCAATAACCTCTTCTAGGTCTTCATTATATTGCGTGTCATTTAAATGTGCATGTGTGTCGAATAACATACGAATCAATACTCCTCTTTTCTTGTTATTTCTCGTTATTTTGTATTTCTAGTATTCCATTGTCTAAGAACAACTAATTAACAGGATAAATGTTCCACGTGAAACATTTTAAAGCAAATCCTGACATTTTTCTAAGTAAAAAGCGCCCGATTTGGGCGCTTTTGTCTATAATTATTTTACCTTCGAACCATTTGGCAAGGTTTGATCGACGGTAGCGATTGAAAGCTGACCATCTTGTGATCCTGCTAAAATCATACCTTGTGATAATTCACCGCGAAGTTTAACAGGCTTTAAGTTGGTAATACAAATCACTTTCCGGCCAACAAGCTCTTCAGGCTTATAGTATTGAGCAATACCTGAGACAACTTGGCGCTTTTCATAACCTAAATCTAACTGTAGCTTTAGCAGTTTATCTGCCTTTTTTACCGGCTCTGCTTGAATAACCTCAGCAACACGTAAATCCACCTTCATGAAATCATCAATGGAAATTTCCGCAAGCTCCTCTGGTTTTTCTTCTTCTTTCTTTTCTTCGATAACCGGCGTACTTCCTTGCATTTTTGTTTTGATAAATTCTACTTCCTCAGCAATGTCCAATCTTGGGAATAACGGAGCATCCTTTTGTACCTTAACTCCACTTGGAATCTTGCCAAAGCCTTCGAGACTCTCCCATGTTTTCAATCCCTCATCTTGAATACCTAATTGTGTAAAAATTCCATTAGGAGTACGAGTTAAAAATGGCTTTAATAGGATCGCAGTACGGCGTAAAGATTCTGCCAAGTGAACCATTACACTAGCAAGTTCTCCTTTTTTCTCTTCATTTTTAGCCAATGTCCATGGTTGTGTTTCATCAATGTACTTATTTGTCCGACTGACTAATTGCCAGATGGAAGTTAATGCCACGGAGAATTCCATTTTTTCCATTGCCTCTTCGTATTTTGCAACTGTTTCACGGTTTACCTGGAGCAGCGATTCATCAAATTCACCAACAGAACCAGCATAATCAGGAATCACACCGGCAAAATACTTTTCAATCATCGCCACTGTCCGGTTTAGTAAATTGCCTAGGTCATTAGCCAGATCAAAATTAATTCTTTCAACAAATCCCTCTGGTGTAAACACACCATCTGCCCCAAAAGGTACTTCCCGTAATAAATAGTAGCGAAGGGCATCTAGGCCATAGCGATCAATTAACGTAACTGGATCCACTACATTGCCTTTTGATTTCGACATTTTTCCGTCTTTCATCAACAACCAGCCATGCGCAAATACCTTCTTTGGCAGTGGTAAATCCATGGCCATTAACATGATTGGCCAATAGATCGTGTGAAAACGGACAATTTCCTTACCAACTAGATGAACATCCGCAGGCCAATAATTTTTATATTTGGCATCATCCTCTGTACCATACCCAAGCGCGGTAATATAATTGGAAAGCGCGTCAATCCATACATAGATGACATGTTTAGGATTTCCGGGGACTTTAATTCCCCAATCAAAAGTTGTTCTTGATACTGCTAAATCCTCAAGGCCAGGCTTTATGAAGTTATTAATCATTTCATTTTTACGGGATTCTGGCTGAATAAACTCTGGATTTTCCTCGTAATATTGCAAAAGCCTGTCAACATACTTACTCATTCTAAAAAAGTATGATTCTTCTTTGACCTTTTCAACAGATCGGCCGCAATCAGGACAGTTACCATCTACCAGCTGGCGGTCCGTGTAAAAAGATTCACAAGGTGTACAATACCAGCCCTCATATTGATCAAGATAGATATCTCCTTGCTCTAAGAGCTTGGCAAAGATTTTTTCAACCACCTGCTTATGTCTATCTTCAGTGGTCCGTATAAAATCATCGTAAGATATATCAAGCTTGTTCCAAAGATCTTTAATACCTGAGACAATCTCATCAACATATTGTTGTGGTGTTACACCCTTCTCTCAGCTTTAACGCTGAATTTTTTGTCCGTGTTCATCCGTACCTGTTAGATACATTACATCAAAGCCGCGCATCCGCTTATAACGAGCCATCGCATCACCCGCAACTGTGGTATACGCATGTCCAATATGTAAATTCCCACTTGGATAATAAATCGGTGTGGTTAAGTAAAAAGTCTTTAATTTTTCCTCCATCATATTCCCTCCTAAACAATGCAACTCCCATTAAACCATTATTGCCTCTTTTTAACGCTTCTATCATCAAAATATACCGAAAAATAAACTTTTGTGCAAGAAAGCGTATTGCTAGACTTCCAGATTTTTAAAATTATTTCCTATTACACCCACAAAGGCTGCTAAATAAGCGTAATATATGAGAGAATGGAAATATGTAGAAGTTTGTCGAATTGAATCATGCTTCTACGACAAATGGATTTTTCAACACAATAGTATTATTAACTTACCTAATTGTTTAAATTTATTTACAAACCTTGTTATTACAACCTATTCGTCACTGGAAAAAATTGCATCCTTACTTTTTAAAATAAAATAATTGACGGATATGGGAAGTACTGGTATTATGAAAATATAAGAAATTTGTCGAATTGTGGCGAATTAATAGAGAAGATAGATAAATAATTTAAGTGTTTATGAGAGGAGATTATTAAATGAAATCTACAGGTATTGTTCGTAAAGTTGATGAGTTAGGCCGCGTAGTTATTCCGATTGAATTAAGACGTACACTTGGTATCGCAGAAAAGGATGCACTTGAAATCTATGTTGACGATGAGCGCATCATCTTAAAAAAATACAAACCAAATATGACTTGCCAAGTAACTGGTGAAGTTTCTGATGATAACATGGCTCTTGCCGGCGGAAAATTAATTCTTAGCCGTGAAGGTGCAGAACAATTAATAGAAGAAATTCAAAAGAATTTTGAACTTGTAAAATAAAAAAAATGCTCCAGCACGAAATCGTGCTGGAGTTTTTAATTTTCTTCAATATGATAGGCCTGATAAACCTCACGTTTGTTTAAACTTCGGTCTTTAGCTGTTTGCTTAATAGCATCCTTTGAGGGGATATTTTTTTCCGTTATGTAGTAATTGACATGCTCTTCCACTGATAAATCTTGCCACCAGTTTATTTCTTCTTCCTCTTCTTGAATTTCGGTACCTTCTACAATCAAACAAAATTCTCCGCGGATTTCATTAGATTGTGCCCAACTGTTGATTTCTTCAAGGGTTCCCCGAATAAACTCTTCATATTTCTTAGTTAATTCCCGGCAAATCACGACCTCTCGGTTACCAAGAACTTCGATCATAATGGCTAAGGTTTCTTTTAAACGATGCGGTGATTCATAAAAGATCAAGGTAGCCTTTTGTTTTCTCAAAACCTCTAATTCAGCCCGCTTCTCTTTCTTGTTCCGGTGTAAAAACCCATAAAAATAAAAAGGCTGACAAGTTAGTCCTGAGGCAATTAATGAAGTGAGTGCAGCATTTGCCCCGGGTAACGGAACCACCGCTACTTGTTCACTTATCGCAGCCCGAACAAGCTCATATCCAGGGTCAGAAATCGCGGGCATGCCCGCATCGCTGACTAGGGCAACCTTCAAGCCTTGCTTGACCTTTTCAATCAACTTTTCCCCGCTAGTTTCTTTATTATGTTCATGATAGCTGACTATCTGGGTATCAATTTCAAAGTAATTACACAATTTTTTTGTATTTCTGGTATCCTCAGCAGCAATCAAATCTGCTTCTTTCATGATTCTAATAGCCCGAAAGGTCATATCCTCTAGGTTTCCTATTGGAGTAGGAACAAGATAAAGGATTCCCTTATCCGCTTCGTTTTCAAAGCTTTTCTGCTGCCACATCCGATTCACCTTCTTTCATTAAATACTCCAGTTTTTTCTTTCTTGTTAACTGCTTAAACTGATATTCGGCCCTTAAGGCCTCCCCTTTGCTTGCAAAGACTTGATAATAGGTCAATTTGACCGGTCCTCTTCCCCGTGTATATTTTGCTCCCTTGCCCTCGTTATGCTGCTCGATTCGACGGTCAAGATCATTTGTATAACCGCCATAAAGACTTCCATCGCTGCATGTTAGGACATAAAAATAATGGCCGTTACTCTCCATATAAAATCCCTCTGATTTCTGGAGTGTATTCATCATCTTCATTATAAACAATTAGCGGCGGCAGTATTTTCAAATCCGGACTGCCGTCTTTTATCGCTTCTACTAGAAGAATATTAGCCTCCTTGCCCCGCTTTGGATAGACAAACTGAATTCGCTTTGGTTCAAGCCTGTACTGACGCATTAACGTAATAATATCAATGAGACGACCAGGACGATGGACAAAGGCAACCTTGCCGCCTTGTCGGACTAACTGACTTGACGCTTTTATGGCATCTTCGAGCGTACAAAGAATTTCATGACGGGCAATCGCTAGATGTTCATTGGGATTCATCTCTTCCTTTGACGCCGTTGTAAAATACGGAGGATTGCAAGTGACGACATCAAATTGCCCATGGCCCAGCTGTTTT